>QWCY01006403.1_pt1 | contig 10380 bp, 9 predicted proteins | sample 1972631 | NCBI WGS metagenome assembly QWCY01 (sample SAMN09866696, study PRJNA288562) | Human gut metagenome isolate pre1_stool, whole genome shotgun sequencing... | isolation source: gut | host: Homo sapiens | place: USA: California
TGAACAGTGGCAGCTTGGCTCCGGTGATCGGGTTGATGGCGTACAGGCCGGTGAACAGGCCGGTCTTCTCGCCCACCTCGTCCACACGGTCCTTGGCGGTCTTGGATTCCGCGGCCAGACGGTAGGCCTTCACAGCCTCGACCGGAGTGGCGTAGCCGCCCTTCCAGTCTTCCGGAGTCTCGGACGGCCATTCGGCGGGAACATCCTCGAGCAGATGATGCTCCGGGGAGACCACGGCGAACGTGGTGCCGAACAGAGTATCGGGACGGGTGGTGTAGATCTCCATGTCCTTGACGCCGTTCGGGGTTTCGACGTCGAAATGCACGGAAGCGCCGTGGGATTCGCCGATCCAGTTGCGCTGCATGAGCTTGACCTTTTCCGGCCAGTCGATGCCGTCAAGATCTTCGATCAGACGGTGGCCGTATGCGGTGATGCGCATGGACCACTGGCGCAGCTCACGCTGGAACACCGGGAAGTTACCGCGTTCGGACTTGCCTTCGGCGGTGACCTCCTCGTTGGCGAGCACCGTGCCCAGGCCCGGGCACCAGTTCACCGGAGACTTGGAGATGTATGCCAGGCGGAAGTCGTTGAGCACGTCGGCCTGCTCGGCTTCGGTCAGATCATTCCACTGCTTGCCTGCGAATCCCGGAATCTCACGCTCGCCGGATTCGAACTGCTCCACCAGCGTGCTGATCGGGCGTGCGCAGCCCTTGGAGCCAGACGGGTTGGTGGCATCCTCGTCGTACCAGGAATCGTAGATGCGGGAGAAGATCCACTGGGTCCAACGCACATAGCCCGGGTCAATGGTGGCGAAGGAGCGGCGGTTGTCGAAGCTCAGGCCCATACGATGCAGCTGGCGGCGCATGTTGGCGATGTTCTGCTCGGTGGTGATGCGCGGATGCTGGCCGGTCTGGACTGCATATTGCTCAGCCGGCAGACCGAAGGCGTCGTAGCCCATGGCGTGCAACACGTTCTCGCCCTTCATGCGGTGGTAGCGGCTGACCACATCGGTGGCGAGGTAGCCGAGCGGATGGCCCACATGCAGGCCCTTGCCCGACGGGTACGGGAACATATCCATGGCGAAGTACGACGGGCGTCCTTCGGCGTTGCGACCCTTGCCGTCCTTCAGATCGCCATTGACGTTGGCGGCCCAGAAGGTGCCTTCGTCATCCCAAATCTTCTGCCATTTTTCCTCAATGCCCTGAGCCAAATCCGCGTTGTAACGGAACGACGGTTCGGCTGGTTCGTTCGACTGCGTCTGCGCGCTTTTCTCAATGTCACTCATAATGCATGAAACTAGCCGCGCAACTGGACACTTCGCAAGGCGTCAATCATTATGCAAGAAGCGTTTTGCAAAGCGTCACGCAAGGCGAGGGCCGTCAGCCTTCCGACGCTGCCGAGAGCGTTATCGCGGGAGGGTTGAGCGACATGTCGGGAACGTAGCCGATCGACTGTTTCATCTTGTCTATGGCCTGCTTCCACGAGCCGTCGTCCATCATGGACTGCAATGCGGCGTCGATCTGCTTGGCCAGCGTGGATTGGCAGGATTTGACCGCGATCGCGTACGAACGTTCGCCGAACGTTTCGCCTACGACCTTGAGATATCCGCCTCCCCTGTTGGATGCGAGGCCCGCCGCTATGGCGTCATCTGCCGCGATGGCGTCCGCCTGCCCGATCATCAATGCCGTTTCGCATTGCGGATACGTGTCGCGTTCGCTCACGGTCACATCTTCCGCAAGATTTCGCACGCTGTAGGAGGGTATTCCTCCTTTGGCCACGCAGACCGTCCTTCCGGCAAGATCATCGGTTCCGGTGATGGTTCCCGCACTGTCGGAACGTACCAACAATGCCGCATGCACAGTCAGATACGGTCCTGCAAGCTCGACCTCACCATCCTGAACGTCATCAGCGGCGAAAGCATCGACCACCATGTCCACGGTGCCGTCTTCAAGCGACGAAACGCGCGTCGACGGCAGCACCTGTTTGAACACGATCTGTTTTTTCGCGAATCCCAGCGTGTTCGCCACGTATTGCGCCACGGAAATATCGAAACCCGAATACTCTCCCCCATGCAGAAAACCCAAACCAGGCTGGTCCGCGGCCACGCCAATCGCAATGGTCGGCCCCTGCGCGAGACCATTGGTCACTACGGAAATGGAAGTGCCGCACGCGCTCGTGCCCAATACGGTCGAAGCGGCGCATACCAGCGCCGCGATATTTCGTGACAAACGTGACAGACGTAGCATACGCGCGATTCTACGCGCTTCTACTTGAACATGCGCGAACGCGTCAGGAACCAGGTGACAATGGCCGAAACGACCAGCGAGATTCCGATGATCACGGCGAAGCCCCACGGCTTGTCCGTCAACGGCATGCCTAGCATGCCCTCCTGGAAGTTCATGCCGTACATTGAGAAGATCAATGTCGGAATCGACAGCGTGATGGAGATGATCGTGAAGATGCGCATCACGTTGTTCAGATTGTTCGACACAATCGACGCGAACGCGTCGGTCATGTTGGCAAGAACGCCGCTGTAGATGTTGGCCATCTCGATTGCCTGCTTGTTTTCGGTGATGACGTCGTCGAGCAGATCCTCGTCTTCCGGATACTGCTTGATGCGCGGCAGCGTGGTCAGCTTTTCCATCACGATTTCGTTCGATTTGAGCGACGTGGTGAAGTAGACCAACGTTTTGCTCAGTTCGAGCAGCATGAGAATCTCGCGATTCTGCATGGAATGGCGCAGTTTGAGTTCGAGCTTGTCGCTTTCGCGGTCGATGATACGCAGATACCGCAGATACATGGTGGCGTTGCGGTACAGAATCTGCAGGATGAAACGCGTTTTCATATACGTGTTGAAACCGCGGATCGTACCTTCCATGAACGGGTGCAACACCGGAGTGTCCTGCATGCAGACGGTGATGATGGCCGACTGCGTGATGATGATCGACAACGGGATGGTCTCGTACCAGTCTCGCCCGCCGCGCTCTTCGACGGTTGGAATGTCGACGATGATCATCGTGTAATCGTCTTCCACGTCCACGCGGGAGCGTTCTTCGTCATCAAGCGGGGCGCGCAGGTCGGCGAGATCGACGCCGGTTTCCATGGAAACGTTGGCGAGTTCCACATCCGTCGGATCCGAAAGGCATAACCAAGATCCGTTTTCGGGTTTTTGGATCTGCTCCACCTGGCCGTTAATCGTTCTGAACATTCTCAACATGTCTCTCACCCGCCTTTCGCGCTTTCCGACGTTCTATCGCTGTACGGCAGCCCGAATCCAACATCTCCGGCGATCGGTCTCTTGCGATCGATCTGGAACATTCGGGCAAACAACCTTATTTAGGATAGTCCCACCTTGAGAGTTGGCCGGCCGCGTGCCTGAGATTTCATCGAGAATTCATGTTCGACGCATGCGTCCGCGGCAGGCGACAGTCACTGCAGATCGTTGCGGTTACTGCGAATCACTGCACGATGGGCTTCCACAATGGCATGTTGGGGCCTCGCAATTCCTTCGGCCCATTCTCCCAATCGGTAAGCGCGGCGATGGCGGGACCTTGGTTGAAGGCGTCGAGCTTCCACTGCCATGTGTCGGGATCCGCAGGACCGTTGGAACCGCCTGTGTTGACGCTCATGCTCGTCCAGAAGGCGTTGCGCATGGCTCCGAGATTGTTGAGGTCGTCCGGATCCATGTCGAGCAGCACGGCGACGGTGGCCACGATCCACGATCCATGGCCGACTGCGAGCAGCGTGGTGGCCGTCGGATCATCGGCATGTTCGGCGATGATGCTTCGTATGGCTTGGGAGCCACGCTGGCCGGTATGCCTGCGGCTTTCGACGCCATGCTTGGTTTCGCCTCCGGTGTGGGCACGCCATGAATGGTAGTCGTCGGCGTACTGTTCGAGGATTTCCTCGCGGGTCATGCCTTCCCATTCGCCGAAGCTGCGTTCGCGCAGGCGTGGGTCGAGGGCTACGTCAAGTCCGAGAAGGTCGGCGATGGCGTGAGCGGTCTGTTGGGCGCGGAAAAGGTCGGATGATACGACGACCATGCGTCGGCTCGCGGCCGGAGCCTCGTTGATTTCGTTAAGATCGGCGAGATACGCGCCCTCGTACGCGGGTTGGGCGAGTTCATCATTATGGTCGGCGATGTGCGCGACTTTCGCCCAATAGTATGTTTTGGCGAGTTCATAAGCGCTTTGGTCGGCCTGCCACCTGCCGACGATGTCGAGGGGAATGTCGATTTGGCCTTGCAGTCGTCTTGCGAGATTGTATGCGGTGCGTCCGTGGCGCAGGAAGAGTACTTCGTCGATCATGCATTTCATTGTAGCTATGCCGTGCGAGTGTGGTGAGGGTCGCCCAGATGGCTGTGAGCGCGAATGCCGTGGTGGAGAGGGTTCCGTCGGTGAGGCATCCTGTTTCTGGCGGGCATTCGTCGTGGTTGGGGACGCGCGTTCCTGTGATGAGAAGCCGGTGGGTGTTGATGCCGTATGGGGTGCAGGTCATAAGGGTGGCCTGATCGGCGCTGGCGTCGTGTTTGTTTATCCAGGTGAAATCGTCGGGGGTGATGGTGCGGATTGTTTGCACTTGATAGGTGAGGGTTTCGCCGAGGGTGGTGATGGTGAATTCGTCACCTTCTCGGGCTTGGTCGAGTTTGGTGAACATGAGTTTGTCGGCGAGGCCCCGGTGTGCGGTGATGACGGTATGGGTTCCCGCTCCCCCGATTGGCAGGGATGTGCCTTCCCAATGCCCTGCGCCGATGGCGAGCGTCTGTTCGCTTGTTCCGTGGCGTATGGGTAGGCTGATGCCGAGTTTCGGGTAGTTGATGGTTGCCATGACGTCGCTGGGTGGGATGACGAGTTGCCGATTGTATTCGTCGGGATTTTGCGTTGCGGGTTCGCCGTCTGTTTGGTTGCTGGTTTGGTTTGCGAGGCGCGCGTTGTAGAGTTTCGCCTGCCGTTTGCTTTCTTGGATTGCCTTGTTTGCGGTGTTGGTGATGGTGGCTGCGTACGCTTTGACGTTGGCTGCTTGTTGGATGTTGTCTTCGGCGCGCATGATCAGGGGGATGCTGATGATGAGTGCCGTTGCGGTGAGCATGGCGGTTCCCACGCACCATCGGATGATGCTGCGTTTGTTGGGCGCTTTTTTGTGCCGTGGTTTGCTATGCGGGGGAATCGCCATGTGTTGCCTATTGTCGGATGTTGGCTAGTCGTTGCTTGATCGGCACATGCGCAGCATGACGATGCCTCCTATGAAGAGGAGTGCCGCGATGCTGAAGAGCATGGTGAGGCCTGCCGCACCAGTCAACGGTATTTCGGTGATGGTACGGATGTTGGTGACGACCACGGTGTGGCTGTCGCCTTTTTTGATGAGGTTGTTGGGGTCGGATTTGACGTCGAGGCTCCACGTCATGTTGGTGTCGTCAACGTTGACGGTGACGACTGCGCTGGGCAGCATGAGCGACGAGTAGTCCTGGGGCGCTTGTGTTTCGGTGATGGTGTATTCGCCTTTGAGTCCTTGGATTTTGGTTTCGCCGGCTTCGAATGTGGTGGTTGTGGTGGTATCGCCGCTGGTGGCGAGGCGGTAGGTGCCGTTGCCGAGGGCCACGAGTTTCAAAGGCGTTTTGTCGCTGGCGCCTTGGGCGATGGCGAATTTCGCGCCGGTGAGCTTTTGGCTTTTGGCGTCGACCTTGCGTAATGCGATTTCACCGGTGCAGACTTTAACCTCGTTGCCGGGCTGGTTGTTGTGGTCCTGCCATGCGTTGGGATTGTGGGAGTATTCCAAGTCGATGGAGTTGACGTTGCAGGGGCTTCCGATGACCGCATTGCCGTTGAGTCTGGCCTTGTAGGTGACTGTGATCGTCGCGCCGACCGGCAGGGCCGCCTTTGATGCGTCCGAGGCGAGAATGTCTCCGTTGACGCCGAACAGCCAGCTGATGGTTTTGCCGTTGACGTTTTCCTTGTAGAACGTGCTCGCCAATGCTTTGCCGCCGACGGTGATCGAGGTGAGCGAACCATAGTCGAGACCCGCGCCAAGCGTATCGTTCAACGCAAGATAGTAGTGCTCGTAGCCTGTCCAGTTGGGGATTTTCTGCGTCACACGGTAGGTCAGGTCCTTGCCTATCGCTTCGGATGCGCTGTCTTTCCAGGCACTGCCGACGTTGACTTTTTTGTCTGGCGATTCCACGTTGGATACCTTGTAGATCACTTGCCCGAGGGTCAGGGTCGTGCCGCCGGCCGTACGTAGTTGGTTGACGCCGTTGACCGCGGTGCCGTTCATCATCATGATGGACGCGGTTGTTTTGATGGCGGTGCCGCTGCTTAGTGTGGTTATCGCCGGTGTACGGTCCACGATGGCGTAGATTCCCGGTACGAGTACGTTGCCGGTCGACATGGTGGCTTTGTCTTGGCTGAGTGTGGAAACCGCCGTTCCATCCTGCTTGGCGAAGTTGGTTTGTTTGGCGAGGCTGTTGCAGAAGTTGCGTAGCTTTCCGCTCCATGGATCGCTGCGCGAGTCGGTCAGGTTCTTCACCACCCACACCATCGGATCGTTTTTGCCGTTGATGGTAAGGTTCGTATCGGTGGCTCCGGCCGCTTTGGCTGCCGCGGTGATGTCGGATGCCAATGCCGTGTTCGTGGTCAGATCGTAGCCGACGATCGTGTTGCCGTCCACGCTTGCGGCGGTATATGTGGCGAGCTGGATGGCGCGGAGGTCCTTGCCTTCGAGGCTTTCCCCGTTGCTTGCCTTCACGCTCATGGACTGCTTGACGCCTAGATCGCCGAGTTGCGGCGTGGCTTGGGCCGTGCCCGGCATGGCAAGAGCCGCGATCATGCCCAGCGCAAGCATGGAGGTCCATCGGCGGCGTATGGTGTGTTGTGTCATGGTTCACCTTCTTTGGTTGTTGGTTGTCGCATAGGCGTCTTCGCTTATGCGTGCAAACCAGCATGGCAGAAACCAATATTCGCCCGCCACCTCTTTAAGAAAATCTGTGGATAAGTGGATGAGCGAACACTTATCCACACTTATCCACAACCCATGCATGCAACTGCCGTATAGGAATCCATGGTCGAACCGCCGCGAACGATATGCTGCAGATTCGCGATCTTCCGTTCCGATAACAGCGAACCGCAGACCGGACATACAGTCCCGTCTGCGGTTCTCCGATATTGTCGTTTCGACTGGTTCAGTATGGAACCGATCAGTCCTTGACGATGGTTTTGCCTGCCGTAGCGCCCGGAGTGAGATCCTGAATTTCCGTGATCTCCAAAACCGGAATGGTCATCGGCTTTTTCGTGCCGCGTTCTTCGGCGACTTTGACCTGTTCGTCATAGATGGCGTCATCGGAATGCAGCACGACGTTGCCGCGGAAACGGTATCCCTTCTTCTGTTCGAGGTTGGCGACCGCGACGACCAGATCGCTGCCGTCAAGCAGGTTACGGTATGTTTGGCCCGCAGTACGCTCGTGATAGCCGATATGGTTGCTGTCGATAATGAACATGCTCATCTTCGGACCGAGATCGACCTGACCTTCTTTGCTGATGGTGGCCACCCATGCGAGGTTGCTGTTGAGGAATTCCTTCATCTCATCGGTGAGATCTGCCATGATGCCGTCCTTTCGTCTATATGCCCATGGAATGCGGGCATACTTTCAGACTACGTCAAGAAACCCCGTAGCGCATGTTCACCCAACGTGAATAACATCACATACGCGCTCCATCTGAAACCGAATTTAGGAGAGATAACACCTGTTCCGCACTTTGCTGAGGTGCCCAACCACGATCATCCGCTATCCAATCAATCATGAAAAAGAAGGGATTGATTTTGGGTTGGCATCAGCGGTATCTGCTGGACGATATGCACGTCGAGTTGATTCGCAATGGGTTCAAAGACAAAGCCTACGGCATGCCGCTATTCGCACTTGGTTTAGATATTGCGTGTGTATTTCTTTATTCCATTGATGGTTTTCCCTCAAAAGAATTTATGCAGATTCAGACATTTCCGATTTAGCCTGGGCTTTTTGCGATGTGGCAATTCTTGTTTGCTGGCTTAGATATGTCAGACAGTATCTGCCAAAGAAAGCACAAAGGCATTTTATTCCATCCCTCATTCTCGCTTTGCTTGTATGCACGTACGCAACGCCTCGGAGGCCCTGAATCTGAGAGGGCGTCTTCCTGTGAACTCGATGAGGCTCGCGCCCGCCAGCTCATCCACGTATTTGCGGATCGTCTGTTTCGTCAGCATGAGGTCGCCGCCTGCATCTTCGAGCGTCATGGACTTGGTGGTGTCGAACAGCTCCTCCTGCATGACTGCGTAGAGAAGCAGGGTCGCGTTCGTGGACAGTGCATGTTCCCTCCGTAGCTCGTCACGCAGGACGGTCGCCTTGTCGAGCTGGTCGATTTTGATGCCGAGCTCCTCGATCAGGGATTCCTGCGCCCGTTCGATGAGTCCGAGGATGGTGTATACGAAGAACGTGAGTTCCCCGCTGTTGAGTTTGTCCTCGGCCTCAGTGAACGCCTTGTAGTATTCGTTCTTGTTCTCCGCGATCGTCCTGGAGAGGGACAGCACGGTGGGCAGAGTGAGGTCGTGGCTGAGGTAGAGCGCGAGCAGATACCTGCCTGTCCTGCCGTTGCCGTCGTAGAACGGGTGGATGTATTCGAACAGGAAGTGGCTGGCTATCGCCCGCTGCAGGAACGGTATGGTATCCGACCGGGCGAGGTCCATCATCTGTGCGAGCAGCGCTGATATCCGCGCCTCGCTGCTGACGCCGCTGTGGATGACGGTGCCGTGCGGTCCTTGGACCTCGACATCGCCTTTCCTGAACAGCTCCCCGTCGGGCCTGTCCTTGTCGTCGATCTCGTTGAGGGCTATCTTGTCGTAGATGTCCCTGATGTCCTCGAGAGTCTTGGGCAGTTCAACGTCGCGATTGGTGAGGTTGAGATACAGTTTCGCGAACTCGCCGAACCTGGCCTTCTCCATGTCGCCCTCGGTCCTGGCCTGCCGGGCTGCGGCCACGGCGGCTTCCGTCTCCTTCCGCGTCGACCTGACCCCCTCCATCTCGTTGGTGGCGAGCAATTCCTCGGATATGGCGTGGTAGATGTAGTTCCACCGCATGACTCCTGGGATGCTCCGCCACATGGCCGATACCCGGCGTTCGGCGAGGAGCACCTTCTGCGTGAGCATGCACACGCAGCGCGGCGTGGCGATGAACAGTTCGCCCAAGGGTGTGCCGATTCCGGTTGTGAATGTGGAGTCCGCTTCGAGGCGTTGTCTGACGAGCCGGTCGTGGTTGGCGTAGGAGTCCATGCTCCTGTCGGCGTGGAACAGCCGCGCCAAAGTCCTGTATTCCATGCTCATGACGGTCGCTGCTTTCAAAAAGTCATTTATATTTTATGAGAATTATAAATTGGAAGCACCCAGAAGACAAGACAAAGCATCTATGAATGAAAATCAACAATAAGCTCATGTCGGCTCTACCGTCCGTCGCCGACGCCCCTGCCGACGCGGGTCGTTCATGCGTCTGCCCGTTCTGCTTGTATACAACCTTGCCGAAGGTTCTCCGCGTCGTCGTGGAAGGCCTGTTTCTTTACCACCTTCGTACCACCTTATAACCGGTTTCTATCACCTTGAACCGTTTTTGAGGTTCGGCAAGCACGTCCGCGAAACAGCGTCGTTTCAACAAAAAGGGCCACCCCTTACGGAGTGGCCCTCGATAATCGTGGAGCTAAGGGGATTCGAACCCCTGACCCTCTCCATGCCATGGAGATGCGCTACCAGCTGCGCCATAGCCCCGTAGTCTGCTCTGCAAACCTTGTACAAGATACATCGCAGACATAAGTCACGCAAATTTCGGCGTGTCGCCCGCACTGAGGAATTGGCATGAGTAAAACCGCAATACGCAATCACCTCATGTGAGAACCTTATGCGGGCGACATGGGAAATGCACCACCAGCGACATTAGTTACTACTTGCATCTCCCGTCGAGCCGGTAGTACCGTCGGTGGATCCCGACGTGCCAGTGCCAGTCGAACCATCGGTTCCGCTGTTTCCGGATCCGGATGATGAGCCATCACCAGTGGTGCCGGACGTGCCTCCGTTTGAGCCAGTGCCGCTGGACGAATCCGTTCCGTTCTGGCTGGAACCATTGCTGGAATTATCGGATGACGACCCGCTGTTTCCGGACGTGGAGCCATTGGTATTGCTCGATGTGCCGTTGGAAGTGGACGAGTCGGTGGATCCGTTGGTGGTTTTGTCGCTGCCGTCCGTGGTGGTTTCGTCGTTCGAATCCGTGGAATCGGACTTAGGCTTTTGCACGGGGGTCTGCCCGTCGCCAGTCCGATAGTCATCGGTATTTCCATGCGAAGGCACAACCTTCTCATGCACCACGTCACG
>QWCY01006407.1_pt1 | contig 10375 bp, 6 predicted proteins | sample 1972631 | NCBI WGS metagenome assembly QWCY01 (sample SAMN09866696, study PRJNA288562) | Human gut metagenome isolate pre1_stool, whole genome shotgun sequencing... | isolation source: gut | host: Homo sapiens | place: USA: California
ATCAATTCCTCCCCGATGGAAAATTCCCGTCAGATTCTTCGAAAATAAAGCCTCCGAAGGGCGATTGGGAAAAATTACGTATTTTGCAGAGCTTCCCTAAGTCTTCAGGAGCTTCCGAGAGAGCCTTTGAGACGCGATCACTCTCGTATTTAGAAGGGGCTAGAAAGAGATTAAAAGGAGCAACACTACCAATTCCTAGAGAAATCTCGGAATCTTTGAGCTCTGGGGTGATTTCTTTCAGTAATTGTTTGGCAAGGGTGATTTTTGGTGACTCGGATTCACCTTGCTTGACCTTCCTCATCATACTTCCCGAGTAATCGAGCAAAAACAATGCTGCATCAGCTTGCTTGCCACAGTGAGAAGAAGGAGAGGAGTTGCTGGCGAACACGTTTCCGGTTGCCAGAAGGCACAAGCAGCCTAATCCAATAATTATTTTTTTTACTTTCATGATGACTCCTCTTTAGAACTGGTATTTCATTCCAACAGAAACTTCGTATTCTTTCGTATAGTGACTTCCGTGCTCTCTTTCTAACTGCATGTAAAAGCGCGTGCTTCCAGCTGCTTGCCAGTCGAGACCAACGCCGTAGTAGCCTGTTGTTTTACCGATGTTTTTAGAGAAGATTTGGTCGTTTAAAGAGACTTTATAATTACCCAAGAAGTCATGTTTCACGCCCCCTTTAATGTAGGCTTGTACAAATCTCTTATCAATGGAGCCGTAATTTTCTCCGTAATTCCATTTTGTGCCAATTACAAGGCCAGCTCGCCCAATCAGACTGTCGTCATCTTTGATGTTAACCTTCAAACCTTTGTTGGAGAGCTTGTATTTCTTTCCGCTTAGCCAATAGTAGGAAAGCTGAAGCTGAGGTTCAATCCAAGTATGTCTATACCAAGGACCCCATGAAAGGTCGCGGTTTTCAAAACTAAACTGTTTTCCAATTTCTATCGAGGCTCCCAAGCCAAAAGTATTGTATTTGCCGGTTTGTTTAATTTCATTAGCCTTAGTAGAAATATCCTGCCTGAAATAATCAGCAGAGAGGACGAGGTCGGCATATTCGCCGGTGTTTAACGCCCAGGTCGCGTAGCTATTAATGCCGTAACGATCGGTATCTCCTTGACCGTTATTGTTGGTGCGTGTTCTTTGCTTGGCTCTACCGACATTGAAACTTAGGCCCAGCAATGACATATGCCTTTCGCTGACATTAATAAGGTGGTCGAAACCAAAATTGAGACCGTAGTAAGTCTGTTTTAAGCCACTAGCGCCTTGTGTTCCATCCGTTAAATCTTTTTGGAAGATTCCTCTTGCCCAAGCACCGTCTTGGCTACCGTAACGAACTTCTCCCAAACGCTTTCTTAGGTCTTGCAAGTCGGACCAATGGAGATATCGTTGCGAACCTGCAAAACTGAGTTCAGTGTCCGCGGCAGGAGTGAAGGGTCCGTCGTTGTCTCCAGGACTAGGGGGAGTCGGATTTTCTGGATTTGGATCTGTAGATATACCTCTTTGTAAATACCAGTAATTTCCTTGAATACCACCTCCAATTTCGCTGGTGTTTTTTTCTACTGTGAGGGAGTACTTATAAATTCCAATGTCAACAGTGCCGCCTTCATTTGCTAGTTTGAAATCAGCTTGTTGGCTGTTATCCAGGACCAACCATGAACTCCTCAAAGACTCGGGTTCTTCCGAACTTTGGTCTCCGAGATATTGAACGTATAAGGTATGGCTACCCTCCCCGTTGTGTACGACTAAACTATCTCTACCGTTCTGGACTCCACTCGAAGTCCCTTTTTTGTCATCAAAACGTAAGTTGAACTGAACTACACCGGGCCCCGTCAAGTTGGTTACATATAATTTTTGGTACGGAAGACTTGCTGATTGCAACTGTTCTGGGCCTGTAAGATTTACAACAAAAGGATTGTCTTTGGTAGCGTTTCCTCCAAAAACGGAGAAGACCATAGAGTTAAATGTTTCTTTATTAAAGATGGAACCTCGTTCCTGAGAATCAATATAGGGAAGGACATTCCAGATAGAGCCACTTGAGCCGATCAAAGAAATGTTTCCCTTGTCCTGATGCGTTGACGGTTTTCCTGAAGTTGCATTGTGATATGGGAAGGAATTGTCAAACATTCCTCCTGTAATTTCTGAACTTTCAGAGACTGTAAGTTTTACATTGCCTCCGTTCCGTGCAGAAGTGTTTCCGAAGATCTTTGTTCTGCCAACTAAAGAAATTGACGCGTTGCTATCAGCGAAAAAGACGTTTCTAACGTCTGCATGGGAACCTTCGACGTCATTAAATTTATTGTTGATTTCTATGTAGGGAGCATCAAGGGAGATGGTGGCAGACTTGCCTTGAGCATAAAAGATGTCTTGTTTCTTCTCTTTGTTTAGCGTGTCTACATAATTTATTTTGATGCCATTTTCACCAGTGGCTTTTAGCCTGATGGAGGCATCTTTGTCAACATTGCTCAAAGCTTTAAACGTAGCATTTGTTTTTCCGTTTTCAGAAGTTCCAGAAGCTTTAATATTAATTTCACTTGCCTCTAGGGATGTCCTCGCACTATAAAGATTACCCTCGGGACTCTCTAGTGCTTCCATATATATTGCGCCCCAATTGGTGTTGAGATTAATGGCTGAATTAGACTTTAGCGAAAAGTTAGCATCAAAGTATCGAGTCGTGCTTCCGCTACAAGCATCGCATATTTCATCGGTTCCCCTTATGGCATAGCTTTCTTTGTAGATTCCTATTTCGTCTGATTTGCTGAAACCAAGTAGGTTTAAATCCCCTTGTAAAGAAGCTAAATTTACTTTTCCAGAGCCGACGATTAAGCCATTAAACGAAATAGCATTGTTGGCTTTCCCGGCAACATCTGTATGGATAAGTATCTTATCCGCTGTTAAAGAGATATTATTGTTGCCGTAGGATGCGACCCCGTGATTTACGTTACCTTCAATTTTCAGTAAGTTTACCGAATTCACAATGAGTTTGACATTCTCAACGTGTTGTTGATTAGAGGCCGCTACTGCAGCAATTGCGGCTCCTACCGGGGTTGTGCTTCCACTGGGAGAGGATATTGTTACACCGTTAAGATTTGAAATTTCTAATTTAACATCCCCGCCTAGTTTCATACCAAAATTTTTCCCGTTCAAAGTTAGAGAAGATTGTTTAGAACCTGTCAGGGAAAGATGTCGTTGCGGATTGGAAGTGCCAGAGCTTCTAAATGAATCGATAGCAGAATCCCCATTTAAAGCCCAGTTAAAGTTATCCAGATTGACAGTTGCGGTTGTTGAAGACTGTCCTCCTGGTCCTCTATACATCACTGTTTGAGATGTTGTTGTGTTATCTGTTAAACGAATATTTAAGTAATTTAACTGAGACTGACCTGGACCAAAAAGATAAAGATATTGATTATTCTGCGTTACGTTTGCACCTTGTTTTTCCATCGACGGAATCCCGTTGACTGGTGTCCAAGGCTCTTCTGCATGCGCAGTTTGCGATTGGGAGAAAACGACACCTAGTAATAACGTTATGATTTTATTTATCCTCATCACATTCACCTTGAAATATGGGTTGAGTCTTCTGAAAAATTGGGCTTGACACATAAATGCCAAGCCCCGGCCCTCTATCCTTCACCCGAGGAATGGAAAGGAAAGTATTGAGGCCTAAATGACACAAGTTCAACAAAAAAGAATTTTTGAAGGCGTTCTAAGCAAGGTGCCCTTTTGTCTTTTTAGTTGTTGCCTTGATTGGAAGATAAGGAGAGAGGTGACCCCCTCCTAGCCCTTAGACCAGCCAGTCATTAGAACTGATATCTATATTTGGCCTGAAGAACCTGATCCACACGTCCTTTGTTGCCGGAACCGATGCCATAATTCAGACCGAAAGCATGGGCGCCCTTAGCAGCTTCCACACCAACTTTGGCTGAGTACATGGCGTTGTTGGCGATTCTGGAGTCGATTGAATCAGATGCGTCGCCTGTGGCTAAAGCAAATTTGTTCTTCACTTTGCGGTCGCCAAGAGCCGGAGCAATCTGAACGTCAACAAACGGTTTCACATCGACAGAGGCAACATTGGCTTTGCCGTTGAAGGCTACGCCAAACGGAACTTGGAACAAGTTGGCTTTTTCAGCGGTGTACTTGAAGCCGCCGGCCTTGAAGCTTTCCATGTCGACGTGCAGATAACGGGCACCAACGTGCGGAGTAACGGTGAGGACTTCATTCAGAGCCAGAGGTTTCTCAACACGAACGCCGACGGAGAATGTCTTGACGTCAGGTTTGCCTTTGTAGCCGGCATGAGAAATCTTGTTCTTGCTCTGGAGGTAACCGACATTACCGATGACGTTAGCGTACTCGGTGTTCCAAACGCCGTAGACGTTTGCACCCCAATAGCGGATGTCGTTCTTAATGCCGGAGCCGTTGCCTTGTCCTCTTGCAGAACCCTTACCGAAGGAAACAGCGCCACCTAAAGCCGTCCCGTTGCCGAAGGCGTAGTCAGCACCGAGTGTGGCACCGCCGATATCGCTCTTATAGCCATAATTGGTAGAACCTGCCTGGTAACGGCTGGCTTTACTTGTCATGCCAGAGAGGTCGATCCAAAGATCAGTGCCTTGTTTTTCGTGGGCGTAAGCAGCCAGGACGGAACCGTGCTGGTCAAGCGTATCAGCAATAAGGTTCGAACCGTTAACAGCCATTGCTTGGGCAGCAGAGGCGGTTCCCATCATAGCGATACGATTGATTTCAGATGCGGCCTGTTCGGTTGTTAAACCGCTATTGATATCAAGCAGGGCATTAATTCTTTCTACACCCAGGCCTTCTCCGGCAGCCAATGCTGCATTAACTGTATTGGAGGCGATGGTGTCTAACTGGACATCATTTCTTTCAACACCGAGGATCAGCTGACCATCTTCATTCTTGGCAAGTGTTGCGCCAAGCAGGCGGTTAGTCGTGGCGAAGTTAGCTTTGCTTTCGTCGACCTTCCCGAAACCTTCTGTAAGCTGATAGTTCTGACCAAGACGGGCCTTGTCAAGATAGATGGAGGAACCTTCGTTGGCAACGAAAGATTGGTTTTCAGTGCCGACAATAGCAGATCCTGCTGCTATGAATAAGTTGGCGCCTTCACCTAAAACTACAGAAGGAGTAGCTGCAACGCCTTCAGCGGTTACGGCCGCAGCATTGCCAAGCATCAAACGTCCGTTTTCAGAAAGTTTCAGAGTCTTTCCGATATAAGCGTTCGGGCCACTTTTCGTTCCGACTATGGCTTTTGCGGCTTCAAGAGAATTGTGATCTTGTTCGCCGAAAATAAAGGCAGAATCATTGCCAGAAACGTTGACAGCGCCATCAAGAGCTTCGCCGGACAAAGCAGTTAAAACTAATTCGCCCTTAGTTACATTAAAGGAGCCGATTTGTTGCTGACCATCGTTGGTTTGATTCTTAGCGTTTGCGCCATTAGCGATGTTCGCTTTGTCGAGAATAAGAGTACCGCCTGTGACATTAACATTATGCTGAACCATCCATTCGGATGTAACGTGCATCGTACCTTCCTGAACATCTGTAGTCCCATAATATTTATTTAGGTCGCTGTTGACGAGGAGAGTACCCGTGCCAGTTTTGTTTAAGAGTGCATGCTGGCCACCATTTACTTTGTTGTTGTTTGGCATGGAAGATGCAATACTATCAGTATCGCCTGTAGTTCCTTTCTCGCCGATTGTTAAGGTTGCAGCGCCTTGTACTTCGAAGGTTGCAACTGAGCCGCGATCCAAGAACAAGAAGCCCCCGGCTTGCGTATGAGAATGAGTGTAGCCATAAGTGTCGGGTTTCCCTGTGCCGTCTGACGAAACAGTGTTACCGGTATAAGCGAGATCTTTGGTGATGATAAATTTCACATCTGAATCTCTCTTTACTCCAGTAGTAGAACCAGTGCTGTAGTCAACATTAATTGCGCCTCCGAAGGCGTAGGCTCCAATACCGTTAGCTCCTGTGACAGCGGCAGTATTGTTTGTGAAGACAACATCCTTAAAGACGGTGTCGGGGGAACCCTTAATTTGAATAGCACCGCCCGTAGCTGCGTCTGTAGCCTTAGCGGGGGCGGTAATTACAGCTGAGTTTCCGTCGAAAACAGTATTTTCGAAATAAATGGGAGAGCCGTTACTATAGACCGCGCCGCCCATTGCAGCAGTAGCTCCGCTGGCTTTGTTTCCAGAATATAGTGCGTTCTTGATAGAGGCAGAGGAATCTGCAGGGGCTAAGAACAAAGCGGCGCCGGCGCCATTCGAGGCAGTCAGTCCTTCGGCCTTTTGTGTACCGGAGATGGCGGTCTTAGACGCGTTCTTTGAGACAAAAATTCTTCCTTCGTAGACCGCTCCGTCTTCCATGTTCAGAGTCGTGTTCGGAGCATCGATTAGGATATTGCCTAAGGTCTGCGAACCGGAAGAGAGGAGGATCGTATTCTTATCGGTACTGGTTCCTTGTTGAACAGCAATAGCAGCAGTTGCTTCTTTGGCATCAATTAAACCAGAGTTTGTGAAAGTTCCTTCTTCATGGTCTTTTACTAAAACACCAATTGTGAAGGCTTCCTTATTGGTGGATGGTTTGCTTACGTAAATCTGACCTTTATTTTCAGCTGTAGAGCCTTTGACACCGCCCAGTTCCATTGCAGCGCCAGTATCATAAACAGCGATGGAGCCTTCATTGATAATTTTTGCGGGTGTTGAGCCGTTTTTGTCACTTCCCACAGTCATCCCATATGCATTTTGGACGACAATTGTTCCTTTATTTATAGCTGTTGCACCATCGGCGGCGCCAATAGCTCTCTGAGACCAAGAATTGGCCCCGTCTACTGCAGTGACATAAATATTTCCAAGGTTTGTGAATGTGGCTTCCTGGCCATCGCTATCAACCCAATAACCGGTTGCTTTTGAGCCGGCGCCAGAGCCTGTAACCCAAAGATTTTCAAGCTCAGAACTATTTGTAGATGTTATTGTTTTGTAGGGATTAGTGTTACCGCTGTTTTCAACGAAAGAGAATTCGTTCGCTTCTAGCTTAGTGGGGGGGGGTAATATACTCAGGTGCAGCGGCGCAAGCCAGACCGGCAACAGCCATGGCGACAGAGGCGACTACAGTTTTCGTAGCGGATTTAGACTTTGATGTGCTCAATTCATTCGCGACAACAATGCAGCCGCGAGCTGAATTGAAGAAGGTTTTGTAGATTTTGTTCATGTTTCTCTCTTGAAATAAGATGGCGAGCGGGTCGTTACCCACTAACATTTTTCTACCTCTCGAAGAGAAGTAAGAAAATTGCTGAAAGAATAGTAAAGCTTAAATTGTTGTCCTTCAATGAAACTTACCAGTAGTTAGTACAACTACTCAGAAGATAGGTTGAAGTATCTGAAAATATTGTCTTGTTTGAGGGATACCTTAAAACTTTGCATATTCCTTTTGTTGTAAATCTGTCAGTTTCCTAATTATCGGAATCAGTATCGATTCAACAAATTAAAAACCCAACCTCTATCCATAGCTCTATCCCCAACCTAACAAGTTTCTATTAAGTAATAGTGAAAACGGATCATGTCGTTCAAAGTAGCCTTAGGGCCACTGAGAAAGATGACTAAAGAAGAGGGAGAAGATTTAAGGCGAAAAGAGACATTTATCTTTGCTTTTTAACGCTAGCAGTTGAGAACTGGCCGGCAACAACAAAGAATACTGATGGTACAGAGCAGTCATTGGGGTAGATTTTTGGCGTTAAGGTCTAAGAATGTATAGTCGAAGGGGCGCCTTGTTCTTAACTCCTCATAGGCTTTTTAAGGGTAATCGACGAGGCGCATCTTACTTCTCTTACATGTCTAAAAACGGTTTACACCGTCGAACAGGCTGAGAGTTAATCATGAGAGAAGAATAGAAAGGCTTTTCTCGGTGAAAACACCTTGGGCCGTTTTCTTTTGGCCGTTATTCGTGCTCTAAAATCGAAAAACTAAATCAAAAGATTTTTCTAACAAAGGAAAAGCAATATGGCAGTCAATCTCTTCCCGCCCGAACCGTCTGAGATTTATTCGGTTCCCGGAGTTGTCCTCGGCGTTGCGGCAGCTAATATCCGTAAACCCAACCGCAATGACGTTCTGGTGGTTGAGTTGGCATTAGGCTCCCGTGTCGCAGGCGTGTTTACTTCTAATCGCTTCGCGGCTGCGCCCGTTCAGGTTTGCAGGGCTCACTTAGCTGAAACGAATAACATCAGAGCATTAGTCGTCAACACCGGCATAGCAAACGCAGGCACTGGCGAACAAGGTCTCCAAGATGCTCAGGAAACCTGCAGAAAGGTCGCAGATATCTTCGACTGCTCTCCGATGCAGGTTCTTCCGTTCTCAACCGGTGTCATCATGGAACCGCTTCCCATGAACCGCTTGCTTAAAGGCGTGGAAGAAGCCGCTAAACATTTATCTAGAACGAACTGGATTGCGGCATCCGAAGCGATTATGACGACGGACACGGTTCCTAAATGCGTTTCTCAGCGTGTCATGCTGGATGACGACGAAATCACGATTACCGGCATCAGTAAGGGATCTGGCATGATCGAGCCGCATATGGCTACGATGCTGGGTTTCATTGCAACAGACGTTGCCATCGGTCAGGACTTAATCGGTAAGGTCGTCAAGATGGTTGCGGATGCCTCTTACAACCGCATTACGGTTGACGGCGATACTTCCACGAACGACTCCTTTGTTTTAATTTCCACCGGCTGCAGCAATGCTCGTCCGATTGAAAGCATGGACGATCCGCGCTTTGATGATTTGCTGGACTCTCTGATTGAAGTCGGCCAAAAGCTTTCTCAAGCCATGGTTCGCGACGGAGAAGGTGCAACCAAGTTCATCACGATTACGGTAGAAGATGCAAAGAACGAGGCGGAAGCTCTGAAAGTTGCTTACGCCGTCGCTCATTCTCCGTTGGTTAAGACAGCCTTCTTTGCTTCCGACCCTAACCTCGGCCGTATCCTGGCCGCGGTCGGGAACTCCAAGATTCCGGATTTGGACGCAACGAAAGTTTCTCTTTGGTTGGACGATGTCTTAGTGGCTAAGAACGGCGGCCGTGCGCCTGAATACATGGAAGAGCAGGGCGTTGCCGTGATGAGTCAGGACGAAATCACGGTTCGTATCAGCCTTGGCCGTGGAGATGCCTGCGAAACCGTTTGGACCACAGACCTTTCTCACGATTACGTTTCGATCAACGCAGACTACAGAAGCTAAAAAAAGAGATGGCAGACGCAAAACTCGAACAAAAACTGGAACGTCTTCTCGATCGACTGGAAATCCTTCTTCCAAAGACCGAGGATGAAGTGGATTGGAGTGCGCCGGCTTTTCGGTGGCGCCGCAAACAATACTTGGGCATGTCCTACGGCGTCCTCGAGCCGATTCATCGAGTCGCACTCGTAGATCCGGATTCGATTAAGAATGCGGATCAGCAGAAAGCCGCGTTGCTCAGAAACACGGAGCAGTTTGTTCGAGGTTTGCCCGCAAATAATGTTCTTTTAACCGGTGCGCGAGGCACCGGAAAATCCTCTCTTATCCGTGCGTGTTTGAAGCAGTTTGCAGATCAAGGACTGCGTCTCATTGAAGTGGACAAAGAAGATTTAAAGGATCTGATCGACATTGCTCAGCGCATCGCCGATCGACCCGAAAAATTTATTGTCTTCTGCGATGATTTGTCTTTTGAATTCGGAGAAGGCGGATACAAAGCACTGAAAGCGATTTTGGACGGCTCCGTGGCTTCGACTGGAGACAATCTGCTGGTGTACGCAACATCCAATCGTCGTCACTTAATGCCGGAGAAAATGCAGGACAACCTTGCCAGCAGCATGGACGAAGACGGCGAACTCCGTCCGGCTGAGACGATCGAAGAAAAGATGTCGTTATCCGAGCGTTTCGGTCTTTGGTTGAGCTTCTACCCGTTCTCTCAAAAAGAATATTTAGCGGTCGCCGAAGGCTGGACAAAACATTTCGGCGGAGAAATCTCCGACAGATGGCAAACCGAAGCATTGCAGTTTGCACTGCAGCGCGGTTCTCGTTCCGGCCGTGTGGCTTACCAGTTTGCACGCGACTGGGCAGGAAGAATGCATTTGGAGACTGAGCATGACAACTAAACCGACCGAAGTGGTTGTTGCCGTGGCTTTTGATAAAGACGGACGTTTTCTGATGACTTCGCGTCCCGAAGGCAAAGTCTATGCGGGCTACTGGGAATTTCCGGGCGGCAAAGTCGAAGCCGGAGAAACTCTTGAGGAAGCGCTTGTCCGTGAAATGAAAGAAGAACTCGGCGTTCAGGTAACTGATTGCCGAGAGGTTTATTCAACGGTGTTCACGTATCCTCATGCCACCGTGCATTTGCATTTCCAGCATTGCC
>QWCY01006421.1_pt1 | contig 10350 bp, 22 predicted proteins | sample 1972631 | NCBI WGS metagenome assembly QWCY01 (sample SAMN09866696, study PRJNA288562) | Human gut metagenome isolate pre1_stool, whole genome shotgun sequencing... | isolation source: gut | host: Homo sapiens | place: USA: California
GATTCCGGTTCTGAATGTTGGGGGTTCGAGTCCCTTCGGGCGTGCCACTTAGAAAAGCTCCGAAAGCCTAGTATTTTCAAGGCTTTCGGGGTTTTTTCTTTCCTCATTCCGTTTCATCTTATAGTCCGTTTTTGGGCCATTTTGGACCTTTCGGTGGTGGAAAAGGTGGTGGAAATTTTTATCTTCCACCGCTGGCTTTGGTAAGTTCGTAGGTGCCATCTAATTTGGAAATTGCTGAATGAAGTGTCGCAGAATCTTTGTGTGTGTAAATATTTGCAGTAGTCTGGATGTCAGCATGGCCCATGAGTTCTTTCGCATTATTGAGTGGGACCATTTTCTTCTGTAGGTCAGTACAGAACGTATGCCTTAGACAATATGGTGTAAGGTCTTTAGCCACTACAGATTTTATGATACGATTACGGTATAGCTCCGCACCCATGTATATATCAAGCTCTCTCAAGAAACTTGTCCACATACGCCTCATACTGTTTTCGTTTTGTCGATTTCCGGCTTGGGTAGGAAACACAGGATCAAAAGGCTTCCCTTTTGCATTTAATAATTTTGGACGAAGTAATGCGTGGATCGGAATATCACGCACGCCCGCTTCGGTTTTTGGTGCCTTAATAGCGGTTGATCCACTTTCTTTTGCCGCATGTACATGTATTTCATTGTTGGTAAAGTCAACATCAGACCAAGTAAGAGCGGCTGTTTCTCCCGGCCTCATGCCCGTGTATAACAGAGTGAGTATCCAAAGGCCAGAAGGATGGTATTCCGCTACAGCCAAGATTGCAGTTCTTTCTTCCTCGGTAATGGATCGGCGCCTTCCCTCTTTGACGTGTGGCAGCGCTAACAGTTCCGCTGGATCATATGGAATGAGCCTAGACTGTCTAGCTCTTTTGAACATTTCCTGGAGAACCATGCGAATTTTTTTGACATGAGAAGCTGACTTTCCGGCCTGTCCATTTAATATACGTTGAAGGTGTACGTCCTTAACTTCTCTTAGCTTCATATATCCGATGGCTGGCTTTATATAACCGTTAAATTTTTCATCATACATACTAAGGCTCTTCGAGGTAAGACCTTTTGGGTCCTTGTAGGTCCTTTTCCATTCTATGTACCATGCACTTACAGTCATAGATCCGCCTACGACTTCTTCACCACGCTTGGCGGCGGCGATTTTCTCGGCCAGCTTTGTCATGGCCTCTAATTCAGTTTTCCCAGTAGCCTCGTACTTCTTTCCGTTGTACCTGGCTGTTTTTCGGATATAATCTTTAGACATTGACTTTTTCCCTCCGTTCTAATAAAATGGAGGGGCAGAGTGCCCGAAAAGCTTCTGCCCCTTGTCCTCGTTCCGGTGTTGGTAGCGCCGGGGCGGGGATTTTTATTGTGCCTTTTTCAACTTCTCAACGTCCCGGTTCAATTTCTTTACCATTGCTTCCAAAGCAGTGATACGGGTATCCATGACTTCCATATCATCCAGCCGTTCCAGCTTCTCCATCATAATGGACTGATTTTCCGCCAGCAGATTGAATTTCGGAGTGACTTCTGTATCCAGAAGGACCTTCATGCGCTGGGTGGTTTCGTCCAAAATCTCCTGCTTCTGCTGGGCCAGCAGACCCTTTGTTTCGGACATGATGTCCTGCCTCTGTTTCTCCATCAACTGTGCGATAGCTTGTAGATCTTTTTCTTCTAACATAAGACTTCCTCCTGCTATTTACTGTCCAAATTACTCTAGCCCAAATTGTGCCTTTGATGTTACTTTTCCACCCTGAAATGTAACATTTGCGTTGGCGCCGAGGCTTCCCTCTCCGTCCCAGGTATACATCGCAGTATAGTATTCATCGCCTAGTCCCAAATCGACCTCAGACAAGACTTCTCCTCTGGAGCCGACAATATCAAAGACCTCTTGATAAGTCATTCCAGTTTTGATTGCGTTAAATTCTTCTAGCGAAATTGTCCCTGGGTTATCAACAGGAACAGAAAAGTCATTGTCGCCGAATACATCATACTTAACTTCGTCGCCCATAACGGACAATAGATTTACGTTCTCAGGGTCCACTAAATACAATATGTAACTAGAAAAAGATCCTTCTCCCAAATCAGATTTAAGTTGAGAACAGGCGCTTTTCGCTTTGCCCTGTATTTCAGCCCAATCTTCTGGGGCACCTTGGGATGATAGAACAGGAGAAGATATCTGAACCTCAATCTTGGTTTCCTGCGGTCGTATTGACAGAATTTCCTCACTGGAATAAAATTCCTCCAAAATCTGTTGGGCTTGTTCTTTGATATCGTCTTTGCTAGATATCCCTGTTTCGGTAATGGTACTAGATGCTGAATTATTATGAATATACTCATCTAATAAATTGTCTGCTTCTTCTTCTGTGAATCCACAAGATAAAAGATACTTTTCCCGTTCATCTAAGAACATGGTTTTGTAGCTCTGTATAAGGGCAATTCCTTCTTTAGCACTACTCAGCTTGCTCATATCATCATTATCAATATAATCCATTATCTCTTTTGCAATTAAGTTAATATTTGAAATATAATTTTTGGCGCTTTCTATGTAGGGATCAATAACAGAGTCATTGATTTCCTGGAGTCTATCTATAAATCCTGAAAGTACATTCCTCATATCTCCACAAGTGGAATATACATCCAATAAACTTGACTCACTATTTTCAAGGGATTCAATAGATTCCTGTAAAATGTCAAAATACTTTTCGGTATATTTTACGGATATATAGACAATACCATCGTTTGTTTTAGCTTCTTCTTTCGTGTGTGTCTTGACCGGATTAGAATGGTTGTTTGACAGAGATCCGATACAAGCCAATACAAAGACAGCGATGATTGCCCAGAACCACCAACGTTTAAAAATGGTTTTTTTATTTGACTTACTCTTTACAACGGCAGTTTTGCTAGTATCAGCCCCGCATTCGGGACAAAAACGAGAATTTCCAATGTCTTTTCCACAATTTGGACACACCATTTTTCATTCTCCTCTCTATCTTTTCCGCTCTCGGCGGTTGTGACACTTTATCACTAAGATAATCCTATAAACTGTACTTTTCTCTTTCAAAATAAGAATCTGTGTTATTCATAAAACAAGCTTCCAACTTTTGGGTAATATGCCTCCTTGAAATTATAGAACAAACGTTCTATAATTGGAAATACCAATTAACAGGGGAGGACGGGAGATGAACGGATATAGTTTTGAAAAAGAAATGTTGGATCTTTTTCATCAGCTTACAAACGAGGAAAAGATTAACTATCTTTCTTACCTACAATGTCTCGTAGCATCTCAACCTGACGTTTCTTCTGTTCTGGAGTAAGATGCGTGGAAAGTTGCAAAAGCTCCTTATCAAGCTCATCGAGTTTCAGCTCGGTGGGCTTGATTTCGTTTTCTACATAAATTTCTGGCTTATAAATATCATTGCTCTCGTCTATAAATGTATTAAGGTCAATTCCGAAGTGTTCACATATCGGCTTTGTATACTGAAGTTTCGGGGACCGAGTTCCTTTTTCCCAAGATGAAACGGCTTTGTCTGTTGCTCCAGCAATCTTCGCAAGCTCTGATTGAGTTAGGCTGTTTTCTGTCCTTAACAGATATATTTTTCTGGATATTTCCATTTAACTCACCCCCGTTGCCGCTATCATATCATAAATGTAGAGGCGGCGCAACATGTTTTTTCTACAAAAGTTCAATTTATGCTTGACAATCTACAAAAGTAGATATATACTAAGGCTACAATGTAATTGGGAGGTGGTTATAATGCAGTTCACTTTGAGACAGGCCAGAACTCACGCAGGTCTGACCCAGGAGGATGTGGCGCATTCTCTTGGGATTGACCGTGGTACATATCTCCGTATGGAAAAAGACCCCCAGCGGGCAACCATTCGCCAAATTAATGCTATTTCTGCTCTAACAGGCATTCCGGTGAGTGATATTTTTTTGGGCTGCAATTCTACAAAAGTAGATAATAGCGAATAAGGAACGAAGCCCGTTCTTGAGGGCGGGGATAGGGAGGGGGTGAGAGGGATGGAAGTCGGACCTGTTATCAAGGCGTATATGGAAGCTCACGGTATTAAGCAGATTTTTGTTGCTAAGAAGTGCGGATGGACAGCCCAACGATTGAGTAACGTCCTGAACGGAAAATCTCCACTGACAGTGGAGGATTACAAAGCCCTTTGTAAGTGTATTGGCGTTCCATACGAGCTGTTCTTAGATGACTGAAAGGAGGCGATTCCCATGCAAGAAATAAAGCTGACAGCCAAGATCGACACGACGGAGATCGATGAGGCCATCAAAAAAGCGAACCGACTTGTTGAGCTTTTGCAGGAAGCATCAACTATTGCCGATTCGCTTTCCGGAAAGTTGAAATTAGGTGTCGAACTCACCCAAAGTTATACCAATAATTTGGTCATAAAAAACAACCAGATTTCCCATATTGAAAGTATCTCCACGAGGTACTTTCACGGTGACATCAGTAAGTGCTAAATACCCGTCATTTCCAACTACTGGAATTTCTCCGTAATTGAGTCTTGCAGAAGCAAGGATCGCTGCTATGACAGATGCTCCTTCTTCAACTGTTGCACGGCCATGAATCTTGTTCAATTCCTCTTCGGTTGGGATTTTAGCCTCAGACACTTTTCCACAGATCATTCCCATTGGGGTCATAAGAATCAGACTGCTTTTAATGTCTGTGGACACATCAGAGAAAGTCATAATTACATTTTTCTTCATGCTTAAGTCATTCATTAGCATACCTACTTTCAAAATAAAGTAAGGGCAAGAAACAGTTACCCTTCTTGGATAATTGTACCATATCCAATGACAAAAATCAATATATTGTATAGAAAATTTGTTCCATACAATATACAGGAAGAAGAGTTCCGAAACTGGAAAAATTCTTCCACGACATGGATCAGGAAACGCTATTCAAGCGATCTGACGACCAGGGAACATGAGGAGGAGAAAATCAATGTATATCCATGAAGCTATTAGAGCAAGGACGGCTGAAAGGCCGTTTATTACCAGAAAAAGCTGGGTGGACGATTATGGCCTATATTCACATTTAAGCATAAAGCTGTTGCCGACTGACACACCGGATTGCTGTGTTCTGGAATCAAAACTTAGTAAAAATCCCTGCCGAGGGTGGCAGCCCATGGCAGAGGATCTGTTGGCGGATGACTGGATTATAACTGATTAAATAAATATAGCAGACCGCAAGGCTGCTATTCGGTCCATTTTATCTGCGCTGTTTCAGATGAAGAAATAAGCGGCCTGCTTGTATCGCTATTCTCTTCCTCAACGCTACTTTTTGTAGCATTACATTTTTCTTTTTCATAAGTATCCGGTACATCGTTAAATAACCAAGAAGGAGGAAAGCCAATGACCCCCAAACAGAAAGCGAAAATACTCAGGGAGATATACGGCGGTCTAATGACCCTGGAAGATGTCCGGCGAGAGTTGGGCTGTACCAAGAGATGGGCCAAGCAGTGGCTGGAAAACCACCAGATATTCGGCATCAGAATGAGCGAAAAGAGGGTGAAATACGATGCGGACATGGTGGCATCCGCTATTGTGCGTGACATGGGTGTGAGCGCATGAGAGCGCAAAATAATTGCCCCCACCCGTGGTAGCGCACGGATGAGGGCGGAAGGACAGGACAAGTCCTAGCACCTTGTATTTTAGCATGGTGCGGGACGGAATACAAGGAGGAACAGCATGAAAATGATTACAAATGGCTACCAGTTTGAGGATTACCAGCGGGCCTTAGAAGGCGCTGGGCCAAAACTGAAGGAGCTGATCCTGGAGCGAGCGGCTCACGACCACAGCATTGACTTTATGGAGCTGCGGGAATTGGTGGACCTGGCGTATCCAGAGCAGATCTAAAAAACGCCCCGCCAGGTGTTACGACCACCTGACGAGGCTGGCAAACTTAACTGACCAGACCAATTAGGCTTGATGGATATATCATACTAGAACAAACGTTCTCTGTCAAGCCGGAAAGGAAAATTTTATGAAAAAAACACTTGACGAGAACGACAGCATTAAGGACCTTGGGACGCAGAGCCGGAATTCCCGGATGCACATGAACAATCTGGAACGGGATCATTACGGAGTTGATGTGCCGGAGCTGCTTAAAACAGTTCGGAATTTAGCTGAGGTCGTGGCGAGAATCCTAGACCGGGAGGACAGAAATGAAAACTCCAAATGAGATAGTCCGCCGTATCACACAGCGGGCTATGGAGCGGCACCGGCTGTCGCAAAGGGGCCTTGCCCATGAGATTGGATGCGGCGATGGCTCTATTGCAAAGCTCCTGGACGAGCAGGAGGTACGCCTTACTCAGGAGCAGTGGTTCTATTTGATGACACTGGGAGGGATCAAAATTGTTTGAGTTTTTATCCGTGGTGTGCATGGTGTGCATCGTGATCTGTACCGCCCTCGCTATGGCGGAATTTATGGAAAAGAGGCGGAAGAAATGAAGAAGTTTGAACTGACTTCTGAAACTAAGGTTGTATTCGGAAGGACTTTATACCGTATTAAAGCTCTGGTTAAGTTCGGCGATGTGAATGCTGGCGATTTAGGTGGCTGGATCGAGGCGGAGAAAAACTTAAGCCAGTCCGGCAACGCCTGGGTGTACGGCGACGCCAGGGTGTACGGCGACGCCGAGGTGTCCGGCAACGCCGAGGTGTCCGGCAACGCCAGGGTGTACGGCGACGCCAGGGTGTACGGCGACGCCGAGGTGTCCGGCGACGCCAGGGTGTACGGCGACGCCAGGGTGTACGGCGACGCCGAGGTGTCCGGCAACGCCGAGGTGTACGGCAACGCCAGGGTGTACGGCGACGCCGAGGTGTACGGCGACGCCAGGGTGTACGGCGATGCCGAGGTGTCCGGCAACGCCGAGGTGTACGGCAACGCCAGGGTGTACGGCGATGCCGAGGTGTGCAAGATAGGGGCCATCTTTTGGATCGGAGCTATAGGTTCCCGCAACGACACCACCACATTTTTTAAGTGTAAAGACGGAAAGATCCGTGTTTCCTGTGGGTGCTTTTTTGGGAATCTGGAGGAGTTTGCCGTAAAAGTAAAACGGACCCACGGAGATAACGAACATGGCCGAGTTTATATGCTCGCTATTGAGATGGCAAAGGCCAGGATTGTGGAGGAAAAGAATGAAGTACATTGAGGACGGACGCTCTCTGGTGGAGCGAAACCACGACGCTAGAGAATATTGCTATCAGTGCCGCCGGGAGCGTGAGGAACGCATGAACCGCATTGTGAGGCGGTGCCTGGTGGTGTCTAGCATGATCTTTATGTGCTCTCTGCTGGTAGGGTGGGCGCTGTGATGTGTGACATTGAACATCCAGACGTTACAGCGATTCAGCGGTACGGATATCCTACATGGGCCATATCATACGAGGCTGACAGATGTGACGAGCAAAAAGAATATATCGAAGAAGAAAAATGGGGAGATAGGATGCCAGATGGATAAGAAGATTATTTTGACCGTCCACCGGCCAGAGCCGTCATTTTGCGGAGTAGTCAAGTTGGACAGAGATGCGGAGGTATTGGTGAAGCAGCTCCAGCGAGAGACCGGGATGACAGCAAAATACATCGTTTCCCAAATTATAATCCAGGGATTTGACCTGGTAGAAATTAAGGAGGATAAAGATCAATGATCGTCAAGCCTGAAAACATGGATTTTTCCAACAAAAACATCATCATGATTATCAGCGGCCTTCCGGGCGTTGGCAAAACTACACTGTCTCTGTCCGCACCGGATGTGGTTCTGGTAGACGCTGATGAGGGTATGGCCCGTGTCAAGCCAGAGCATCGAAAAGACAGTTCCATGGTCAAAACCTATGAGGAACTGCTGTCTGACATTAAGAGCTTTGAGGGGCACTATAAGACGGTAGTCATCGATACCTGCGGGGCCTTGATCGATCTGATGAAGGATTGGGCCATGCGGAATGAGCCATCCGCCAGCAAGAAAAGCGGCGGGTTCAGCCAGCAGGGCTACGGATTCGTCAAGACCGAGTTCCTCCGCCTATCCGCCGAGCTGCGCAAGAAATTCAATGTAGTGTTCCTGTTCCACGCTTCCAAGGATCGGCAGGGCGATGACGTGTTCTATGACATCGTGTGTGAGGGTTCTACCAAGACTCTGGTTTGGCAGCCTGCCGACCTGGGGGCCTATCTACATATCGTCAACGGCGAACGGTATCTGGGCTTTACCCCAACCATGAACTATAACGCTAAGAGCGCCTACGGTATCAAGGGATTGGTCAAGGTCCCGGAACTGAAGGATGGAGAGCCGAACGATTTTCTGACGAAGCTGTTTGCCAAGGTCAAGGAAAATATCGCCGCCGAAAAAGAGGCTCTTAAGCATCATCAGGAGCAGTATGAGGAAACGATGGCGGCTGGGAAGCTGGCCATTGAGACCATCGAGAAGCCGGAAAATGTAGTCGAGGCCATGAGTGCAATCAAAGGACTGACCCATGCCTTGACCAGTGAGCGGGAGCTGAAAGCGGCGCTAACGGAGCGAATCAAAGAACTGGGGATCGTCTACAACAAGGAGACGAAAGCCTATGAGTGGGCAAAGCAATAAGTTTCTGCTGACGCAGAGCCTTTTGTCTTCCTGGCAATACGCCCTCAAAGGTGGGAATCGGAAGGAATTTCTCTCTGCCCTGTGCCGGGAGAAAAAGCCCCAGTCAAAGGCTATGCTGGACGGTATCCGGTTTGAAAATATGGTCCACGCGGTCAGTGAAGGGGCAGATATTACCCCAGATCAGGAATGGTACAGGCCTGTGGTGGAGATTTGCAAAATCATCACCCAGAGCCAGTATCAGGTCAAGGCATCCCGGCCTTTAGTGGTGGATGGCGTAGAATTTGTGTGCTACGGAATCCTTGACTTTCTGAAAGCTGGGGTTATCTACGATACAAAATTCAGCACAAAATACCGTGTAGGAAAATACCTTGACAGTCCCCAGCACCCCATGTACTTCTACCTATGCCCGGAGGTCCGGGAATTTGAGTACATCATCAGCGACGGCAGCTATGTATATCGGGAGGCATATCTGCCGGAGGACACCGAGCCCATTGAAACCATCGTCCGGCAGTTCATGAAATGGCTGGATAAAGCAAATCTGGTGGACCTGTACTGCCAGAACTGGAGGAGCAAATATGCCTAAGTGGTGGATTCATTTTATCAAGAGCCGCAAGACCTGTAATGGGTTTTGCCTTACCTGCAAACATTATAAAATCTGCAAGGAGGATTTGAAGAATGAGTAACTGGGACAGCTATCAGAGGGAAAAACGCCCCCGCCTCTTCCCTGGTAATTATCGGGTGGAAATTGTTAGTGTAGAAGAGAAAGAAAGCAAAGCAGGAAATCCCATGTTGGTGATCGGGATTCGGCCAAACGGAAGCAATATCACCATCAACCACTACATTGTCAAGAATGAATATTTCAATCAAAATATGACCGATTTCTTTGACTCTTTCAACATTGACGATGGAGATTTTACTCTTCCAACCTGGATTGGCGCTGTAGGTGCTGCACGGTTAAAAGAGGATGATCGTGGTTATCTGAAGGTCCAATATTTTCTCGATCAGTGCCGGGCGGAGAAACTTCCTCCCTGGAAAGGAGCTATGCCTGAGCGGCAAGAGCTGGCCAGGCTGGAGCCGCTGGAGGATGAATCGGAGCTTCCGTGGAACTGAGGTGGGCGAATGCTTACCCACTATACAGACGCGGAGATCAAGCAGAAGTTGAAAGAGCTGGTGGTAATAGCAGATAGCAGAGAGCAAGTCAATGGTCACCTGATTTCGTGGTTGGACAAGAACCACATCCAGCACAAGAGCCGTGCTTTGGAAACCGGCGACTACTCTGTCATGCTGGGCAATACCACCTTTGAAGACGAGATTGCCTTTGAGCGCAAAGCAAATCTGGATGAGATTGCAGGCAATTTTACTGTGGGCCGGGAACGGTTCGAGCGAGAAATGATCCGGGCAAAGGCCAGAGGGATGAAGCTATTTCTTGTGGTGGAAAACGCTACTTGGTCGGACATCTTCCTCCACAACTACCGCTCCCGGCTGGAGCCGAAAAGCCTGTTCGCATCTCTTATGTCCTGGCAAGCGGAATACAACCTGACCGTGGTCTTCTGCAAACCATCAGAAACGGCGCAAATCCTTTACAGTACCCTCTATTACTGGGTCAGAGACCGGTTGAAGCGGGGGTGAAGCCATGGATATGGCATCCGATATTCGCCGGATGCTCACTGCCCGGCAAGTGGCAGAGCACTATGGATTTCTGGCCAACCGCTCCGGATTTATTAAATGTCCATTCCATCA
>QWCY01006424.1_pt1 | contig 10343 bp, 8 predicted proteins | sample 1972631 | NCBI WGS metagenome assembly QWCY01 (sample SAMN09866696, study PRJNA288562) | Human gut metagenome isolate pre1_stool, whole genome shotgun sequencing... | isolation source: gut | host: Homo sapiens | place: USA: California
AAACAAGCGGAGAGAGACTCGTAGAGAAAAAACACGCTTCTCGTAGAGTTTAGACACGATCTTCGTAGAGAAACAGGGCGTTTCTCGTAGAGGAAAAAATCAAAAAGGCAATTAATTGATATACAAAGAATTACAAAAACAAAAGATTGTACACTTATTTTATGGGAAAACAAGAAAAAAAAAGGAAAACAAAAAGGAGAACAAAGGGATAAATATATACAAATAAGAAACTAATATATTCCTCATTAAATGTATACGAAAGACCTTAAACAAAGAAACAACTCAAAGAGATTTCTTCATAATTAACCGATTCTCCCCATCCAAGCGCTGATAGGAAAATTCATTCATAATACGACGAATGAGAAAAATACCAAATCCACCAATAGGACGTTCTTCAATCGAAAGTGTCAAATCAGCATCAGCCACCACAGTAGGATCAAAAAAAAAGATCTTTTATCCGTTATTTCTCCAATATCGTAAAAAATACCTCCGAGTGAATACATGGAAATGCTTCAAAAAAATAAAATAGTTTCCATTTAACAAATAAGTATATTTGTTATTGTTAAATCAGATACATCCGAAAACAAAATTCTTTAGCCCCTGTTACTTAAACAACTTAATATTTATAACCTAAACTTAAAATTATGGCTAAAGAAAGTGTGAAAATCCTGCAAGGAAAGCTCGATGTAAAAAGTTTAATTGACCAGCTGAACGCTGCATTATCTGAAGAGTGGTTAGCATACTATCAATACTGGGTAGGTGCATTAGTAGTTGAAGGTGCCATGCGTACCGGCGTACAAAGTGAATTCGAAGAACATGCCGAAGAAGAACGCCAGCACGCACAGTTACTTGCCAATCGTATCATTGAATTGGAAGGTGTTCCGGTACTCGATCCCAAAAAATGGTTTGAATTGGCCAGATGCAAGTATGACACACCAACCGAGTTTGATTCAGTTAGTTTACTAAATCAGAATGTAGCCTCAGAACGTTGCGCCATCCTTCGCTATCAGGAAATTGCTAACTTTACCAATGGTAAAGATTATACTACATGTGATATCGCCAAGCATATTTTAGCTGAGGAAGAAGATCATGAACAGGATTTGCAGGATTATCTGAACGACATTGCCAAAATGAAAGAATCTTTTTTGAAGAAATAAGTAGTAGTTTCTTTAAAAGTGGGAAGAGGGAGTGATTCTGTAAAAAGGAATAGTCCCTCTTTTTCTATTAAGTAATACATCACAATATAAATGATTATTGGGTGGGGTATTATTGAAACGAACACAGATTTTCTGTAAGCAATATTTCTTTCAAATATAACGCAACAATCAAATTCGTGAAAATCTGCGATCATTTGCGTTTTAATAAATTCGTATTTATAGAGTATACTAGTTTTGAATCAGTACTTATCACTTACAGAATATATAAAAAGAAAGAGAGAACTGAATCATATAACACCAATATCATGTTATTAAAGACGGAAGAATCACCCGAAAACAACATTAATTTCCTTTATATCTGTGACAAAACAAAAAACTATGCGACTTATGGGCTAAATATCAACTCAATTATTTATCTTTGTTAGCTTTAAGATGAGCTGGCATAAAAAAACAATAAATACAATGAAAGATTTCTTTAAATTTACGCTTGCCACAGTTACAGGTATCATACTGTCAAGCATTGTTCTGTTTTTCATCGGTATTATGGTGATTTTCGGAATTGTTTCTTCTTCCGATACAGAAACAGTAGTGAAAAAAAACTCAGTAATGATGCTCGACCTAAATGGTACATTGGTAGAACGTACTCAGGAAAGCCTGGAAGGTATACTTTCCATGTTTACAGGAGACAATTCAAATGTATATGGTCTCGATGACATCCTCGCTTCCATTAAAAAAGCGAAAGAGAACGAAAACATCAAAGGAATCTATATCCAGGCTTCTGCATTAGGCTCTCCATATGCTTCTTTACAAGCTATTCGCAATGCATTGACCGACTTCAAAGAAAGCGGAAAATTTATCGTAGCTTATAGCGATGGATATACACAAGGACTTTATTACCTGTCCAGCGTGGCCGATAAAGTAATTTTGAATCCCAAAGGTATGATTGAATGGCGAGGAATTGCCTCTGCTCCAATATTCTATAAGGACTTATTACAAAAGGTAGGTATCGAAATGCAAATATTTAAGGTAGGTACTTACAAATCGGCTGTAGAACCGTTTATCGCAACTGAGATGAGCCCGGCCAACCGTGAGCAAGTAACTGAATTTATCGGTTCTATCTGGGGACAGGTTGTGAGTGGTGTATCTGCCTCTCGTAATATATCACCGGACTCACTGAATGCTTATGCAGATCGCATGCTGATGTTTTATCCCGCCGAAGAAAGTGTAAAATGCGGTCTGGCAGATACACTTATTTACAAAAATAATGTACGTGACTATCTCAAGCAACTCGCCAATGTTGACAAAGACGAGCGTCTGCCTATATTAGGACTCGACGATATGATCAACGTAAAAAAGAATGTTCCTAAAGATAAAAGCGGTGATATTGTAGCTGTCTACTATGCATCAGGAGAGATCACAGATCAGTCAGGTTCAGCCGCTTCCGAAGACGGTATCGTAGGTAACAAAGTGATCCGCGACTTACGCAAGCTTAAGGACGATAAAGATGTAAAAGCAGTTGTATTACGCGTTAATTCTCCGGGTGGCAGTGCTTTTGCTTCCGAACAAATATGGCATGCCGTAAAAGAGTTGAAAGCAGAAAAGCCGGTAATCGTTTCAATGGGTGATTATGCAGCATCAGGTGGTTACTATATTTCTTGTGTAGCCGACACAATTATAGCCGAACCAACTACCCTGACCGGTTCTATCGGCATTTTCGGTATGGTTCCCAATGTAAAGGAACTTGCTGATAAAGTAGGGATAACTTATGATGTAGTAAAAACCAATAAATTTGCCGACTTCGGAAACCTCATGCGTCCATTCAATAATGACGAAAGAACACTCATGCAAATGATGATAACCGAAGGATATGATACGTTCCTTACCCGTTGTGCCGAAGGTCGTCATATGACAAAAGAAGCAATTGGAAAGATTGCCGAAGGCCGTGTATGGACAGGTGAGACAGCAAAAAAGCTTGGCCTTGTTGACGAACTGGGTGGTATAGACAAGGCACTCGACATCGCTGTAAAGAAAGCTAATCTCAATGGTTATACCGTTGTTTCTTATCCGGAAAAGAAAGATTTCCTTTCTACTCTGCTTGATACGAAACCGACCAATTACGTAGAATCACAATTGATGAAAAGCAAACTGGGTGATTATTATAAAGACTTCAGTTTACTAAAAAATTTAAGTGAACGCTCTATGATACAAGCCCGTGTTCCGTTTGAATTGAATATTAAGTAAACCATTCTGCATGGAAGAAAGCTTTATCAAGATACATAAATGGCTCTACCCTCTTTCGTTCCTTTATGGAGCAGGAGTAGCCTTACGAAACAAACTCTTTGACTGGGGATACCTCCGGTCAAAGAGTTTTGACGTTCCTGTCATCTGCATCGGCAACATTGCTGTAGGAGGAACAGGTAAAACGCCACATACCGAATATCTGATAAAGTTACTTCACCGTGAATACCAGGTTGCCGTATTAAGCCGGGGTTATAAACGTCGTACAAAGGGATATATACTATCTACTCCTGAAAGTAATGTGCGCAGTATCGGAGATGAACCTTTTCAGATAAAATCTAAATTTCCCGATATACGGGTAGCTGTGGATGAAGATCGTTGTCACGGCATTGAACAACTCTGCACATTAGACAATCCCCCTGTCGAAGTTGTTTTGCTTGATGATGCTTTCCAACACCGTTATGTTAAGGCTGGATTCAATATTTTATTGACGGATTATCACCGTCTGTTTTGTGACGATGCATTATTACCAGCAGGCCGTCTACGCGAATCTATTCAAGGGAAAAACCGGGCACAAATAGTTATCGTTACCAAGTGTCCACCTGACATCAAACCCATTGATTTCAATATCATTGCTAAAAGGTTGAACCTATTCCCATACCAGATGTTGTTCTTTTCGTCATTTCGTTACGGAAATCTACAACCGGTATTTCCGGAGGTAGCGGGAAAAGCGGAGCAGAAATTATCTTCCCTACAAACAGACACACAGGTGTTGCTCCTTACCGGTATTGCCTCACCTGTTACTATCATTCAGGAATTGGAAAGATATACATCGCATATCAATTTACTGTCATTTGATGATCATCATCATTTTAATCAGCATGATATGCAACTCATTAAACAGCGGTTTGACAAGCTGAAAGGTGAACAACGGTTGATTATCACCACAGAAAAAGATGCTACCCGGCTGGTACATCATCCCATATTAGATGCGGAGTTAAAAAGACATATTTATGCGCTCCCCATTGAAGTAGAGATATTACAAAATCAACAAGATATTTTTAACCAACACATTATTGGCTATGTTAGAGAAAATACAAGAAACAGCAGCTTTCCTAAAAGGAAAGATGCATACAAGTCCTGAGACAGCAATCATATTGGGTACCGGACTTGGTAGTTTGGCAAATGAAATCACTGAGAAGTATGAGATAAAGTACGAAGATATTCCCAACTTCCCTGTGTCTACTGTTGAAGGGCATAGCGGAAAGTTAATCTTCGGCAAATTGGGTAACAAAGATATCATGGCAATGCAAGGCCGATTCCATTACTATGAAGGCTACTCCATGCAGGAAGTGACTTTCCCCGTACGTGTAATGCGCGAGTTAGGAATAAAAACACTGTTTGTATCCAATGCCAGTGGTGGTACTAATCCCGCTTTTGAAATCGGTGATCTAATGATCATCACAGATCATATCAACTATTTCCCCGAACATCCGCTTCGTGGCAAGAATATCCCGTATGGTCCCCGTTTCCCGGATATGAGCGAAGCATATGATAAAGAGCTTATCCGTAAAGCCAATGAAATAGCTAAAGAAAAAGGTATCAAAGTGCAACATGGTATATACATCGGTACACAAGGACCTACCTTCGAGACCCCCGCAGAGTACAAATTATTCCATATCCTCGGAGCTGATGCTGTAGGTATGTCTACCGTCCCTGAAGTAATTGTAGCTAACCATTGTGGTATCAAAGTATTTGGTATTTCGGTTGTAACTGACCTGGGTGTAGAAGGAAAGATTGTAGAAGTATCACATGAAGAAGTTCAGAAAGCAGCAGATGCAGCTCAACCGAAAATGACAACTATCATGCGCGAGCTTATCAACCGCGCTTAGTACCCAAGTCACTTCAATCGTAAATTGCAACACCTTCCTGTGTTTATGCCCAATAATAGTTATAAACAAAGGAAATAAATCGTAAATTATAAATATATCGATGCGAACAGAAATAGCAACCTTGGGTGAGTTTGGTTTAATCAAACATCTCACTGAAGGCATTGAACTAAAAAATGAATCAAGTAAATATGGAGTAGGCGATGATGCCGCTGTCCTCTCCTACCCTTCAGATAAGCAGGTATTGGTCACCACCGATCTGCTTATGGAAGGTGTACACTTCGACCTTACCTATGTGCCTCTCAAACATCTCGGGTACAAATCTGCTATCGTAAACTTCTCTGATATCTATGCGATGAACGGAACTCCGAAACAGATAACCGTGTCCCTCGCCCTCTCCAAGCGTTTCAGTGTGGAAGATATGGATGAGTTTTATGCCGGACTTCGCCTGGCATGCCAACAATATCATGTAGACATTGTAGGTGGTGATACTACTTCTTCACTGACAGGGCTGGCTATCAGTATCACTTGTATCGGAGAAGCAGACAAAGATAAAATAGTCTATCGTAACGGTGCCAAAGAAACAGATCTCATCTGTGTCAGTGGTGACCTTGGTGGCGCCTATATGGGTTTACAATTGCTGGAACGTGAAAAAACAGTTTTTAAAGGTGAACAAGATGTTCAACCGGACTTTTCCGGTAAAGAATATCTGCTTGAACGTCAGCTTAAGCCTGAAGCCCGCAAAGATATTATCGAAAAGCTATCTGCTGCCAACATTGTTCCTACTTCTATGATGGATATCTCCGATGGGTTATCTTCCGAATTGCTACACATCTGTACTCAAAGTAATACCGGATGTCGTGTCTATGAAGAACATATCCCGATTGATTATCAAACTGCTGTTATGGCAGAAGAGTTTAATATGAATCTCACAACTTGTGCCATGAATGGTGGTGAGGATTATGAACTACTTTTCACTGTTCCTATAGCAGACCATGAAAAGATATCGGAAATGGAAGGTGTACGATTAATAGGACATATTACTAAACCAGAGCTTGGCTGTGCACTGATAACCCGAGACGGACAGGAGTTTGAGCTAAAGGCACAAGGCTGGAATCCATTGCAGGAAAAGTAATAAAAAACATTCAGTGGATATTTATTTAATTCCAAATTAACATTATTAGTTGAATATCAAACGAGTAAAACATCTTTAATAATAAAATTTACCCCGCCATAGTTATTTCTGGTGGGGTAATTTTTTTTAAATAAGCTTCTTCGAAAGAGTCTTCTATAATAACTCACTTTTATTTCACAGAATTCCTTTATCCTCTAACTCCCATAAATTTGAAAGGTAATGCTATCTTAAACTCTTTAGCCGTATTCCCATGATACATTTCTCCATTAGCAATAGACAATTTAAGTACAGGAGCTCCTTCTGAGAAATCCAAATCCCGCAAATCCACCCAAAAAGTATTTGGAGTCAGACTTGACTCAAAAAAATATCTTAGACTTTTACTTTCCGAAACAGTCCTCCATTGTGTAGTAGAAATTTCGGGACTTTCAGGAGTTGATATACCGTAAGGCACAGAGGCATTACGGACGACACTAAATACACTGGCAACGGCTATCCTTTCATCATCAGTTTTCGGTAATGCATTAATATAAAAACTGGCTCTGGCAAAACGATCAGCTGCGCGATTCGTTCCGGGCAAAAAGCTCAAACCTCCTATCGTTTTCCAATATTCATTTAGTGCCAGCTGTTTGTCATAAGTAGGAGAATTAGTCATTACTTTATAATCTTTATTATGATATACAGTAAGTCTTCCACCTACATACTCAAAGATAGCACAATCACCCGCAGCATCGGATATAGATAAGTGCAATGTTGCTAAACGAGACCCATCCGGCATCATATCTGATACCACCTGAAAGGTATCCTCGTCAATATAAGAAACGGCCTCTTCCACTGTTGCAAAATTATCCAGCATATATTGTACCCACGCCGTTATAGCAAGTCCCGGTTTATTTTCATCTCTTACCGGATATTTTGTTTCAGGTAGCCAAAGTAAATTGGCAACTAACCCTTTCTCATTCATCCCATCCGTACTGGCAATTTCGAAAGCAGAGGTCACTACGCTTCCATATCTCGATGTCCACTTCAATGAATTTTCTCCAGCTTCTCCATTACGCATCATTCCTCTTGGAAATACCCAAAGATTACTATGCATTTCTGTTTTCCAGTCCATAGAGCGACCGGTTGCTACCATCCCATTTGTTCCTGAATAAACTACTCTTGTACACATAATGTTTTTTTAATTAATGTTTTATATATTGGCTATTAATACACATAAAATGCATATTATAAAACATAGCCATCATTCGTAATAAGAACAAAAAAGTTTATCAACAAACATTAGAATTAAGTTATTGAATTCTAATATTCTCTCAGTAAATATGTAAAAAAACGAAAGACTAAAAAGCAATATCTCTTTTTTAAAAGAAAAATAAATAAAAAAATCAGAATATTTTTTCTAACTCTGTTGTTATATAATTAAGTATTCAGAAAATAATGATTATGATATTGAGTAACCTTTCAATTATATTTGCATCTTCTTTTATGAATTTGTTCCCACGAACAAATCCATATAAAAACAGTTTTGTCATTAATAGTTTTCCGAACGAGCTGAATGATTACCTGCAAAAAACGGCTATTCCAAAATTAATCATCAATTATATTTTGATCGGATTAGGCACTTTAGTACTCGGCCATTTGTTTTTTACAATTCCTGTAACTTGTATTCCCTAAAAATACCATAATCCATTTCGAAAATATATAATCAAAAAAAGTAGAAAATATGAAAAAACTTATTACATTTTTACTATTATCATTTCTCACACTTGTCCTTGTGTTAATAGTAAGAACCTTTACCTATCAATTTAAGAAAATAGAGAAAACCGGAGATAATGAAGTAGTGCTTACTGCTCCTTCAGAAAAAGCTATACGTCGTTTTGCCGGTGGTATACGTATTCCAACCATCAGTAATGAATTCTATGAAGAAACCAATTTCGACCCCTTCGAAGAATTCATGAGATATCTGTCCGATTCTTATCCTGAAGTATATAAAGTAATGGACACAGATACTATTAATACATATGGAATGATCTTTCATTGGAAAGGAAAGAACAGTACTTTAAAACCTGTTTTATTCTTATCACATTACGATGTTGTTCCAGTAATTGGTTATGATCAATCTATTATAACTGATACTATTTTTCAATTGAATGACAAACCGTTACCTCCAATTCAGTCTTATGCTACAAAATGGGATTATCCACCATTTTCAGGGGCTGTAATAAATGGCCGTATCTATGGACGTGGAACGCTCGACATGAAATGTATGCTCTTTTCATTAATGGAAGGAGCTGATAATTTAATTGCTGAAGGTTTTCAGCCAGAAAGAGATATCTGGTTTGCTTTCGGACATGATGAAGAAGTAAGTGGACGTCAAGGAGCTGTAAAAATTGCAGAGTATTTCCAAAATAAAGAACTGAATTTTGACGCTATTTATGACGAAGGGGGTATTATTGCTGCTCCAAGTTCAGCTATAGAGTCTATTAAAGTTCCATTAGGATTAGTTGGTACTGGAGAAAAGGGTTTCCTGACTTTACGTCTTACAATAAAAGGAATGGGAGGACATTCTTCTATGCCTCCTGAAAAAAGTTCGTTAATCTATGCAGCAGAAATCATTGAAAAGCTGAACAATAATCAATTTCCTGCACAAATCATTTCCCCTATCGCAGCATTTTTTGATAACGTCGGAAATGAAATGGGATTCTTTTCTCGTATGACAATAGCAAATCAATGGCTACTCAGACCATTATTACTGAGTACAATGGAAAAATCTCCTGCATCCAATGCATTGGTTCGTACGACTACAGCTATAACCATGGCCAAAGGTAGTGATGCAGCAAATGTTTTAGCGTCTGAAGCAGAAGTAACAGTAAACTTCCGCATCTTACCAGGAGATTCAGTTTCTGGTGTCATAGAACATGTGAAAAAGTTATGTGAAGGTTACGATATCGATTTAAAAGTAATTTCTCAACGTGCCCCCTCAAATATTTCTCCGGAAAATGTAAGAGGTTTCGAAATTATAAAAGAAAAAGTAAATAAGATCTACCCCGAAGCAATAGTAACTTCTTATATAACAATCGGAGGTACAGATTCTTATAAATATCAGGCAGTAAGCAAGGACATTTACCGTTTCATGCCTATATGTCTAAACCAGTACGAACAACGTACAATACATAATGAGAACGAATATATATCATTAGAGAATTTTGGAAAAATACAATGGTATTTTAAGGAGTTACTAAAAACTTATTAGGCATTGATTCTTATAGCCAGAAAGAAATTCTACATTAGTAAATAAAAGGCTATCTTAAAATTGATTTTTGGGATAGCCTTCCCCCTTATGGATAATGTTATAAAAGACAATGGGTATTACTTTTCTTCTATAACCATAGTCACATTACAATATCTTATATATAAATGAATTATCCAATGATTTATCTCCCTTATACATACATCAGTAGCATCTCATTAAGAGACTATAGAAAAATATAGTTACCGTTCCGATAACCTACAACACAACAAGTAATATACTCAATGAATAAGCCATAAACCAAATATTCTTTTCAATAAAATGAAATATTTTCATCAAATAGATAATTGATAATAAACACTGTAGCTATTTATCAGTGTTTTTTATTTCTCCTTCTCTTGCAAGATAAAAAAACTTTCGCTACCTTTGCAATCGCAAATAAGAAAGGTGCCATAGCTCAGTTGGTAGAGCAAAGGACTGAAAATCCTTGTGTCCCCGGTTCGATTCCTGGTGGCACCACTTTTTAAGAAGGCAAAACGATGTAAATCCCTGAATTTCAAAGAAGTTCGGGGATTTTTCTTTTCCAAGAATAGGCAAAATTAGTGGGATTGAAGCAAACCATACGTCCTTATTCAAGGGACTGTTTTTAAAAGCCCGAAATGTTCCACTGCGAGGTA
>QWCY01006427.1_pt1 | contig 10341 bp, 12 predicted proteins | sample 1972631 | NCBI WGS metagenome assembly QWCY01 (sample SAMN09866696, study PRJNA288562) | Human gut metagenome isolate pre1_stool, whole genome shotgun sequencing... | isolation source: gut | host: Homo sapiens | place: USA: California
GGTTCTGGTGGCCGGCGGCGCCAAACCGAACTAAAACACCGGGCCGGATCTTTCAGAATCCGGCCCGGTGTTATTACCGTTTTTTGATGTTGCCGCAAATCTCACAGAGACATGCCGCAGCCTCCATAGTATACTGACGCGTTTCAGCCATATCCGCCAGGGAGATCATTCCGACCACCGTCCCTCCATCTGCCACAGGCAGCCGCCGAACCTGTTCGCGCGCCATGACCTCGGCCGCTTTCTGTGCATCATCCTCCGGGTCGACCGCAAGCACGCGGCTGGTCATGATTGCGCCGACCGAAGTCTGGTTGGGATCTGCGGACGCGGCCACACAGCGCAACACGATATCCCGGTCTGTAATCATGCCCCGCAGTGTTCCGCCCTGATCACACACCGGCAGGCAGCCCACATTGTGGCGTGAGAGCAGGCGCGCTGCCACGGCCGCGCTCTCCTCCGTCCCCACCGTGACCACCTGATCTGACATCAGTTCCTTTACTTTCATGTTGTTCCTCCAATCTATCTGGCTTTTCCCACATTTTGGGCAGAAATCCCACCCTTTATTCTCAAATTGCCACCTTAGGATTGATGAATTCTTATTTTTGTCGTAAAATACAACTGTTATTGGAATCTAAACGGGGAAGGGGCGGTTTTATGCGTCTGATCGGCTGGATCCGCCAGCGTCTGGACCGGTTGTCAGAGCTTCAGCTCAATATCTATGCCGCCGACCCTATCTATAATTGCCTCGAACCCTGTAAAATCCACTTCGAGGTTACCATCAATGGAAATGCCGAAGTTTTCAGTCAAAGTCGCATCTAGCAATTCAAATCCGCCGAATGCATAAGTTGCATTCAGCCGATTGTCCGAGTATTTGCCAGGAATTTGCACATATAAATCTCGTAGGAATGATATAAGCGAAGTTTCTCCAGTCTCAGGATTGATGGAGCACAAAATTATGGTATCAGATCGTTGACGGTTTTCTCCTTTCCGTCGATCCTGACCAACCAATAAAATGTTAATCAGGTCGTCATCTTCAATCCGTTCAACGAAACTCCATTCCACATCAGCAGGATCAATGGATATAATCTCATCATTCGCATCAGCATTTTCCTTATCCTCAAAATTCGTATTGGAATCCACGTCAATGGTTTCATTGCGATTTTCATCGGTTTTGTCCACTTCAAAATATCCATTTGGGGGTAAAACCTTATCCGGAATATTCTGATTATAGGTACAGCTTTTGATGATTTCAAAGCAGACAAGTGCCAACACTAAAATGATTTTCATGTTCATGAATCCTCGCTGTAAGCAATGTCCTTCAATCTATTGAAGCATATTCGGCGTCAGCATACTTTTTCTGCTCCCCCAAGAATCATCAGAGCAAATTTACCCTGTCCGGAAAAACAGAAAGATGCGTTTATTCAACATATATTCATTTTCGATAGCGGATGACTTTTGCCGGGTTACCGCCAACCACACAGTAGGGTTCAACATCTTTTGTGACAACAGCCCCCGTTGCCAGAATACTTCCGTCACCAATATGGCAGCATCCGGCTGTAATGATTACATCGTCACCGATCCAAACATCGTTTCCGATGACGAGTGGAGATATTTCTGTAAAGCCTTGAAGCCTCATTGGGATATCTGTCCTGTCGCTTTTGTGATTCTTGGTGAATATCTTTAAATCTCTGCCAATCATCACATCGTTTCCAATGGCTACCCCTTTCGGAATACGCGCATTGTCGCCAACTCCGGAAAAATCTCCAATGATAAAATCCACGGAGATCAGGACATTCTTTCCCCAGTTAACACCCTCGCCGACATGAGAAAAAGCATTTTGGGCAAACGCGTTCTTCACTTTATTTCCCCAACGGCAACGGTTGTATGCTGGCAGCAAACAAGCTGCAAGGTGAAATATCATTCTGTTAATTTGTCTCCACCTGTCCATGATCCGTCCTCCAATTCAAATGTATCCATGTATTACGAAAACCGCTTCTTCAGCAAACGGAATCCATCCCGTATTACATCCCGATAATTGAAAACCATGATCGCAAAAATCGTCACATATCCCAGAACCGTAACCATTCCAAAGCTGTGGAATGTGTTGTACCATGCATAAGCAAGAAACAGAAGCGTAATAAGAGAGAATTTTCCCATACCCCACTTCATTGGGAAATATTTGTTTGACAGGATGGTGCGCATAGCAAAGAACACAATATAAGACAAGCCGGTGGAAATGGCTGCTCCTACGCCACCTATAATCGGCACCAGCAGGGTGTTTCCCGCAATATTGACCGCACAGGCAACCGCAGATACGATGATTTGGAGATAGCTTTTTTTACTGAATGTAATGCCAATCACAGTTGTGTCCGATATGGTCAGCATGATCGGCGACAGGCAAAGGAACGGTATCATAGCCGCCGAGCCTCTGTAATCCTCGCCCAAAAGCAGGATGAACAAATCCTTGCACAGAATCAGAGAACTGCCGATAAAGAACATCACGAAGGACATTGTTCGGAAGCCCTTTTGGTAAAAGGTTTGATCCTCCGGTTCCTTTTCATAATGCTCCACCACCATAGGGGACCAGATCGCAGCGAAGGTAGTCTGTACAATAGCAAACACATGAACCAGCGTGAGGGCGCTGGAATAGATTCCAACTTCCTCATAAGAGCAGTAGCGGTTCAGCGACATCTTATCAATGGCTTGAAAAATGGTTGTGATTCCCATGGACACGATAAAGGGAAAGGCATAACGGTATAATTCTTTCCTATCTATGGAATATCGCTGTCCGATTTTTTTGAAATTCCAAAGTTCTCTTTGAGAACCGATGCCGACCACAGTAACCGCTCCATAGCTGACTGCGGATGCAGCCGTCAGGACGAACAGCTTTTGTGTCTTGAACAAAAAGCAGCCCGCTATGGCAATCGCCGCAAACAGGAGCTTCGTCATGACCTGTAACATGGAATAAAGCTTTGTCTGATAAGTCACTCTGAGCAAAATCAGGTCAATGCGGTTCATGACCTGAAAAAGCACCGAAACCGTCAGCATGGTCATGACTCTGGAATCGAATTCAAACTGAATAAGCCCCCGCCAGCTCAGTACATTGACAACAATGCCGGCCAGAAGGGTACATACAAAGGGCAGAACGCAGCATTCCTTGACGATGCTTCGCTGATAATCCAGTGTGTCAAAACCATAAAAATACCGAATCAGCGCCTGATCGAAGCCCATGCAAAGGATCATCAGTGCAATGCTGGCATACATGGTGAATATGGAATATTGCCCATACTCCGCAGTACCAACAAGGCGCGTCAGGACAGGTGTGGTCAGAAAGCCCACCAGCATATTGATTACTGTGCCTGTACCAATGGATATAAAATGCTTAAAGATGGATGGCTTATTCATATTTTTCTCCATCTTCCAATAATGTGTGCAGAACCTGCGGATAATGTGTCAGCAGATTTTTCATCACTTGATCATTCAAATTTTGATCCACATTTTGATGAGCCAGCGTACTGTCCTGCTTCCCCTTGCTGATGCATAATGCCTTCCCACGGGTTTGAGATTTGGCCACCGGCACACCGCCCAGAATGCTCATAACTTTCATCCACAAATCGTCAGCAGTTAACGCCAACGACCTGATTTTCTCGATATCAAAGGTTTCCTTCGGCATGCAATGGGGCGGATACAACGTTCCCGCACCCGTAGATGCCATCACGCGATAGGACGGAATCCCCGCCGGAACTCGACCGCTGACTTTCCAATCCTTGTACGACGCCACGAAACCATTTTCCATTTTAATTTCCCTGCCTCGGTTGCAAATGATGGCATTGGGATATCGTCTGTGCATTGCAAGCAGTTTTTCCAGAGAATCCTCCGGATAAATAATGTCATCGTCGTAGGTTACAATAATCTGTTCAGGGAACGCCCGCATCGCATAATAGTATTTCTTATGGGCAAACAGATCCGCGTCACAAAAGCGAATCTCCAATCCGTATGTACACAGCGCACGAAGCTGTTGCGGGATTTCAACATCCTGAAACTGATCCTTTGCCAGCCACAAGATGATTTTCCCTGGATTCGCCGTCTGATTCAAAAGGGACTTGATCGCCAGATGCACATAGCCGATCCGAGCCGGAAAGGTCGTTATGGACACAATAATCGAATCATCCCGGCGTTTTTTTCGTCTCCAAAGATACTGGGGTTCAAATGGTTGCAATAGCTTCGTTCAAGGATGTTAACAGCCTTTCTGACGGCACGTTCCGCATAGGACATCATGCCGCTTTGATCTTCATACAACTTGAATTGATCAAGAAATCGTATAGAAACCAACTGTTTACCTCCTGTCATACGCTGAATCTCTGATTATACTCACTTCTGTTTTCAAGCAGGAAAAACAGATACAGCGGTACAACATACAGCACATTGTGCCAGTTTGCAAAAAGCATACCGCCCAGAATAACACAAACCACTAAATACCATTGCCTGTTGTTTGGTTCAAACAGGGGTGAAAGCAACAGGGCGTTCACTGCAAGCCCGCCGCATATGCCAAACTGAATCAAATACGCCACAAAGAAATTATGGACAGAAATACCCATGCTGGAGAGCGTGTAATCCGCTGCACTGCCGCCGATTCCGGAAAATATATACTGAGGCAGCAGTCTGAGTGCTTCGATGATCGTTTCAAATCTGCCATTGTCATCCGCAAAGCCTTTGAGACTTGATCTTGAAGCAAGCATCAGCTGCATAATGTACAAACCGGCAGCACCAAGTATCATCAGCATAGCCGTCACTCGGATACTGCCGACAACTTTCTTTACATTCCGTATGCAGTATAATCCGGCACACACAGCAAAGCATAATAGTCCAGTTCTTGAATTATTGAGCAGGATTGCCCCTGCAAATACCCCCATCCATATAAGCGCAGAAACACGTTTGCTGTTTATGTACGCTATGAAGTCATACAGCAATCCCACCGCAAGATAGAGCGACAGCACGCTTTTGGAATAGAAATAGACATTATAGATCACACGGGCTGAGTTATACTCATATATTTCCCCCAAGGAGATACCAAGAACTGTTTTTGCCGCATACTGGATATACAGTGTAATCGCAACCGCACAGACACCATGGATGTAGACTTTCATCAATGCGTCTGTATCTGTCTGTATCAATTCCTCGTTTTTGGCAACCGGGATGATAAGAACAAGGTATGCCAGAAGCACCAGATGATAGGTCATAAAAACCATTTCGATCGAATCATGGGAAGTCCATACGCTTAAACCATATGCCCCCAGAAACACGACCAACGCAATCAGTTTACAGGCAGAACTGACGCCGACCTTTGCACCTCGCATCAGCATATTCAATGTCAACAGCGCACACAGCAATGCAATAGCGACAATACACACAGACAGACGTTTCCGTCCGCCGAATATATCAAAAGTGTAATAGGCAGAAGTGTACACGATGATCTTCAAAAGCCGCTCGTACACATTCCCTTCGGCTGTAAATATAAAGTAGGCAACAGCAAGCAACAGCAACAGCGCACCCAGTCTTGAATTGATTAAAAAAGTAACCGCTGTCACAACCATCACAACCAAGTTCATGTGCTTTCCCTCATTTTTTGTTATGCAGCCGTTTTTTGTATTTGCTTCATTTTTTCCAAATAGAACTGCTGCATCCAGCTATAAGACCGGCTGATATCGTATCCGTTCTCCCGAATCAGTGCACTATTATCCCTGCGCTCGTTTTTTTCAATCAGTTCGAGGAGCTTATCTGCCCATATGGCGGGTTTCTCCTTAATGGACGCGAACTCCACGCTGTCACAAAGCTTTGTCTCGGAAGGAATGGTATCACTTACCAGCATCGGCAATGCAGAGCATTGCGCCTCAATGATAACCGTTCCAAACCCTTCGTAAAAAGATGGGAAAAGGAACGCATCCATTGCTGTCAGTACAGCGCCCACATCCGAACGGGAACCCAGAAATTTAACAGAATCCTGAAGTCCGAGGCGAGCAACCTGATTGCGGATGTCCTGTTCCAGTTCTCCCTGACCCACCAAATACAGTTTACTCTCCGGCTTTCTATTCTGAATTTCCTGAAAAACCTGAAGCAGGTAGGTGTGATTTTTCTGAGGAGAAAACCGGGCAACACAAACGATTGCCAATTCTACTTCACCAATCTCCAACTCGGTACGCATCGCATTTCGTCTTTCTTCACTGTATAGGAAGCGGTCCAGTTGGATGGCATTGGGGATTACATGGAAGTTTTCCTTTTCAACCTGTTTTTTTCCGAATAGCCAGACACCGGCTGCTTTGGAGCATGCAAACCGGTCTGTTGCCTGCCCGTTAATGAACAGTCTTGAGAATGCTTTATAAACCATCTTAAAGTTTCGATTCATGCTCGCATTGCGGCTATGCGCAATGCGCACGGGAACTCCTGCTCTTTTTGCCATCAGCAAGGGCCATGTGCTTAACGTATTAAGATGGGAATGAACGATTTTATATTCCGGATGCTCCTGAAAGAAAGCGCGCAGTTCTCCGATGTAACGGAAAAAGGACTTTGGGGCAATCCGGCTCATATGATATACCCGTCCACCAAGTCGTTTGATTTCCTCGTCAAATTCTCCGGCCTCGGCACGGTTAGTCATAAAATCGAACTGAATCACCGATCTGTCAATGTTTCTGTAAATATCCATCAGCCGGTTTTCTAGTCCATTTCGATTCATAATCGTGACACACTGTAAAACACGAATAGGTTGATTCATATTCTTGCCTCATTTTTCCGGAGCGTTCTTAAAAAGGTTCAGCGTCCTATACAGACGTTTTCTTTGCTTTGTTATCATGATTGTACGCAGCAAGGATTTTCGGCGGCGTTTTCCCGCCAAAGAGCGAACCCAATAGCGCAATGGAATGTACAGCCAAAATAATGGAAGCAGGTACGGCCGCTTCTTTGTGACAGGAAACTTTCTCTGCGCTAACGAGTTCATCTTGGCAACAAACACATGAAACGCCGATACGGTTCCGCTTTCATCTACGAAGAAGTTGCTGCCGTCTTTTGCATTATTTTTATTATGAATACTTCCTGTACGAAGAATCTCCTCAATCATCGCCTGAATGTCACACTCTCGAACAGACTGAAAGGGCATCCCATATGCGGAATGCAGTCCAAGGTAGCGTATGGCTGTCTTGGTCAACACACCGGCAAATTTCTTCAGACCGCAGAACATCAGTTCTGGAACAATCCGATTTGCAAAATAATCCGGCATTACGCTTGTCAGGAAAGCTGCCCAGTCACACAATTGACGCAGTCCAATACATCCGGTTGTCATGTGCCGCTCCATATGAAGGAGTAAGCTCAATGCCTGATGGGAGTCCGAAAGACAGTTGAAAGTATAATTTCCGATATGCTTTTGTCTGAGTTGCTCTGGCCATGACTCCATATATTGTTTTGCTTCTGTTCCGGCCGGAGAATCCGGGAAGGTGGACACAGCATCATGCAGCTCTGTCACAACGCTGTTTTTATAGAAGTCAATGTGGTAGGGGTGTGCAAAGGAATCCTCTGGAGCACAGAATCCCTGAGATATCAGTATCTCGGATGCCCGATCAACAAATTGCACCGGAACCAGAAGATCAATATCCCCAAGTGCTCTCGCAAATGGGTTGTAATAGCACGCAGAAAGGCTGGCGCCTTTTAATACTGCATAGGGAATGCTCTCATTCTTCAACGCTTCAGCGATTTTGCTCTGCGCTTCCATTAGCACTTCATTATTTATCATTGTCGAGAGCATCTTGCTTCGCCATTTCAGCCAGCTCGCAGCAGAAACCTGCTGCCGAATCGATGTGCATCCCTGTAATACAAGGAGCAATACGCCCTGATCTTCCGCTGTGGACAGAATGTCCTCCCATTCCTGCTCTGAATATGTATATTCCGAAGTTTTTCGCCACAAAACATCGGATAGAATTTTCAAAAGGCTTTTTTGTACTTTGATCATCCGCTACCTCTTAGGGAAAAGCCAATTAAGCCCCCAAAGCGACCATGTACTTCTGAACAACCATTTGCCGGTCAAATTCATGTTCCATTTTTATTCTGCCCGCGTGACCAAGTGCTTCCCGTTCTTCCCAAGTAAGACCGAGGAAATCTTCCAATGCCGCAACAAGTGCCTCTTCATCCTTGATTGGTATCAGATAACCGGATTTCCCTGCATCCACGGTCTCACGACAGCCGCTGCGGTCTGTTGCAATAACGGGTCGTCCGCTTGCCGCTGCTTCCAGCAGAACATTGCTCATGCCATGACTGCCCTTATGGCCCAGAATAAGGGAGCCGGAAAGATCGACCGCATGAAAGAAGGGTTCCGCTGCGGCATCATACTGGAGACCATTTACGGTATCCTGATCTTTATCATCTGTTTTGCGCTTGCAAGACCTCTTATGATGATGTTTGTAAAAGATGAAGAGGTTATTGGACATGGTGTAACTTATCTGCACCTGATTTCTGTAATGTACCTGCTTCCGGCTCTTACCAATGGTATCCAGGGATTTTTCCGTGGCATCGGAGATCTGAAGATCACATTAATAAGCAGTTTTATTAATATGGCGCTGCGTGTTCTGGCAGCTGCGCCATTAGTACTTATATGGAAAATGGGAATCGAAGCACTGCCATATTCCTATCTGGCTGGCTGGATCGGAATGCTGGTTGCAGAAACACCATTACTTTTAAAAACTTATAAGACCTGGGGAAGGAAAGCTGGGCAGTAGAGCTGGGCAGTCCTGCAGGAATGCAGACTTTATGAAGGGAGAAAAATTTTGTGTTAGAAGGAAGACCATTAAAAGGATATGACCTGGAGCGTTTGAAAGAATTCTTAAAGTCCATGGACCTGGATTATGATACAGGAATTGAATACAGCATCTGCCTGGAAGATGAGGATTACCGCATTATTGCAGCTGGTTCTGTAGAGGAAAATGTATTAAAATGCATTGCCATTTCTCCGGATCATCAGGGAGAAGGGCTGTCCGGCACTATTATTTCCCACCTGACCCAGTATGAGTTTGAAAAGGGCAGAAGTCATTTATTAATGTATACAAAACCGAAAAACCAGGCTATGTTTGAGGACCTGGGTTTTTATACCATTTTAAAGACAGACCGGGTTTTGTTTATGGAAAATAAAAAGACAGGTTTTACAGATTTTATGGAAAAAGTAAAGGCAGAAAGTCCGGAGGATGCCTTAAAAGAAGGAAAAGTCATTGGTGCGATCGTAGCAAATTGCAATCCATTTACACTGGGACACCGCTATCTTATAGAAACTGCTTTAAAACAGTGTGATTATCTCCATCTGTTCGTGCTTTCTGATAAGCGTACCTTTTACAGTGCCTCTGAGCGTTATGAAATGGTGAAAGAAGGTGTAAAGGATCTGGACCGGGTGATCTTACATCAGACTTCTGATTATATTATTTCTGCAGCTACCTTTCCAACCTACTTTATGAAGGAAAAAACAGAGGCAGGAAAGGCAAACTGCCGCCTTGATCTGGAATTATTTGGAAAAAGGATCGCGCCGGAATTACACATTACAAAGCGCTTTGTGGGAACAGAGCCAAACTGTGCTGTTACGGACTGTTATAATGTGACTATGAAAGAGGTCCTTCCGGGATTGGGAATTGAAGTAACAGAGATTCAAAGAAAAGAACAGGAAGGAACCGCTATCAGCGCTTCCAGGGTGCGTCAGGCAGTAAAAGAAGGCAAAACAGAAGAGATCCGGGGCCTGGTACCGGAAAGTACCTGGGAGCATATTTCTAAGAAGGCATGACTTAAAAAACAGGAAAGAACCGGAAAAGACAGGAAATATATAAAGCAAATATAAAAAACAATGTCATAAAAATGACAGGAGAATGATTATGACAAAAGAAGAACTTGCCCTTGTTATCATAGACCGTCTGAAAAAAGAATATCCCGATGCAGGCTGCACCTTAGACTACAATCAGGCCTGGAAACTGCTTGTCAGCGTCCGTTTAGCAGCCCAGTGTACAGACGCCAGAGTCAATATCGTAGTGGAAGACCTGTATAAAAAGTTTCCAGATGTAAATTCCCTGGCAGATGCACCGGTGGAAGAGATTGAAGCTATTGTAAAGCCATGTGGCCTGGGACACAGCAAGGCAAGGGATATCAAAGCCTGTATGACCCGGTTAAAAGAAGATTATAACGGGAATGTTCCTGATGATTTTAACGCTCTTTTAAAGCTGCCGGGAGTAGGCAGAAAAAGCGCCAATCTGATCATGGGAGATGTGTTTGGAAAACCTGCCATTGTAACAGATACCCATTGTATCCGGCTGGTAAACCGTATGGGAT
>QWCY01008190.1_pt1 | contig 10329 bp, 8 predicted proteins | sample 1972631 | NCBI WGS metagenome assembly QWCY01 (sample SAMN09866696, study PRJNA288562) | Human gut metagenome isolate pre1_stool, whole genome shotgun sequencing... | isolation source: gut | host: Homo sapiens | place: USA: California
TAATTATCGTATTACCAGTTGATAATAAAGAGACAATTTTAATATTACTAACAATTTAAATTTTATGATTATGAAAGTAGAAAAGGAAATGAAGTATGAGACTCCGGAAGTGATAGTTCTGGAAGTGGAAGTAGAAATGGGATTTGCTGCTTCTCAAGGTCAAGATATTGACAAATGGGAATAATAGAAAAATAAGCAACTATTATTAATTAATATTAAAGTAAAGATGAAAGTAAAACAAATTTTAGTTTCGATGGCACTTCCTGCACTGCTTGCAGCATGTGCAAATGAAGAACTATTGAATGACTTTTCTAACGAGGCTGTCAATGGCAATCTCGTCAAGTTAGAAAAAGGGTTTGCAGTAGGAGTCACCAAAGGCGGTATTGCTAACACTAGAGTTTCTTGGGAATTGGGTGAATGGGGAGGAAAACTCAAATATTCTTGGCTTCCCGAATTTAAAAGTACAACGGAAATAAATCCAGAGCACATCGGTTTTGCATGGAGAGGAGATACACCTGATGCCAATGTCAGAACCAATTACAAGTTTACGTTGGCTGGTTATTTGAAGAATGGGCAAGCCCAACCAACATTCAAAAAGTGCGATGATAAATTACTGATTACCAATGGATATACTATAGGAGATATTAACGATAGTAAAATTGCATTGAATAAATATGATGATGCAACCAAGACTATGATAAGCTCTAGCTATTCACTGGCATTAGATGAAAAGGGAACTTGGAGTTTGAAGGACAACAATACTCCTATAGCAGACATGTATGACGCAAATAAGCTCTCAGAAGATGATCCTTCTGTAAAAAGTGGTATCTTCACCACTGATAATTCTACAGTGTTTGCAGGAGAATATATTGTTTATTTCCCATTTAATCAAGAGTTTGCAGAAATCAGTAACCTGCCTGCAACTTCTCCTTCCACATTTACAATGGATGTGGCAAAGACAGGTAACCTAACTGCTCATCTGACAGGAAAGACATTTGCATATGGAATCGCTGAAATTACAAAAGGCGGTCAGTTGGCAGAAGGATTTTCAACACAGAACTTATCAAACATCATTGCCATAAAGATAAAGAATAGCACAGAAAATAACCAAAGCATCTCAAAGGTAATATTGTTTGATGAAGGAAGCGAGAAAGGATTCTATACTTCTGTAGGCTTGGATGCCAACAAAATCAGCCAAAATGCAAAAGGACGCGATTTGTATGTGGAAGATGCAAAAACTCAGTACTCTCCTACATTAATTTTGAACTTAAAGAATGGGGAGACCCCATATGCAACAATCAATGACTCCAAAGAGCAAATAGTAACTTTGGCTGCTCTTCCTTTGGAATTAGTTAAGCCTGTAGTTTATATTATGTTCTCTGACGGGCTTTGTGTAAAGAAAGAGTTAGAAGCGAAACCATTAAATCCTTCTGTAGTCGCTGGATTCAATGTTGAATTGAAAAAGGAAGATTTGAATAATAAAGTCAGCATCGTAGTTGACACCAAAACTTTCCTACAGGCATGGGCCAATGCTTGGGATGCGCCAGCAACCGTAAAAGATGTAACGATCGAAACCTTAGGAAATATCACGTTCAACAGTAAGGATATGGTTTCACACGGAACATCATTGACTGAAACATTCGATCTCTCAAAGAAACCGAATGGCATGCTCTTCAATAAAAACATCACCATCAAAGGTATTGGTACACTTACCATTCCGGCAGACGTGACATGGTATGTGAAAGGTCGTGAAGATTCAAAAGCTGAAGCTAAGACCTTGACCATTGAAAACCCAATTGTAATTGAAAATGCCGGATGTTGTGGAACTAATACAGGACGTTTGGTTTTAGGTAATAAGGAGGATAAATTCGGAAACTTCCTTATCCAATCTGACATCAAGAACTACGGAGGATTATATGTAGGCGTAAACAATGGTACGGGTACCTATACATTTGAAGGTAATATTGAAAATAAATTCGATGCAGATTTAGGGGCAGCCAACATCTTCTTCGGTGGTAAGACCGGCAACGAGATCGTTGTTAAACAAGATATTGCCAACGACGGAAACATTACTTTGAAAGCTCGCGTATATAATGTTGGTGATAACACATGGGCGACTTCAGTACCTACTCAAGTCGGTGTTGTTGTTAAAGCCCAAGCTATCAGCAATAATTTAGAGAATTCCAAATTGACAGTGGAAAACCTGACTCATCTGGAATTGAATGGCAACTCCATCAATAATGGTACTATCGAAATCATGAGCAATAATGGAACCGTAAAAGAATTGGATGGTACTATTATAGTAAAAGAAGGTGCTTCGTTGACAAATAACAACACCATCAGTAACAAGGGTGTATTCAATGCAGACAGAAGTACACTTACTTTGAATGAAGGCTCTGAATTCTATGACTTTGTTGGTAGCCAGTATGGTGGTAGAGCAGCTAAGAATAATGGCGGTGAATACATCTGCGACGTGGATAATGCAGACAAGGCAAAGGGTAATCGCTTGGCTTATGCATTGGATTCTGAAATGCCCACCACTACAGTACGTTTTGTAGAGGGTCCTAATGGCGCTATTTATACCTATGACTTGAAGGATTATAAAGATTATACCAAATTAGCAACTGTAAAGTATATCATAGCTGTTCCTATTACTAAAGATTTTATTGTAAAAAATAGCGTAACAACAGAACTGACATGGGGTTCAAAGGTAACCGTAGAATCTGCAAGAAGCCTTAAGTTTACAAATGGGAAAGTCAAAATCAATGGTGACCTTACCGCCAAAGCAGGTTTTGTACAGGTAGATGGTAGCATCTTGAATGTTGCAGGAAATGTAACTATGACGAACAAGGCTACTGATTTCAATGTGAAAGGTGCTTCCGCATCGGCTGCCACACAAACCACACCGAAAGATGCAATCATTGGAGGTGACTTTGTTTTGGCAAACAATAGCACATTAAAAGTAGAGAAGAATGCGGCTGTTACTTTAAACAAAGATTTGACAATCGGAGAAAGTGCAAGTGCTGAATTTGCCTACAGTACGTATACCAACGTTGCTAAAAACATAGCAATCAATGGGACGTTCATTCGTGAGTTGTCTTCCGGTGTAGCTACAGCTAACCCAGCCAAAGTATGGTGTGAAAGCTATACTACAGGTCCGAAAGCAGATATTGTAAATGGTTTCCCGGAAGAAAGAAAATAAATTTTCCTTCTGAAATTTTGATTCATTCAAAAAGATTGCTCAAAATGAAGAGTACAGCAGAAATCAGATGACTAATTAAGTAACTGATAGAGTTAAAGAGCTCGGTGTAATACCGAGCTCTTTCCTTTAAAAAAATTTGGAAAGGATTCATGTTTTCCCTATATCATCAAATTGCAGAACCCACAAAGAAACAAACATATTTTTCTCCAATTAGGAAAATATATTTCTCCAATTGAGAAAAAATTGGTAGAAGATCCAAACTCGTCTCCGAACAATACAGAATCCGTACCCGCCTTATAACAAATTCGACTAAAGACACCTACTGAATATTGCCAGCTTTTTATTTCTCCACTTCCCTATTTCCAATTCCACCATCGAATAGAATATTTTAATGAAAAGAAACAGAAGATAAGCTACGTCCCGGCATAACTTTTTCATGCAAGCATGAAAGTTCTACGCTCAATTTGCACTATCTTTGCCCCCGGAAACGAAAACATGAATCCAGCAGAAAGATATGACTCCTATACAAAAACAGTTTTTTTCGCTTGTACAATCAGGCTTATGGGGCACTGCTACAGATGCCGGTCTATTTGATGCGCAAACCGATTGGGCACAACTATACCAGTCGGCCAAAGCACAAGCCCTGTTAGGCATCACCTTCGACGGTATGCAGACTTTGCCACAAGAGCTGCGTCCGAAGCGCGAACTTTATTTAAAGTGGTGCAATACACTACTGCAAATAGAAGAACATAACCATGTGCTGAATCAAGAACTAACCAATGTATATGAATTATGCCGCAAGCATAACGTAGAACCTGTGCTGCTGAAAGGCCAAGGCGTAGCACAAAACTACCGATATCCGCTGCATCGGCAATGTGGTGATATCGACTTGTTTACCGGCAGCGAGAACTACGAAAAGATCAATGCACTGCTACAACCTGATGCCACCGACACGGATCGGGATGAGACTTTCAAGCATATAGGGTTTGAATGGCACGGCGTGAGGATTGAAAACCACCGGGTATTGAATACCCTGAACGCACCTTCGGCCAACAAGAGTTTCCAAGCAGAAATCGCCCGATGGCACAGTGCCGCCGAGATGCGTACATTGCAGGTAGGCGACAGCGTGGTCAGCGTCCCCCCTCTTACGTTCGATACTGTCTACATACTGATCCACTCTGTGTTGCATGCCTTAAATGAAGGTATCGGTCTGCGCCAAATATGCGACTGGGCCTGCCTGCTGCACCATCATGCAGACACACTCGATAAAGAAGCCGTAAGACAACTGTTACAGGAATATGGTCTGACAAAGGCAGCAAGGATATTCGGAGTTATTGCCACCAGGTATTTGGGACTTTCGGACGAACACCTGCCGATAGCCTACACTGCGGATGACCTGCCCACAGGCGAGTGGCTGATGAATGACATTTGGAAAGGAGGAAACTTCGGCAAATTCAATACCGATAAAAAACGGCGTCCCAAAGGATATTGGAGTGGAAAATGGCATACGCTGACACAACTGACAGCCAGATGCAAAGACATGAAGAGACTTGCACCGGCTGAAGCACGCTGGTATCCGATCATTGTAGCACTCCACTCCATACAGATGCAGTGGAACAAACTGCTCGGACGCTGAAGCCGAGCAACGTTCCGGCCTCAGCGCATAAAGAATGCTATGTATAATCTCAATTTATAAAGAACAGAAATCTATGCTTAACAAACAGAACAAACTTCTGATAACCGTCGGGATAATTTTTATACTATTATTAGTAGGAGTTACCGCTTTATTAATTTCAGAGAAGCAGACCAATAAAGAACTGGTACAGGAGTTCCAACTGGAAAAGAAAGACCTGGAAAACGAATATACGCGCTTTGCACAACAGTACGATGAATTGAAGCTGACAGTTTCCAATGACTCCCTGTCTGTACTGTTGGAACAGGAACAATTAAAAACCCAACGTTTACTGGAAGAACTGCGTACCGTAAAAAGCAGTAATGCCGCAGAAATACGCCGACTGAAAAAGGAGCTTGCCACTCTGCGTAAGGTTATGATAGGATATATCAACCAGATAGATTCACTGAACCGCCTCACTGCTCATCAGAAAGAAGTGATTGCACAAGTGACGCAGAAGTATAACGATGCTTCCCGCCAAATCAGCAATCTGGCGGAAGAGAAAAAGAATCTGAATAAAAAAGTCACCCTTGCCGCCCAGTTAGACGCTACCAATATCAACATACAGGCTGTCAACAAACGGGACAAAACAGCCAAGAAGGTGAAAGATGTAGTAAAATTCAAAATAGGATTCACAATCGTCAAGAATATAACTGCCGAGACAGGAGAACGTATTATCTACGTACGTATCACCAAACCGGACAATGATGTATTGACCAAAAATCCCGCGAATACCTTCCCATACGAGAACCGCGAACTGGGTTATTCCATCAAGAAGTACATTGAATACAACGGTGAAGAACAAAATATAACCGTATATTGGAACGTGGAAGAATACTTATATGCAGGTACTTACCGTGTAGATCTCTTCGCTGACGGAACACTTATCGGCTCGCAATCCTTTACATTGGACTAAAAAAGTTTAAATTATTTTGAGGTCTCACTGAAAGCCTATACATTTGCATCGTTGTTTATGCAATTATTGTTGCGTCACAAAACAACGTTTTAATCACCTTAATAATGTATAGACACGATGAGAAAGTTCTTCTGTTTCACTTGGTTGGTATGTCTGACCTTCTCAGTCTGCGCACAAGAGGTTTTAAGCCTCGATAGTTGCCGTTCATTGGCAATTGCCAATAATAAAGAACTACTGATAAGCCAGGAGAAAATAAACTCTGCGCATTATCAGCGAAAGGCAGCATTTACCAATTACCTCCCCGACATTTCCGCCACCGGTGGATATATGCGTACCCAAAAAGAAATTTCACTGTTGAGTGATGCCCAGAAAGGTGCATTAGGTTCAATGGGAACTCAAGTAAGCGGTGCTATGCAAAATGGTATACAAGGTATACTGACGCAGCACCCTGAGTTAACACAGAATCCGCAGTTCATGGCACTGATCCAGGCATTGGGCAACGTAGACATTGCTTCTCCTCTCAATGGTCTCGGAAACTCCCTCGTTGATGCATTCCGTACAGATACCCGCAACATGTACGCCGGTGCTCTAACGTTGACACAACCATTGTACATGGGTGGAAAAATTCGCGCCTACAACAAGATTACCAGATATGCCGAAGAATTGGCACGCCAACAGCATGATAGTGGCCTGCAAGACGTAATCCTCAGTACCGACCAGGCTTATTGGCAAGTCGTATCGCTCGCCAGCAAAAAGAAGTTGGCAGAAGGTTACCTCAAATTATTGCAGAAACTGGAAAGCGATGTGGATAAAATGATTGCCGAAGGTGTTGCAACTAAAGCAGATGGTCTGTCGGTAAAAGTAAAAGTAAACGAAGCAGAAATGACACTCACCAAAGTGGAAGATGGGCTGAGTCTTTCCAGAATGTTACTATGCCAACTATGTGGTCTGGACCTCTCCTCTCCCATCATCCTGAAAGATGAAAAGGGAAATGACCTCAAGCCCGATCCGGTAGCTGCCAACGGCATTGATCTCAATACGGTTTATGCTACACGACCGGAAGTACGCAGCCTGGAACTTGCCACGGAAATCTACAAACAGAAAGTAAATGTCACCCGTTCAGAATACTTGCCATCATTAGCTTTGATGGGCAGCTACATGATGACCAATCCTTCTGTTTTCAACGGATTTGAAAAGAAATTCAAAGGTATGTGGAATGTCGGTGTAGTATTACAAGTACCCATCTGGCATTGGGGAGAAGGTATGTATAAGGTAAAAGCAGCCAAAGCAGAAGCCCGTATCGCCCAATATCAGTTGGATGACGCCAAAGAAAAGATTGAGCTTCAAGTCAACCAGTCGGTTTTCAAAGTGAATGAAGCTGCAAAGAAACTGATTATGGCAGAAAAGAATCTGGAAAAAGCGGATGAAAACCTCCGTTATGCTACACTCGGATTTGAAGAAGGCGTGATAGCTGCCAGCAACGTACTCGAAGCACACACAGCCTGGCTTTCTGCCCAATCCGAAAAGATAGATGCACAGATTGACGTAAAACTGACTGACATCTATCTGAAGAAAGCATTGGGACAATTAAATATTAAAAATTAAAAGGGTGAAAGCTCATAAATCATAAATCTGAAATCATAAATCATAAGATGGATACCAAATCACAAAACAGTAACATGCTACTAGCGTTCTTAACGCTGACAGGCGTCATTGCCATTGTAGCCGTAGTGGGTTTCTTCATGTTGCGCAAAGGACCGGAAATTGTACAAGGTCAAGCTGAAGTCACAGAGTATCGGGTATCAAGCAAAGTACCGGGACGAATTCTGGAATTCCGCGTAAAGGAAGGACAAAGTGTACAAGCCGGGGATACCCTCGCCATACTGGAAGCTCCGGATGTGTTAGCTAAGCTGGAACAGGCTCGGGCCGCAGAAGCTGCTGCTCAGGCACAGAATGAGAAAGCACTGAAAGGCGCCCGTCATGAACAGGTACAAGCTGCCTTTGAGATGTGGCAAAAAGCCAAAGCAGGACTTGAAATAGCCGAGAAATCTTACAAACGTGTGAAGAATCTTGCTGATCAGGGCGTGATGTCAGCCCAAAAGCTGGATGAGGTTACTGCACAGCGGGACGCTGCCGTCGCTACAGAAAAAGCCGCCAAAGCTCAATACGACATGGCAAAAAACGGTGCGGAACGAGAAGATAAAGCAGCAGCTGCCGCCTTGGTAGACCGTGCCAAAGGAGCCGTTGCAGAAGTAGAATCTTATATCAAAGAAACTTATCTTATAGCCCAGACAGCCGGAGAAGTTTCGGAAATCTTCCCCAAAGTAGGTGAATTGGTAGGAACCGGTGCACCGATCATGAACATAGCCATACTGGATGATATGTGGGTAGTGGGTAACTTTTAATGTTCGGGAAGATTTGCTGCAAGGTCTGACAATGGGAACTGAATTCGAAGCTTTCGTTCCGGCATTGGATAAAAATATCCGCCTGAAAGTGAACTACATGAAGGATCTTGGTACTTATGCAGCCTGGAAGGCTACGAAAACAACCGGGCAATTTGATCTGAAGACTTTTGAGGTAAAAGCTTTACCACAGGAGAAAGTGGAAGGCTTACGTCCCGGAATGTCGGTGATACTGAAGAAGTGATTAACGGTTAGTGATTAGTGATAAGTATAAGGAATGGCACGAGATAAGAAATATATAGCTTTGTGGAACGTCATGAAACGGGAAAGCCGACGGCTCGTTTCCCGTCCGCTGTACCTGTTCTGCATGGTGATAGCGCCGTTGTTCTGCTACGTGTTCTTCACGACACTGATGGATTCGGGCTTACCGGTCAATATGCCTGTAGGGGTGGTGGATCAGGATATGACATCCACTTCGCGCCAATTGATGCGAAATCTGGATGCATTTGAACAGACCGCCATCGTGGCCCATTATCCTACTATCAACGAAGCACGTGCCGCCATGCAGAAAGGAGAAATCTACGGATTCTACTACATTCCGAAAGGTACCACTGCCAAGGCGCAATCTCAACGGCAGCCTACTGTATCGTTCTATACCAACAATACGCTGCTTATCGCCGGTTCTCTGCTTTACAAAGATATGAAGATGATGAGCGAGTTGGCATCGGGAGCCGCCGCACGCACCAGTTTGTATGCCAAAGGTGCTACGGAAGACCAAGCTATGGCATTCCTGCAACCCATCGTCATCGATACATATCCGCTGAACAATCCGTGGCTGAATTACTCCGTATATCTGTGTAACACATTTGCACCGGGTGTATTGATGCTGCTTATATTTATGATAACGGTTTACTCCATCGGAATAAAAGACCGTACCGCACGCGAATGGCTGCGCATGGGAAATAATTCCATCTACATCTCCCTTGCCGGAAAGCTATTGCCGCATACGGCTATTTTCTTCCTGATGGGGATATTATATAACGTATATTTATATGGCTTCCTGCACTTCCCCTGCAACAGTGGCATCATGCCGATGCTTCTTGCCACCCTCTGCCTTGTACTGGCTTCGCAAGGGATGGGTGTACTGATGATAGGTACATTGCCTACCCTGCGTCTGGGACTGAGTTTTGCATCCTTATGGGGGGTGCTTTCATTCTCTATGTGCGGACTATCATTCCCAGCTATGGCCATGCATCCGGTTCTGCAAGGATTAGCCAATCTGTTCCCGCTGCGTCACTATTTCCTGATCTATGTAGATCAGGCCCTGAACGGTTATCCGATGATTTATTCAGGGTGTGCTCATCTTCTTTGTGCTTGTCCCGTTGGTGTATCCACTGATTTATGCTTTCATTTATACCAATGAAACCATACGGGAAGTACCTGCTGTGGTAGTGGATAACTCACGCAGTTCGTTAAGCCGCGAATACCTGCGCAAAGTGGACTCCAGTCCGGAAGTGAAGATTGTATCTTATTGCGCCGACATGGAAGAAGCCAAACTGATGCTGAAAGATCGTCTGGCTTATGGCATCATCTATATACCTGCTGAATTCAGTGAAGATATTGCACGGGGAAAGCAAACGCAGGTCAGTCTGTATTGCGATATGAGCGGATTGCTTTATTATAAATCTTTGCTGAACACCAATACCAGCGTGTCATTGGATATGAATGCAGACATCAAAATGCAACGTGCCGGCAATACCACCAACCGCCAGGATGAGATTACCGCCTATCCGATAAAATATGAAGATGTTACCTTGTTCAACCCTGCAAATGGTTTTGCGGCTTTCCTGATACCTGCGGTATTGATACTGATTATTCAGCAAACCTTGCTGCTGGGTATCGGACTTTCTGCCGGAACAGCCCGCGAACAGAATCGTTTCAAAGATTTAGTTCCTATCAACCGCCACTACAACGGCACATTACGTATCGTGCTGGGTAAAGGTTTAAGTTACTTCATGGTGTATGCACTTGTATCCGTATATGTGCTCTGTGTAGTGCCACGTCTGTTCAGTCTCATCCAGATAGCTCAACCGGGTGTACTGACCCTCTTTATGTTGCCTTATCTGGCAGCATGTAT
>QWCY01007728.1_pt1 | contig 10328 bp, 12 predicted proteins | sample 1972631 | NCBI WGS metagenome assembly QWCY01 (sample SAMN09866696, study PRJNA288562) | Human gut metagenome isolate pre1_stool, whole genome shotgun sequencing... | isolation source: gut | host: Homo sapiens | place: USA: California
TTAGGATTTATCAGAACCGTATACAAAACTCTGCAATGTCATAAACCACCCACTTTTTACCAGCAATTTATTTAACCTTGTCAGTACATCAGCAAAGATATAGATTATAATGAAAGTCAGTACAAGGATCAAAAGGATCTGCGGCAGGTTTGGATTGTAACGTCCGAATAATCCGAGCACCTGTCCCATGACAACGTGCTGTAATAAAAAGATCGCATAAGAAATCTTTCCGGTATAGCTGAAAAATGGCTTTAAGAAACCGACTTTCATCACATAATTTCCAATTTGGTAAAACAGCAGGAAAAGTCCGACCGGAATCACCTGCGTACATAAGAAACCGTCCACCGGCACTTTTACAAAGAGTAAAAACAGTGCGATACCACCGAAAATAACAGTGATCCAAAGGGCACTTAATTTTTCCCGATACCGGATAAAGAGCATTCCAAGCCAGAAGGCAAACAGACAGACGATCAGGTTACGTTCTCTCTGGATCTGGAAAAATGGAAAATTCCAGTGGAAAGCCAATGTGCCGGCACCTAGTAGTAAAGTTGTAAGTATCTTACAGTATTTCATGCATAAAGTAAGTAGTGGATAGATCAGGTACAGGCAGACCAGTGCACCGAGAAACCATTCACCGATGAAATAGTAGTTCTGCGGATAACGGTAAGATAAGTAGCCATCCATTCCGACAAGGCTTAAAAGCATCGTTTTCGGACTGCCGTTATAGAACAGATGACCGAGTGTTGTTGCTTTCTGGTAATATAAAAACAGCCAGAGCATATAAAACATCGGGAAGATGCCTTTGAAACGGTCAAAATAATAACGTTTGAGGGAATGGATATCAATGTCAGCGTGATTGTAAAATAAAGATGCACCGGAGAGCATAAAAAAGATGTTCACGCTGGTATTTTCCCCCCAGACACCATTTGCATGCTGGTAAAGAAACGGAAGGTCTGCATACTGTGGTGTCGTATTGCAGATACATGCGAAGTGATATATGACAATGATCCATGCAGTTACACTTCGCATAAAATCGAAACTGTCAATTCTTTCTTTTTTCATAAAAACAAGACTCCTTTGAATAGATCATTTAATTGGTTTTCATTGTAGCACATTTTTTTTAATTTTTCTTTAAAATATTGAAAAACTTTCGACAAACAGACTTTTTATGCTATAATGGAAATAATTATGGCGATTACAGAAACTTCGTATAGAAAGATATCGGGATGATCACAGTTATAAAAATACAAAGCATAGGAGATGGGTTATGGAGCAGATGCAGGTAAAAGGAAAACAGAAATCATGGCGGTATGTGATGAGTCTGCTGCTTATGGCTGTTGCAGTCATTGCAGGGGGACAGAGGGTTTTAGCGGCCGACGCAGCAGATGCGGCAGTTACGCAGAAGAAACCGAAAGTGTACATGGAACAGACGGAAGTGACGATGTATCCGGCAACGACAAAGACGTTAAAACTGCATGGAGCTTCTTCAAAGTCGAAGATCAAGTGGTCAAGCAGCAGCAAGAAGACTGTAACGGTAAAAAGTTCCGGTAAAGTAACTGCGAAAGCACAGGGAACAGCAACAATCACAGCCAAATATAAGAGTAAAGAATATACCTGTATCGCCAATGTTACCTATGGAACGCATAAGACTTCCGATGGAATGAAATATAAAGATACAGAGGGCAGTTTCGGACATACCGGAAGATGGTTTAAAAAAAGTATTTCCGGTGGAAAGTATTATTTTACGAATACAGACGGAAGTGCAGTATATTTTAAAGTGACAGGCAGTGCCTGGTCATTGATGCAATATCGGAAAATGAAAACCGCTGGGGAGAAGCGGGTGTCGGAATCAAGAGTATCAAACCGGTGACATCATCAGGAGCTGTAACGGCGATTACACCGCAGAACGATACGATCGCTTTTTATGGTGACAGTATCACACAGGGCGTCCGTGCCTTGAATATGGCATTGGCACCATCCGGTACAAGTGCTACCCACAGTTATGCATGGTATTGTGCGGATAAACTGAATATGGTGCCGTATTTTGCAGGTTATGGCGGTTCGGGAATCGCAGAAGCAGGATGTTTTAACAGTTTACATAATGCGATATCCTCGTTTTCCATGGGCAGGAAAGCTGCATCTTATGATGCAGATGTGATCGTATTTGAACATGGTACGAATGATGTACATACTTATGGAGATATATTTATCAATGAATACAAAAAAGCTTTGCAGATGGCACATAAAGCACATCCGAAGGCAAAAGTCATGGTGATCATACCATTTACACAGATCCATGCAGACGAGATCCGGAAGGCGGCGGCTCCATATAAGAAATGGTGTACTGTGATCGAAACGTCTTCGTGGAAGTTATCTTATACCGATGGTCTGCATCCGAATACTTCCGGTGCAAAGACAGCAGGAAAGAATCTGGCGAAAACAGTAGCTGCAAAGAGAAAGGCTTCATAAAACAGTCATGTTAGATGATTATGTTGTGGTAGATTTAGAAATGACAGGTCTGCACCCAAAGACAGATCATATATTAGAGATCGGAGCAGTCAAAGTAAGGGAAAAACAGATCGTAGATACATTTTCAGCACTGCTTAGACAGGATACACCAATCCCGGAGCAAGTCGTGGAACTGACAGGGATCACAGATGAAATGACAGCAGACGGACAGGATGCCGATAGAGCAGTCAGTGCGTTTTTAGAATTTGCAGAGGATCTTCCATGGGTGGGACACAATATCATTTTTGATTACAGCTTCATCAAACAGTGGGAAGTGAATCACCGGATCAAGAGAAACTGTTATGCAGTCGATACATTAAAGATCGCAAGGAAATGCCTTCCAAAAGAAATGAAAAAATCCCTAGAATCCCTGCGGAAATATTATGGGATCGAACAGACAGCCATACACAGGGCATATGAAGATGCGGCTGCAACGCAGGTTTTGTATGAGATCTTAGAGAGGGATTTTTCAAAGAAAGAACCCGGACTGTTCCGGTCAAGGGAATTGCAATGCCGTCTGAAAAGACAGACACCGGCAACTGACCGGCAAAAAAATTACTTGAAGGATCTGACAGAATATCATAGAATAGTACTTGATGTTCCGGTGGAACGATTAAGCCGCAGTGAAGCTTCAAGACTGACAGATAAGATCATTGCACAGTATGGGAAACCGGCAGTTTCGGCAGTACCAGGGAAGAAAACGATTCGTCCATGACAAAAAGTGCATCGGTAATGTCCTGGATCTTTTCCGGTGTGTTCTGTTTTTGATATAACTCTGCAAGCAGCAGATAGATCTGACTGACATCCAGTGCAAGTGACATCGCATATTCTAAGATGGTGACCGCAGCATCGATACGGTCAAGTTCTACTTCACGTCTTGCATAAGCCAACAGTGTGGTAGTGAGCAGATGATAGTTCTCATCATAGGAACTAAGATCGGCTAAGTTCGCAGGACCATACATCAGCTTTAAGTCCGTATTTGTATACATGGACAGATTGATGATCTTTTGATCCGTAAGGTTTTGTAGAACAGTCTCACAGGAATAAAGTTCATCGTCCGCAAACTCTCCAACCGGAAGTGTATCTGTGGAAAATGACAGATAAGGCAGGGCAGAGATATCTTTTTTACGGGTAGCATTTGCCATACGTTCCCGCTCGAGAAATGCTTCATTGGCATTCTCCTGTGCCTCAGTACTTTTTTTCCGCTTGACGGCAAGCAGTGCTGTGAATAGAATAAAAGCAATTAAAAAAATAGGAACTCTCATTGTAGTGTGTCCTTTCTTAAAAATTATAATATAAAAATGAGGTGATCATATGTATAACTTTTTCAATCCAAAAAGAAAACGCATCATAGCAGGTGTGATCGCAGGACTGTTAGTCGTATCTATGTTAGTAACAGGTCTTGTATCCGTACTTAGCTAGTGCTTCTGTTACAAATATACAGAAATGCCGGATTTATGTCAAATATATTCGTGGATATGCATCTTGAAAAAAAGATGGTAAATGATTTAAAATGACAAATATGTATGAGGTTATTTATAAATAGAACAGAGAGGAAGATAGAATGAAGAAATATATCAAACTGCTGCCCATATTGATCTTTGTATTTACAGCCGGATTTATCGGATATTCATTTACAACTGTAGATGCAGGTGAAAATGGTACAATTCCGGATACCGTATATATCGGTGATATTGATGTAAGTGGTATGACAAAGGAAGAAGCAGAAGATGCCTTAGATGCTTATGTGAACACATTGCAGAATACAACATTTACATTATCTGCCGGAACAAAGAATATACAGGTATCCGCAGAAGATTTAGGTGTCTGCGTTGCAAATACAGAAGTCGTGGAAGAAGCATTAAATCTTGGTAAAACAGGCAATCTGATTGCACGTTATAAGGATAAGAAGGATCTTGAAAAAGAGCCGAAACAGTTTGATATCCTTTATGGTGTGGATGAGGATAAAGTAGAAACGCTATTAGGTGTCAATGCCGATAATCTGGATCAGGAAGCTGTCAACAGCGGATTGAAACGTGAAAATGGTTCGTTTAGTATTATCGAAGGTTCTGATGGGGTCGCTGTTAATGTGGAAGAGTCTGTAAAAAGCATTGAGGCATATATCAGTGATGAGTGGGACGGTGCAAATGCAACGATCGCACTTGAAACAGATGTGACAAAGCCACAGGGTACACCGGAAGAATTAGCAAAGGTAAAAGACTTGTTAGGATCTTTTAAGACGGATTTCAGTTCTTCTGCATCCGGACGTTACAAAAATGTACAGAATGGATGTGAGAAGATCAATGGAACGGTTTTATATCCGGGCGAGCAGTTCTCCGTATATAAAGCAGTCAGCCCGTTTGATGCAGAAAACGGTTATGAATTAGCCGGTTCTTATGAAAACGGTACAACCGTACAGACCTATGGCGGCGGTATCTGTCAGGTATCTACCACGTTATACAATGCTGTTATTTTAGCAGAATTACAGATCGATGAGCGGTTCAATCATTCCATGATCGTGAATTATGTAAAACCATCTATGGATGCTGCAATCGCAGGAACTTCAAAAGATCTTAAATTTACAAATAATACAGATGCACCGGTCTATATTGAAGGATATACAAGCGGTGGAATGCTTTACTTTAATATCTTTGGTGAGGAAACAAGACCATCGGACCGCAAGGTAAGTTATGTCAGTGAAACGATCAGCCAGACAAATCCGGGAGTATCCTTAAGGGCAGACGGTTCCCATCCGGTAGGTTATGTGGCACAGGTACAGAGTGCACATACCGGATATACAGCGAAATTATGGAAAGTTGTAACCGTAAATGGTGTGGAAGAAAGCCGGACAGAGTTCAACAGCAGTCGTTATAATGCATCAAGCAAGATCCTTGCAGTTGGCGTGGCAACAGACAATCCGGATGCAGCAGCACAGATCAATGCAGCAATCGCAAGTGGTGATGAAGCGACCGTACGTGCTGTAGCAGCCCAGTATTCCGGTGATGCGGCGGCAGCGGCAGCTGCACAGGCACAGTTAGAAGCACAGGCAGCAGCGGCGGCACAGGCGGCAGCCGAAGCACAGGCAGCAGCTGAGGCAAAGGCAGCGGCAGAGGCACAGGCAGCAGCAGAAGCGCAGGCGGCAGCAGATGCAGCGGCGGCACAGGCAGCACAGGGTGCGGCTAACCAGTAAGCGTAAAAATAGAACAAACATATAACTATGCAGGTGCAAGCCACAAAGCAGTGTGGCAGTAACGAAACTGCGCAGTTATGGAATAAAATGGAAAAAGGCTGTCTGTTACAGACAGCCTTGTGTTGCAGAATCCAAAGACGATAAAAGAGGTTTCGATGAAAGTTGGAAAATTACCGGAAAACGTATTAAAGCGTTCCGTTTTAAAACAAATTCATACAAAACGACCGGAAGTCTGTCAGGGGGCAGCAGTCGGAGAAGACTGTGCCGCCATTTGCTTAGCGGAAGATGAAATGCTGGTATTATCCACAGATCCGATCACCGGAACTGCGATCGATATCGGAAGTCTTTCTATTGCGGTAACGTTGAATGATCTTGCAAGTGCAGGAGCGGAGCCGGTTGGTGTGATGCTTACCGCCCTGCTTCCGGAAGATATCACAGAACAGCAGATACGGCAGATGATGCAGCAGGCGGAAAATGCCTGTGAGAGGTCAAATGTAGAGATCATTGGCGGTCACACGGAAGTGACAAAGGCAGTCAATGTGCCGGTGATCACAGTGACTGGAGTCGGAAAAGTCAAAAAAGATGCGATGGTACGTACATCAGGTGCGAAACCGGGCATGGATATCGTGATGAGTAAATGGGCTGGTTTAGAAGGAACCGCCATTTTGGCAAAAGAAAAGTGGGAAGAACTTTTAAACCGGTTTTCAGAGAATTTTATTTTTCGGGCACAGAAGTTTGACCAGATGCTATCCGTAATACCGGAGGCTGCCACCGCCGTTAAGTCTGGCGTTGGTGCAATGCATGATGTCACAGAGGGCGGTATTTTTGGGGCACTCTGGGAGTTGGCAGAAGCATCTGGCGTCGGACTGGAAATTGAATTAAAGAAGATCCCGTTAAAACAGGAAACTGTGGAAATCTGTGAATTTTTCGGCATCAATCCATATGAACTGATCTCAAGCGGTGTCATGTTAATGGCAGCAAAAGACGGCAACCGTCTGGTGATGGAACTTGCAAAAGAGAATATATCGGCATGTGTGATCGGAAAAGCCACAGAAGGAAATGACAGGGTTCTGCTGAATGATGGGGAACGCAGATTTTTAGAACCACCGAAATCAGATGAATTGTATAAAGTGATCTGAAAATGAATTATGACATAAAGGAGCAGGGAAAATGCGAGAAAAAATATTGACTTTTATAGAAAAAAACAGCAGGATCGATGTAAAAGAATTAGCAATCGTCTTAGGAGTAGATGAAGCAGCAGTCATGAATGAGTTAGAAGAAATGGAAAATGAACATATCATCTGTGGATATCATACACTGATCAACTGGGAAAAGACAGGGATTGAAAAAGTAACTGCAATGATCGAAGTACGTGTAACACCGCAGCGTGGCATGGGATTTGATAAAGTGGCAGAACGTATTTATAACTATCCGGAAGTAGAATCTGTTTATCTGATCTCCGGTGGATTTGATTTCTTAGTAACTTTAGAAGGAAAAACATTACGGGAAGTTTCCCAGTTCGTATCTGATAAATTATCTACATTAGATTCTGTATTATCCACGAAAACAAACTTTATTTTAAAGAAATATAAAGACCATGGCACGATCATGGCAGAACCGACTAAAGATGAAAGGATGAAGATCGCACCATGAGAAATCCGTTGTCAAAAAGAATTGTAGAGATAGAACCGTCCGGTATCCGTAAATTCTTTGATGTTGTCAATGAAATGGAGGATGCAATTTCCCTCGGTGTCGGAGAACCGGATTTTGATACCCCATGGCATATTAGGGATGAGGGTATTTATTCCTTAGAAAAAGGAAGAACATTTTATACTTCCAATGCAGGATTAAAAGAATTAAAGGTTGAGATCGCAAAATACATGAACCGCAGATTTGACCTTACGTATGATTATGAGCATGAGATCATGGTCACAGTCGGTGGAAGTGAAGCAATCGACATTGCAATGCGCGCCATGTTAGATCCGGGAGATGAAGTGCTGATCCCACAGCCGAGTTATGTTTCCTATGTACCTTGTGCCGTTCTTGCAAATGGAATCCCTTCGATCATAGAGCTGAAGGCAGAAAATGAGTTCCGTCTGACAGCAGAAGAATTAGAAGCTGCGATTACACCAAAGACGAAATTATTAGTGCTACCATTCCCGAATAACCCAACAGGTTCCATTATGCGAAGAAGTGACCTTGAAGCGATCGCTAAAGTCATTCTTGAGCATGACCTGTTTGTATTGAGTGATGAGATTTATTCCGAACTGACTTATGGAGAGGAAGAACATGTATCGATCGCTTCTTTACCGGGGATGTGGGAGAGAACGATCACGATCAACGGATTTTCAAAATCCTATGCAATGACAGGCTGGCGTTTAGGTTATGCCTGCGGTCCCAGAGTCATTATTGAACAGATGTTAAAGATCCATCAGTTTGCGATCATGTGTGCTCCGACAACAAGCCAGTATGCAGCAGTTGAGGCATTGCGGAACGGGGACGAAGATGTGGCACAGATGAAGGAAGAATACGATGGCAGAAGAAGATATCTGTTACACCGTTTTAAAGAGATGGGACTGGAATGTTTTGAACCGTATGGTGCATTTTATATGTTTCCATCGATCCGGAAATTCGGCATGACATCAGAAGAATTTGCAACAAAGCTCTTAAAAGCAGAAAAAGTTGCCGTTGTACCGGGAACTGCATTTGGAGCAAGCGGAGAAGGCTTTATCCGTATTTCTTATGCATATTCTTTAGATGATCTAAAGAAAGCATTAGAAAGAATCGAGAAATTTATTGTAACTTTGTAATTATCCAGAAGCCCTTGGAATCATAAAAATGGTTACTTCATGTATGTAAGCAGTTTTTATGATCTGTAAGTTTCTGACCGTAAGAAAGAGATATCATATGGCTAAGCTGAACATTGTATTATTTGAGCCGGAAATTCCGGCAAATACGGGAAATATCGGAAGAACCTGTGTGGCAACCGGAACAAGGCTGCATCTGATCGAACCGTTAGGTTTCCGTTTAAATGAAAAAGAGATCCGTCGTGCAGGCATGGACTACTGGCAGGATCTTGATGTGACACGATATATCAACTGGGAAGATTTCTTAGAAAAAAATCCGGATGCGAAGATCTATATGGCAACCACAAAAGGAAAGCATGTGTATACAGAAGTGTCTTATGAACCGGACTGTTATATCATGTTTGGAAAAGAGAGTGCAGGAATACCGGAGGAGATTTTGATCGAACACCCAGAAGAGTGTATCCGTATCCCGATGATCGGGGAAACACGTTCCTTAAATCTTTCGAATTCCGTAGCTATTGTCTTATATGAAGCATTGCGCCAGAACCAGTTTGACCATATGAAACTTGAAGGAGAACTGCACCATCTGCACTGGAAGGAATAGAGGACAAAAAACATGGGAATCATTAAAGCCTGTAAATTAGTACATGAATATATCCGTCGGGATGAAGAAGGAAATGTAGAATCGATCCAGACCGCATTAAATGCAGTTGATCTTGATATCAAGGCAGGAGATTTTGTAGCTGTTTTAGGTCATAACGGCTCTGGAAAGTCTACACTTGCAAAACATATCAATGCGCTGCTTGAACCAAGTGAAGGGACATTGTTCGTAGATGGAAAAGATACAAAGGATTTAAAGTATCTGTATGATATCAGACGTGCCGCAGGCATGGTTTTCCAGAATCCCGATAATCAGATCATTGCAAGCGTCGTAGAGGAAGATGTAGGATTTGGTCCTGAAAATATGGGTGTTCCTACAAAAGAGATCTGGCAGCGGGTAGAAGAAAGCTTAAAATCCGTAGGAATGTTAAAATACCGGAATCATTCCCCGAACAAGCTCTCCGGTGGACAGAAACAGCGTGTGGCGATCGCAGGTGTGATGGCAATGGAGCCAAAATGTATCATCTTAGATGAGCCGACTGCCATGCTCGATCCGGTAGGACGAAAAGAAGTATTGCAGGCAGTCCATACCTTAAATAAAAAGAAAGGTGTTACGATCGTTTTGATCACACACTATATGGAAGAAGTGGTAGACGCAGATTATGTCTATGTCATGGATAAAGGAAGTGTGGTCATGCAGGGAGCGCCAAGAGAGATCTTTTCACAGGTAGATATCCTGAAGGAACACCGGTTAGATGTACCGCAGATCACGTTGTTGGCAGATGAATTACGAAAAGCAGGACTTCCGCTTCCGAAGGGAATTTTAACAAGAGAAGAATTAGATGCCGAATTAGTGGAGTTATATAGGAGAAAAGCATGTCAATCATTTTAGATAAGGTCAATTACATCTATAGTCCAAATACAGCTTATGAGATCAAGGCATTAAATGATATCAGCTTAAAGATCGAAGATGGACAGTTTATCGGGATCATCGGTCATACAGGTTCCGGTAAGTCCACATTGATCCAGCATTTAAACGGACTGATGAAAGCAACTTCCGGTGCGATCTATTTTAATGGCAGGGATATCTATGAAAACGATTATGATATGAAAGAACTCCGTACCAAAGTCGGACTGGTCTTTCAGTATCCGGAACATCAGCTTTTTGAAACAACAATTTTTGAAGATGTCTGCTTTGGCCCGATGAATCAGGGGTTAGACAA
>QWCY01010011.1_pt1 | contig 10312 bp, 7 predicted proteins | sample 1972631 | NCBI WGS metagenome assembly QWCY01 (sample SAMN09866696, study PRJNA288562) | Human gut metagenome isolate pre1_stool, whole genome shotgun sequencing... | isolation source: gut | host: Homo sapiens | place: USA: California
GGATTGTTCCGTACTTCGTACTCTCACAATCCTCAAAAACATTCGTAATCCGCTCATTTTTCTTCGAAAAATGGCTACTTACTCATGTTTTTGGCGGGTTCCAAGTTCAGAAATCTTCCTGCAAGCAAGCTTGCGTCAGATTTCCGACCTTTTAACCCTGGTATCATCACATTATGGGGACGGTGATCCTTCCGGTATCCCCGTCCCCTGAACTTACTTACATGAGTTTTGCAACCGTTTGGTAAGCATTTTTATTCGCTTTATTAAACTTCTTTGTAGTCAGCGTCTACGACATCATCGCCGTAGCCTGCTTCGCTGGATCCCTGAGAAGCACCGCCTGCTGCACCGTTCATGTCCGGACCTGCACCCTGAGCACCTGCTGCCCCCTGTGCCTGCTCGTATACTTTTGCGAACAGTTTCTGTGCGCTTTCCATCAGTTTTTCTTTTGCAGCTTTGATCTCTGCAACCTGCTCATCTGTCATGTTATCTACAGGAGCTTTTGCGATCAGATCTTTCAGAGCTGCCAGATCAGCTTCTACTGCTGTCTTATCGTTGGCATCCAGTTTGTCACCTACTTCTTCGATGGCTTTCTCTGTCTGGAATACCATAGCGTCTGCATCGTTTCTTGTATCAATAGCTTCTTTTCTCTTCTTATCCTGCGCTTCGTACTCAGCAGCTTCTTTTACTGCTTTGTCGATATCGGAATCAGACATATTGGAACCAGCTGTGATAGTAATGTGCTGTTCTTTTCCTGTTCCCAGGTCTTTTGCAGATACATTTACGATACCGTTGGCATCAATATCAAAAGTTACTTCGATCTGCGGAACACCTCTTCTTGCTGGCGGGATACCATCCAGACGGAACTGTCCAAGAGATTTGTTGTCTTTCGCAAACTGTCTCTCACCCTGTACGACGTTGATGTCTACGGCTGTCTGGTTATCTGCTGCTGTGGAGAAGATCTGGCTCTTCTTGGTCGGGATGGTTGTATTTCTCTCGATCAGTCTGGTTGCGATACCACCCATTGTCTCGATAGACAGTGACAGTGGAGTTACATCCAGAAGCAGGATATCGCCGGCACCGGCATCGCCTGCCAGTTTACCACCCTGTACGGAAGCTCCCAGAGCTACGCACTCATCCGGGTTCAGGCTCTTGCTTGGTTCATGTCCTGTCAGCTGTTTTACTTTATCCTGTACAGCCGGGATACGTGTAGAACCACCAACCAGAAGGACTTTGCTCAGTTCAGAAGCGGTCAGTCCTGCATCTGACAGTGCTCTTCTTACAGGTTCTGCTGTCAGTTCTACCAGATCATGTGTCAGTTCATCGAATTTTGCTTTTGTCAGGTTCATATCGAAGTGTTTCGGACCTTCTGCTGTAGCTGTGATGAATGGCAGGTTGATGTTGGTTGTTGTAGAAGAAGAAAGTTCTTTTTTCGCTTTCTCTGCTGCTTCTTTGATTCTCTGCAGAGCCATCTTATCCTGAGACAGGTCTACACCTTCTGTTCTCTTGAACTCTGCCAGCATGTAATCTGCTACTTTCTGGTCGAAGTCATCACCACCCAGACGGTTGTTACCTGCGGTAGACAGAACTTCGATAACGCCATCACCGATCTCGATGATAGATACATCAAATGTACCACCACCTAAGTCGTATACCATGATCTTCTGTTCCTGTTCGTTGTCCAGACCATATGCCAGAGCTGCTGCTGTAGGCTCGTTGATGATACGTTTTACATCAAGACCTGCGATCTTACCTGCATCTTTGGTAGCCTGACGCTGCGCATCGTTGAAGTAAGCCGGAACAGTGATAACTGCTTCTGTTACTTTTTCACCCAGGTAGTTTTCTGCATCGGATTTCATCTTCTGCAGGATCATAGCGGAAATCTCCTGTGGAGAATATTTTTTGTCATCGATGGTTACTTTGTAGTCAGTACCCATATGTCTTTTAATAGAAGAAACTGTTTTATCTGCGTTGGTTACTGCCTGACGTTTTGCAGGTTCACCTACCAATCTTTCTCCTGTTTTTGTAAATGCTACTACAGATGGTGTTGTTCTTGCTCCTTCTGCATTTGTGATAACGGTTGGTTTTCCACCTTCCATAACAGCTACACAGCTGTTTGTTGTTCCTAAGTCAATACCAATGATTTTTCCCATGACTGTTTCCTCCTCATGAATTATAATCTTAATCTATATTCTGATAATTGTTAGTTGGCTACTTTTACCATGCTGTGGCGGACTACACTGTCTTTGTACATGTAACCCTTCTGGAACTCTTCTACTACGATGTTCTCTCCGACTGTTTCATCTTCCACATGCATCACTGCGTTGTGGAAATCCGGATTGAATTCATTTCCTACAGCTTCAATGGCTTTTACTCCCATGCCATCCAGTGCGGTAAGGAACTGTTTGTAGATTTTTTCCATTCCCTGTACGAAAGGATCTTCTTTGTCTTCTGCGACATCCAGACCTCTTTCAAAGTTATCTACTACCGGAAGGATCTTCTCGATCACATCCTTGGCTCCCACAGCATACATACCTGCTTTTTCTTTTTCGGTACGTTTTCTGAAGTTTTCGAACTCGGCCATCTGGCGTTTTACGCGATCGGTCAGTTCTTCGATTTTTTCATCTTTTTTATCTTTTTTCTTTTTTCCAAAAAGTTTTTTCTCTTTGGTCTCTTCCACTTCTTCGCTTCCTGCCTGAGTTTCAGGAGTTGCTTCGGTGACTTCGTCTTCAGCTGCCTCGGTTTCTTTTACCTCTTCGGCTGTCTCCTCAGCAGTCGTTTTATTTTCTTCTGTCATCTCTCACATTCCACCTTTCTACGGCTTTTTGAATATGTTGTCCAACTGGACTTTCAATGTTTTCAGATTATCTACTACATTTTCATAATCCATTCGCTTCGGTCCGATAATTCCTATCGTTCCTTTCATTCCCTCTCCCAGATCATACGATGCGGTAACTACGCTGCAGTCTTTCATGGTCTGTATCGGGCTTTCATTTCCTATATATACCTGAATTCCTGTATTCTCTCCGGAATCAGAAACGGTATCTTTAATCATCTCAACCAGTTCCTGCTTATCCTCAAATGCGGATATCAGCTCGCTGGCTTTACTGCTGTCTGCCAGTTCTGGATACTTGAAGATGTTGGTCGCTCCGCTTGTATACACCGGAACTTCCTCATCGTCCACTGCAATGGCATCTGCCACCGCATCTAATACGGTACTTACCACGCCGCTGTGGACACCTGCCTGTTCTTTCAGCTTCGTGATCATGCCAAGACTGATCTCTTCGATCGTCAGGCCATTCAGCTGTGTGTTCAATAACAGGTTCAGTTTCAGGATCTGTTCATCATCGATCGTCTCATCCAGATTCACGATCTGGTTCTTTACCAGGTTGCCTTCCACAACGATCACCGCCAGAAGCTGTTCTTCGTTCAGCTTGGATAACTGAATGAACTTTACTTTGTTGTGATGATAGGTAGGACCGGTAATGAGCGTCGCATAATTCGTATTGGATGCAAGCACCTTGACCACCTGTTTGAGCACCCGTTCCATCCGGTCTGTCTTCTCGATCATGATTTCCTTCATCTCGGAAACTTCCTGATCTTTTTCTTTCATCAGTTCATCGACATATAACCGATAACCGAGATCCGATGGAATCCTGCCCGCTGAGGTGTGAGGCTGTACGATGTATCCCAGATCTTCCAGATCCGACATCTCATTTCGAATGGTGGCAGAACTCAGATTCAAATCTGTGTATTTGGAAATGGTTCTCGAACCAACCGGCTCACCAGTTTCCAGATAGGTCTGGATAATCGCTTTTAAAATCTTGCGTTTTCTTTCATCCAAATCCTGCATCTTCTCTGCCTCCTTCTTTGTCTTTTCGTTGTGTTAGCACTCGTTTAAGTGGAGTGCTAACATCTATGGTTTAAAGATAGCACTGCCTCTTTTATTTGTCAATGGGTATTTTGAAAATTTTTGTTTTTTCTTGGATTTCTTTTCTTATTGGTGTTTTAAGCTGGAAATCTTCTCCTTTGTTTTTCTCTTACTTTCGTTTTCTGGAAGCCTCTGTGTTCTCATACAAGCATAGTTTTGACACATTATTCACTCACGTAAGATGACATATACTTTATGCTTTGCAAACTTTTCTCGTTATCGCAACAATCGCCGTGTTCTCACACAACCAGGTCTTTGACTCGTTGCTCGCGTAAACGAGAAAAATACGCTTCACGAATTTTTCTCGTTATCACGGCAGTCGCCAAGGTCTCATGCAAGCATGGACTTTGGCTCATTGCTCGCGTAAAATAAAAAGAAAGAATCTCCTGCCGAAAATGTCCTCTCACACATTTTGAGGATATTTTCTCAGAAAATTCTTTCTTTATATAAATACAGATTTTTTGAGTCGTACTCTTACTTGTCCAGTTCTTCCAGATTCTTCTTCAGTTCAATCATCTGGTCACGCAGCTCGGCTGCCATCTCGAAGTTCAGGTCGGCTGCTGCCGCTTTCATCTGTTTTTGTACTTTTCCGATCAGTTCTTCGAGTTCCTTGCGGCTCATGGATTCCATATCTTTTTCCAGCTTCTTCTGCGTCTTTGCCACTTCTTTGGATATGCTGATCAGATCCCGGACTGCCTTTTTGATCGTCTTCGGTGTAATTCCGTGTTCCTTATTATATGCTTCCTGTAGCTCTCTTCTCCGAAGCGTCTCATCGATCGCACGGCGCATGGAATCGGTGATCACATCGGCATACATGATGACATGTCCCTCTGCATTTCTGGCTGCGCGACCGATCGTCTGGATCAGAGAAGTTTCCGATCGCAGGAATCCTTCTTTGTCCGCATCCAGGATTGCTACCAATGAGATCTCCGGGATATCCAGCCCTTCTCGAAGCAGGTTGATGCCGACCAATACATCGAAGACATCCAGACGCATATCGCGGATGATCTCCGAACGTTCCAGCGTATCAATATCGGAATGCAGGTATTTGACACGGATACCCAAATCTTTCATATAATCGGTCAGTTCCTCTGCCATTCGTTTGGTAAGCGTTGTCACCAGGATCTTATTGTGTTTTTCCACCTCTTTGTTGACTTCCCCTACCAGATCGTCAATCTGTCCCTCCACCGGACGCACTTCCACATAAGGATCCAGAAGTCCGGTCGGACGGATGATCTGCTCTGCCCGAAGAAGTTCGTGATCTTTTTCATACTGTCCCGGCGTTGCCGACACGAAAAGCACCTGATCAATCCTCTCCTCAAATTCTTCAAAGTTCAACGGGCGGTTATCTTTTGCCGACGGAAGACGGAATCCATAATCCACCAGCGTCGATTTTCTCGACTGGTCACCAAAATACATCCCTCGCACCTGTGGCACTGTAATATGGGACTCATCGATCATGATCAGATAATCATCCCCGAAGTAATCCATCAGCGTATATGGCGGCTCTCCCGGTTTCAGCCCTGCCAGATGACGGGAATAGTTCTCGATTCCGGAACAGAAACCGGTTTCTTTCATCATTTCCAAGTCAAAGTTTGTCCGCTCACTGATTCTCTGTGCCTCGAGAAGCTTATCTTCACTTTTAAAATACGCCACCTGTTCTTCCATTTCTTTTTCAATTGCTTTGGATGCCTCCAGGATGCGTTCCATCGGTACCACGTAATGGGATGCCGGATATAAGGCAATGTGATTCAGTTCTCTTCGAATCTCCCCGGTCAGCACATCCACTTCCGTGATCCGGTCGATCTCATCCCCGAAGAATTCCACCCGGATCGCCACATCCGATTCATACGCCGGAATAATCTCCACCACATCCCCCCGCACCCGGAAGGTTCCACGGTGAAAATCCATATCATTTCTGTCATACTGCATGTCGATCAGACTCCGCAGCACCTCATCCCTGTCTTTCTCCATTCCAGGACGCAGAGAGATCATCATGTTCTGATAGTCTTTTGGACTACCGATTCCATAGATACAGGAAACACTCGATACGATGATGACATCTTTTCGTTCGGAAAGTGCTGCTGTGGCGGAAAGACGGAGCTTATCGATTTCTTCGTTGATGGCGGAATCCTTGGCAATGTAGGTGTCCGTGGACGGGACGTAGGCTTCGGGCTGATAGTAATCGTAGTAGGAGACAAAATATTCCACTGCGTTATTCGGGAAAAACTCCTTAAACTCTCCATATAACTGCGCTGCTAATGTTTTATTATGTGCGATGATCAGTGTCGGTTTATTCAGCTGCTGAATGACATTTGCCATCGTAAATGTCTTACCGGAACCTGTGACACCAAGCAGCGTCTGGCACTGGTTTCCTTCTTTGAATCCTTCAACCAGTTCTTTGATTGCTTCGGGCTGGTCTCCGGTTGGTTTGTATTCGGATACTAATTCAAAATGATCCATATGATTTCTCCTGATCCGCTCTGGCTGGCGGTGATATTTTAGAAATAGTAGTTGTATTCTTAGTATTGTTACTTATCCAGTATAGCATTCGGAAGAAAAAAAGTACAGAGCAAAGCCGAATGTTTGTTCTGTGAAATTTAATGGTAAATTTTAAACACATTGACAGACCATCCTTTTCCGATATATACTATTTTTATTACACACGTAAGATTTGGAGGAATATCACATGAGCAATCTGCCTCAAATTTCAGAAGCTGAATTTGAAGTTATGAAAATCGTTTGGAAATACGCACCAATCAGCGTTTCTAAAAAAGCACTAACCTATGAAAAACAAAGCCGGGTTTTTGTCTATACTCCATTGGTCAAGGAAGACGAATATATTCGGCAGGAAAGTAATTCTTTTTTAAAGCGATATTATAATGGTAATATCACTTCTATGCTTGCCTCTTACATTGAGGATGATAAATTGTCTGAAGAAGACATTGCCAGCTTACGGAATCTTCTTTCCAATCATTAACCATGGGAGGAGCATATTTTGATATATTTTAGTTTTCGATTTTTACTCTGTAATGCCATCATTTGTATTTTTTTAGGTAGTTTACTGGGATTAAAAAATTTATTGCAAAGGCAATTATCCGCATGTATGCAATATAATCTTTCGATTATATTTCTTGCCGTTCTAATTGTTCCCTTTTTACCGATAAACTCTGCCCCATCTTCTATATCGTGGAGACATTTGCTGACAGCCAGTTCAAGTACCAATGGTGACATTCAAACCACTTTTCTTTCTGGTAATGGTTATAATTTGGATAAAATAAATGATTTTGCTGTCTCTGTCAGCACCCAAATACCAACTTTTATTCACACATTACTTGTATTTTTCTGGAGTATCGGTATATTCATAATGTTTTTTCTTCTCTACCGCTCAGTAAAACAAGTAAAAGCCTTACATAGTTCTGCTTTACCTCTTCAAAATGAAGAACTAAACGCTCTTTATATAGAATGTTTAAACGAAGTGAACAGCAAGCATACCATTCCGATTTATAGTACAGCATTTTTGAAATCTCCTGTTTTGGCTGGTTTCCTGCATCCTCGCATTTATCTTCCAATTCACTTGATTTCAGATTTTAACGCTGGAACTATAAGCGCAACTGATATTCGCTATATGCTTCTTCATGAACTGCAGCACTACAAGCATAAAGATATTCTAATTGGATATTTGATAAATACAGTAAATGTTTTCTACTGGTTCAATCCCCTAATCTGGTATTTTCTAAAAAGAATACGACAGGAACGGGAACTTGCCTGCGACAGTGCTGTATTACAATTATTGAAAGAAACAGAATACAAGTCATATGGAAATACACTGATTAACTTTGCCGAAACAATAGCTCTGTCTCCATTCCCTCTTACTATGGGAATTAGTGGAAATATAAAACAGTTAAAAGGACGCATTTTAAATATTGCATCATTCCACCAACCTACTTTTAAACAAAAAATTCGTGGATATCTTATATGCATATTCGTCTCTACTATCATCATTGGATGCATTCCCATACTTTCTGTTTATGCTTCTGATCAGACTGGGTATCATTTTGACACAACCGAAAAGAATATTACTCAGCTAAATCTTTCTTCCAATTTTGGGGACTACACTGGAAGTTTTGTTTTATATGATCAGTCTGCTGATAAATGGAATATTTATAATATGGAGCATGCTTCCACACGTGTATCACCGAATTCGACTTATAAAATATATGATGCATTACTTGGCTTGGAATCTGGAATTATTACACCAGAACATTCCACTTTCACATGGAATGGAGAACCATATCCTTTTAATTCATGGGAAGCCGATCAAGATTTAACCTCGGCTATACATAATTCCGTAAACTGGTATTTTCAGGCAATTGATTCACAGGCAGGTTTTGAAGCCGTAAGAACATTTTTACAGACAATAAACTATGGGAATCAGAATACTGGAACAAATCTAAATCTCTATTGGACAGATTTCTCTCTGAAGATATCACCCATAGAACAGGTGGAATTGTTACAGGATTTCTATCAAAATAATTTTCATTTTGACAGTAAAAATATCCAGGCAGTAAAAAAAGCCCTGCTGCTTTCCACTACTTCTTCCGGTTCTCTTTACGGGAAAACAGGAACCGGGCGTGTCAATGGTAAAGATGTCAATGGCTGGTTTATCGGATACATTGAAACAGCGAATAATACTTACTACTTCGCAACAAATATTCAATCCTCTTCTGGTGCAACTGGAAGTCAGGCTACCGAAATAACAGAATCTGTACTTTCTAATCTTGGTATTTGGAAATAAATAAAGAGAACTGATAGCATAATTTCCCGTTATCAGTTCTCTTTATTTATTTCTTCTCTACTGATCAATTCTGCAAATTACCTAACCGGTACTGATACCTCGGTATATTATCAATACCATTATCTAAAATCCTGTTTCCAACATACTGAATCGTTCCATCATCCTGAATTTTCATCGTAAGTTCGTGTGTAATAACAACATCATTACATACAACAGAATCACATACTGCATGAATTGTCAAAACAATGGTTCCATCTTCATTGTGCCTGACTTCTGTTACTTCCGGTAAAGACAAGCCAAAATGTGTTGGTGAATAATTACCACATCCCAATCGTTCCCAGATAAACATATTACTTTGTTCATCGTAGACCGCCCATTCTTTCAATTCTTCTTTTGTAACAGGAAGATATGTCATAATTACATTTTCGAACTCTTCTGCTGGAATTCCCACAACCTCTTTTTCTGCAGTAAATTTTTCTCCATATTTCATTTGATAAAAATATTCATAAAGTCCATTATAATCCAACCCCTGCATATCCTCCGCATTCCAGTTTGAACATAACAGATTGTTTCCCTGATAGCCGAACGTACTCACATATTTTTTTGAATATTCCCGACACTCCTCACTCAAAGGCTTTACCCGGATAATACAACTTCCATCTACAATCTCTGTCACTTCCGGTGGTTCAGGTACGCATAATTCATAACAGAAATTCCCATTTTCAGTATATGCCCATTCTTTTATTTTTGATAGCGATATGTATGTAAGTACAGGCTCTGTATCCTCACTCCAGATCATTTTTGCGGACATCACACTCATTTCTTTTCCATCATAACTATATTCTTTTCTGGTAATTCCACCATCTGTATCTGCTTCATATAAAATTACACTTCCTTTTTCTTCTTGTTCTGCAGATTTTAAAAATTGTTCCATCTTCTGATAATTATCCATAACAGAATAATGATCGGAACCAATGACCGGATTCCCATTTTGTTTGATAATTTCTTTCATCCGATTCATCATTTGCTCAGCAGTTCATATTGCCCCCTAATTATTACTGTAATTCTCTTCCCACTCTTCTTCTGTTAACCTTGGCATATACCACCCTGCATTTGCATTTTGATCTGAACTGATTACCTTATTTGATAAATACTGGAAACTTCCGTCTTCCATAGGTTTTATCATCAATTCACTGGTGATTGCCTGATCTAACATTCTGATTTCCCATACTGCTTCTATCGTAAGTTTTAATGTTCCATCTTGTAATTTTTCATATGAGATAACTTCCGGATATGGCTCATATGGGAATTCACAATCATATAACCCTCGCGGTCTGTATCTAAAAGTTTTATTATTAGAGTTATAAAAAGTTCCCTTTTCAATCTCGGTATTACTAAATGGTAAATAGGTCTTTATAACCTCTTCAAACTCATCTTCTGGAACTTCATATTCTACTCCACCATAATTTGCTTCATATGGAACTTGCTTTCCATATTTCATATAATACATTTTTTCATAAAGATCATAAAAATCAAGTTCCGTATAATTCTGGTTATCCCAATTTGTAATCAACAGATTATTAAGT
>QWCY01006446.1_pt1 | contig 10305 bp, 10 predicted proteins | sample 1972631 | NCBI WGS metagenome assembly QWCY01 (sample SAMN09866696, study PRJNA288562) | Human gut metagenome isolate pre1_stool, whole genome shotgun sequencing... | isolation source: gut | host: Homo sapiens | place: USA: California
ACGAACTGTATGGTGGAGAATTAGGGACTCGAACCCCAGACCCCCTGCGTGTGATGCAGGTGCTCTAACCAGCTGAGCTAATCCTCCGAATCGGAACACGCTTATTATATCACTGCACAGGCCCAAATGCAAGCCCTAATTTTCGATTTTTGCAAAAAGTTTGGAGCAACAGTGCTTTTCGATTGCTCTTCGGCGTCAAATGGTGTATACTGAGGCTGGAATTCTTTCGAAAGAGAGGTCTTTTTATGATCACTGTACGCGGTATCATCACCTTGCTGGTGCTGGCGGTCCTGTTCGCACTGGCCGTAGTTTGGGTATCCAAGCAAGGCGGCTGGAAGGGCGAGGGCTGCGGCGGCAACTGTGCCTCCTGCCACCAGCACTGCGACACCCCTGAAAAGAAACACTGAGCACACGAATGCCCTCCGGCCGCTCTGGCCAGAGGGCATTTTTGCGTCACAGCTCGCCGTAATGGGCAGCAAAGACCGCGATGGTGCTCAGAAGGTCGCTGTGAGCTTTCTGATAGGTGCTGTAGCTGATGTTCAGCTTGTCCATCACCTCTTCCCGCGTCCGTCTCTCCATGTAGCGCAGCTGCAGGATGCCGCCCCGCAGGCCGGGGTCTGCCTCCCGGTAATACGCCTCCGTTTGCTCAATGGCTTTCTTCCACCCCCAGTTGCGGGGGCCGTAGACCCAGTTCCGCTGCCCATAAAAGCCGAGGGCCTCCTTTGTCTTCCGACGCTGCTCCTGTGTCATCGCTCCTTCTCCCTTCCCGCTCTCAGCCCGCCGGGCCGAAGAAGCAGCGGTCACGCTGCTCGGTGGTCATCCCCAGCATCTTCGAAAGTTTTTCGGCCTCACTCAGCTTGAATTCGCGCTCGTTTTCCAGCTTGCAGCGGAGCGTGCCGCTGCTGATGCCCAGAACATGGGCCACATGGCCCAGCTTTACGCCGCGGCTGCGGATGCAGTCGCGGAGCATCATGGTGTCGGTCATAGGCGTTTCTCCTTTCCGTTTTACGTCTCAAGCGTGTAGTACAATCATTAGTTGTATTATATCCCTTGGTTGATTATTTGTCAACATTATTTGCGAAATAGCCGATTAAAAGTTGATTTATAGTAAATTTTTTGTTATACTAGCCTCAGAACACCGAAAATCATGCATCGAGATAGAAAGCGAGGCCCTTTATGTCTGACACCGATCTATCCGGCCGCATCCGGCAGCGCCGGGAGCAGCTGGGCCTGTCGCAGGAAGAGCTGGCCGCCCGGATGGGATACCGTTCCAAATCCTCCATCACCAAACTGGAAAAAGGCATCAACGACCTGCCCCGGGCCAAGCTCGAGGAACTGGCGGCGGCGCTGAACACTACCCCTGCGTGGCTGATGGGCCTTGTGGATCTGCTCAGCCCGCCGCCGGGCTTCGAGCCGCTGCCCGAGATGGTGCGGGTGCCCCTTGTAGGCTCCATCGCCTGCGGGACCCCCATCACCGCCGAACAGAACATCGAGTGCTACATCGGCGTCCCTGCCGCGTGGCACGCTGACTTTGCCCTCACCTGCCATGGCAGCAGCATGGCCCCCACCATCTGCGACGGCGACATCGTCTGCATCCGCCGTCAGCCCGAGGTGGAGCAGGGGGAGATCGCCGCAGTCCGCATCGGTGAGGAAGCCACCCTCAAGCACTTTCACCGGCAGGGCGAGACCGTGATGCTGCTGGCCGACAATGCCGCCGTCTGCCCGCCCATGATCTTCGCCGGCCCCCAGCTCGAGGAGATCCAGATCGAGGGCCGCGCCGTGGGCTTCTGCCGCGGTCTATAATAAGGAGAACTGCTTATGTCTGCACCCGAAGAAATGGCCCTCAAGGTCATCGCCCATATCCGCACCGCCTTCCCCACCAAATTCGGTATCCCCCGCCAGAGCGGGCTGGTGGACAGTCTGCGGGGCGAGGTCATCTTCACCCCCGAATACCGCTGCGCCGACGCCGTGCGCGGGCTGGAAGATTTCAGCCACATCTGGCTGGTGTGGCAGTTCTCCGGTGCGGTGCGGGAGGGCTGGTCGCCCACCGTCCGCCCGCCCCGTCTCGGCGGCAACACCCGGATGGGCGTCTTTGCCACCCGTTCCCCCTTCCGGCCCAACCCTCTGGGCCTGTCCAGCGTCCGGCTGGAGGCCATCGAGCACCGGCCCGACGTCGGCCCCGTCCTCATCGTGCGGGGCGCCGACCTGATGGACGGCACCCCCATCTACGACATCAAACCCTATATCCCCTACGCCGACTGCCACCCTGATGCCTCCGCAGGTTTCACAGCGCAGACCCGGTCCCACCACCTGAACATGGTCTGCGGCGACGTCCTCTGGGCCAAAGTGCCTGCCGACCAGCAGGCGGCGCTGCGGGGTGTGCTGGAAAACGACCCCCGCCCCTCCTACCAGCACGACCCCGAGCGGGTCTACGGCATGGAGTTCGGCGGTCTGGAAGTCCACTTCAAGGTGGACGGCAAGACGCTGACCGTCACCGGCATCGATCACTGCTGACGCCGGAGGGACTGCAATGGAGCTGCGAAATATCAACACTTTCCTCCACATCGCCGAGCTGCACAGCTTTTCCAGCGCTGCGCGGGAGCTGGGTTACTCTCAGTCGGCGGTATCAGCCCAGATCGCACAGCTGGAAGCAGAGCTTGGCACGCCCCTCTTCGACCGGGTAGGAAAGACCGTCCGCCTCACCGACGCGGGCCAGACCTTCCAAAGCTACGCCCGCACCCTTCTCATCACGGCCCAGCAGGCCAAGGCCGCACTGATGCCCGCCCGGGCCGTCAGCGGCACCCTGCGGGTGGCGCTGGCAGACTCGGTGTGCAGCACCTTCCTGCCTGACCTGCTGCAGCAGTTCCACGCCCTCTGTCCGCAGGTGGAGCTGGTGCTTCGGACTGCCACCGCAGACGAGATGCTGCGGCTGCTGGGAGCCAACCAGATCGACCTCGCCTACACTCTCGACCAGCCCCTGCTCCTGCCCAGCCTGACGCTGGCCGTCAACGTGCCGGAGCCAGTCTGCTTCGTAGCCCCCGCCGGACACCCGCTGGCCGAGGCTGAGACCGTGCCGCTGGATGTGCTGGCCCAGCAGGAATTTCTTCTCACGGAGCGGGGCATGAGCTACCGCGACGCCCTCGACCAGCGCCTTGCGGCCCGGGGGCTGGCCATCCATCCCTACATCGAGCTGGGCAGCGCCTCCCTGCTCTGCCAGATGGTAGAGCGCGGGATGGGCCTCTCCTTCCTGCCCGAGTACATCGTCTGCCCGGCCCTCTCCGCCGGGCGTCTGGCCCGCCTTCGCGTTCCCGACTGCACCGTCACCATGCACCGCCAGCTGTTCTACCACAAGGATAAATGGCTCACGCCCCAGATGAAGGCCTTCATTGCGCTGGTGGAGCAATAAACAAACGCCCCGCACCTGTCTTTCGACAAGGTGCGGGGCGTTTCATTTGCAGATCTTTTCTCAGCTCAGCCGGTTCATCCGGACGGCCACATAGGGGTCGGGAAGCTTGAGTTCCTCGGCCAGATCTTCTTCGCTGCTGTATTTGTCGGCGGCAAGGCCCACAAAGATGCTGCAGCTGTCGAAGCGGCCATCCGGCGAGAGGGCAGTGATCTTCGCCTCACCGTCCGCAACCGCAGTCACGACGCCAGAGGCGTCCACTGTAGCGACGCCGGGGTTGCTGCTGACCCATGTGATGGGGACGCTGACGCCCCCCTCCACGGCCACAGAGGCCGTCAGGGCTTCCTTTGCGCCCACGGTGCGGAGCAGCAGGTCGTGCTTATTCAGGGTCACTTTGCCCACGTCGCTGGTAACGGTGACGGCACAGCGGAGAGCCTGACCGTTGGATGCCAGCGCGGTGATGGTGGTGGTGCCGGGTTTCTGGGCCGTAACAAGGCCCTCCGTGTCCACCGTCGCCACCTCAGGGTCGCTGCTCATCCACTGGTAGGCGTAGATAAAGGAGCCGCTCGTGTTGATGAGCTGCAGCTTCTGGCTGGGGTGGGCGTTGTCGTACTGGATGATGAGGTTGAGGGTGACATGGTCGAGGGCTGGCTTTTTGCTGGCCGCGTCCCCGCTTTCCTTGCGGACCGTCACCCTGCAGGCGGCATACTCGCCCCGGTCGGTGATGGCGCTGATGGTCGCCTCACCGGCGCTGCGTCCCGTGACGCGGCCGTCACCATCCACAGTGGCCACGGTGGGGTTGCTGCTCATCCAGACGATGAAGTAGTAGTCGCTCTGTCCGCCGGTGTAGAGATAGGCTTTGGGCCGGGGGTCGTCGGCCGTGATCTCCAGCTCCATCTCGCTCACTTCCAGCTCAAAGTTCGAAGACTGTCCCAGAAGCGACGGCGCAGCCTGTGCGGCGGGAGCCGCCAGAAGCAGCCCGCTCAGCACGAGGGCAGCCGCAAGCCGTGTGATCTTGTTCATAGGGTAGCACTTCCCTCCTTCGTATCATTCCGTCTATCGCAATGTGCACTGCACATAATTCCACTCACTACTCGTTTATTGTACACGTCCCCCAAAGAAGGGTCAAGTTCTTCGCCAGAAGTGTCACAATTTCGCGCATCTTTTCGTGAAAGGCACTAAAACACCACCCTCAAATTTATACAAAACGTGCAGACTGCATTTTGCCGCCGGACGAAAGAGCCGCCGCACCCTCAGAAAGGTGCGGCGGCTCTCAGATGCCGTAAAAATCAGTAGTTCTTGGCCTTCAGCTCAAAATAGCTCTGGGGATGGGCGCAGACCGGGCACTTGAGGGGTGCAGACTTGCCGATATGGGTGTAGCCGCAGTTCCGGCAGACCCACACCTGCTGCTCTTCCCGGGCAAAGACCTTGCCCTCCTTGAGGTTGGCAGCGAGGGCGCGGTAGCGCTCCTCGTGCTCTTTCTCGATCTGTCCCACCATCGTGAAGAGGGCGGCCAGCTGGGCAAAGCCCTCCTCCTTGGCCTCAGCGGCCATCCGGGGGTACATCTCGGTCCACTCGTCGTTCTCACCGCTTGCAGCCATCTCAAGGCAGGTCATGGTGTCGGGGATCGCACCGCCGCACAGGGCCTTGAACCACAGCTTGGCGTGCTCTTTCTCGTTGCTTGCAGTCTCCTCAAAGATAGCGGCCAGCTGCTCGTAGCCCTCTTTCCTTGCGACGCTTGCAAAGAAGGTGTACTTGTTGCGGGCCATGCTCTCACCGGCGAAGGCTTCCATCAGGTTTTTCTCGGTCTTGGTGCCCTTGAGTTCCATATTCTGTTCTCCTCTCTGATGTGTTGACACTGCCAGTATAGGCCATGTCGGGTTTGGTTTATTCTACGCGCAGCCCGCTTTGTTCGGTACCGGGTGTGCGCTAGGTCTTGTTTCTCTCTGAGGATAGTATAACAGAATTCGGGACAGAAATCAAGAATAATTCCTATTTATTTTTTCAACTGTGCTGCTTGAGGGCACAGACGGCGATGCTGAGGGCGCTCCACGCGGCCTGATACATCAGCACTGCGGCCACGCTCAGCATCCCCACGCTGCCCGCATAGGTCAGCAGGACGGCAATGGCCACCGAGAACCACACCGACACCAGCTGTACCGTGGTGGCAGTCGTCTCGGCGTTCTGGGCCTGCTCTGCGGCCCGCAGGCCGCCGGTCAGGCTGGCAAAGCCCTTGGTACAGAGGATGCAGCAGTCCTCGGAGCCAGTGTTCTGGGCGGTGGCGGCATCCAGCGCGGCACACTGCTCCTGATCCAGCAGAACGACCATCCCCTCGGGCAGGTGGTAGGCGTCGGTGATCTGCCGTGCCGTCAGGCTGGGGTCCTGACAGGACACCAGCAGCTGGATGTTCTCCTTCTGGAGCTGTTCCAGCCCACGGGCCGCATTCCGCCCGCCCACATACCGGAGCACGAACATGGCGTGCAGACTGCCGGAGACGGCCAGATACAGGATCTGCAGCTCGCCGTTTTTCGAGTGCTTGGCCTCATACTCCTCGTCAGGCAGAGGCACATCTTCCTTTTCCATGTATGCGCGGGAGCCGATGAGGACGCGGTTGTTGTCGCACCACGCGGAGAAGCCGAGGCCCCGATGGACTTCCAGATCCTTGACGGGGTAGAGGATGTCGGTGCGGTCCTCGATGATCTGGCGGAACAGGCCGCTCAGGGTATTGCAGCACTGGCTGAGGACGCTGGCCGAATAGAGGATGGCCCGGTCGATGCGGCCGCCCTTGAAGATGCGGATGTCCTCCAGCAGGGCGCTGTCCGGCGTGAACAGCTCGTCGGCGTCGGCCTGCACCGTGTCCACACCGCCCAGCTCCTCAATGGCCGACCAGCCGGGCACCACAGCGCCCGAGGCAGCTGCGGTCTGCTGCAGCCGCAGAGACGAAAGGCCGGCGATAAGGGTGGAGGACAGGGGCGACCCCATGCAGAGCACGGCGGTCAGGGCCGCCGCGCTGCCGTTGACGCCGCCGCCCATGGCGAGGAATACGAATCCGGCCAGAAGGGCCACGCCCAGCAGGATATAGTTCGTTTTGCGGGCGCGGCGCTCACAGGCACGTGGGCCAAAGCCCTGTTCCACCATCGCGTCGTCCCACTCGGTGGGGCGGCTGAGCAGCACCCACGGGTCTTTTTCTTCCATATTCTTAGCCAGCACCCGGACAAGCTCCTTGTCCTTGGCGCGGAACGCGCCGCGCCGCTCCGGTGCGGCCTGCGCCAGCGCAAATCCGCCCTGCACCGAGGCCAGCAGCACCCGGTCGCCTAGCAGCGCAAGGAAGAGTCCCAGCGCCGCGATGCCGGACAGGAGAGTGAAGCTGGACGGCTGATAGCTCTTGGCGTTCAGCAGGGCCACAGCGGCCTGCAGCAGGGCGGCACAAGCGGCCAGCGCGGGCATCGTCTCCATGCTGGGACGGCCCCGCAGGCCCTGCAGGCCGTCCCGCAGGACGGGCCAGCCCACGGCCAGTGCCAAGGCGTAGAAAAGCAGGTTGGCAGCGTAGAACGCCGCCGGGGCAGTCACGGGGTCCAGCCCGGCCAGCGGGCCGACAAGGCCCTCTGCGGCAAGGCCGAAGTGGAGCAGCACCAGCGCGAGGATGCCGCCCAGCGCACAGCGCAGGGTAAGGGCCGCGCTCATCCGGCGCAGCCGGTCGCCCATCTGCTCAGGCGCTTCGGGGGTCTTTTCCGCCTCGGTGGCCGCCTCTTCTGCGGGGGCGGCTTCCTCTGCGGCAGGCTGCGCAGGCGCTTCGGCGTCCGGTGTCTCTGCGGGAGCAGGCCCGTCGTCGTTCAGGTCAATGAGCGGCAGGCTCATGCTGTCGTCGCTGCTGGGCGGCGTCGTGCGGGTGGGGGCAGAGGGCGTTTCCTCGTCCTCCCCCTTGCCGAAGAAGTGCATGGCCGGGGCTGCATGGGGCTTCGCCGTCTTGTCCTCCGCAAATACCAGCTCGGGCAGCGGCACAGCAGGCCTCTCCGGCTTGGCATCCGGCTCTTTTTCCGGTCCCGGCTTCTGGACAGCCGGGGCTTCCGGGACGCTCTTCTCCGGCTTTTCGGCCTCCGGCTGAGGCTTCGGGCCGAAGAGCATGGCCTTCAGTGCCTGCATCTCCCGGTCCTCGTACTGCTCCTGCGGGGTGCGCGGGCCGTACTGGACGGCCTTTTTCCGGGGGGCAGACTGTTTTTCCGTTGGCTTTTTGTCCGGCTGGGGGGCAGGCGTCTCCGGCGCTTTGGGCTGGGACACTTGGGGCTTTTCCGGTCCCGGCTGGGGCGCACTCGCCGCTCCCGCCGACTCCGGCGTCTCAGGCTTCGAAGGCTCTGTCTCCTCTTCCAGCTTCAGGACAAGCTCCAGCTCGGAGGGTTTCTCCTGTTCCTCACCGCCCAGCCGGATCTCGCCGGTGCTGCTCTCTTCCGCTGCGCCGTCGGCCTGCGGCTCCGTTTTCTCGCGGCGGAACAGCCGACCGAACAGACCCTTATTAGGCTTTTCGGCCGCTCCATCGTCCCCTCGGGTCATCTCCTCCGGGACCTGCGCCACACTGGTTGTAAAAAAGGTACGGAATTTCTCGTCGCGGGCGTCGATCTCTTCCTGCGTCAGTTCTTTCCGCTCTTCATCCTTTGGCATCTGCTGTCTTCCCTCCCTGATCTCTCTTATTGAGGGCGTCTCAGCCCTGTGCGGCACGCTGGCTCTGGATCTCATACAGGATGATGCCAGCCGCCACCGAGACGTTGAAGCTGTCCACACCGGTGCCTCGTGCAGCCATATCGAGGCTCACCACGCCGTCGCAGAGCTTCTTCACCAGCTGCGACACGCCGCTGCCCTCACTGCCCAGCACCAGTGCGATGGGGCCGGTGAGGTTGTTCCGGCGCAGAGACACGCCATCCATATCGGCGCAGTAGACGAAAACGCCCTGCTCCTTGAGGCGGCGGATGGTCTCGCCGATGTTGGCCACCCGGGCCACGGGCAGTCGCTCCGCAGCACCGGCGCTGGACTTGATGACGGTGGGGGTCACGGATGCGCCGCCCCGCTTGGGGATGACGATGCCGTGTGCGCCGCACAGCAGGGCCGAGCGCATGACTGCGCCCAGATTGTGTGGGTCCTCGATGCCGTCACTCAGCACGAGGAAGGGCGGTTCGCCCTTCTCCTTGGCTGCGGCCAGCAGGTCCTCCACCGTTGCGTATTCGATCTCGCTGGCAAAGGCAGCTACGCCCTGATGGCTCTCGGTGCCGGTCATGAGGCGCAGCTTATTGGGGTGCACCCGCTTGACGGTGGCACCGGCCTCCTTGGCCATTGCGGTGTAGTAGGCCGCCACAGCGGGGGCCATACCCTCTGCCAGCAGCACGGTATCCACGCCGGAGCCGCTCTTCAGCAGCTCCGTGACCGGGTTCTTTCCGTAAACAAGGCTCTCGTTCCGGGGCTGCTCCTCGGCCTTTTCGCGGCGGGGGCGGCGGGACGTATTGCGTTCTTCCATGAAGTGCTCCTTCCATTTCTATCGCAGGACGCCGTGGCTCTTCCGGCCCGGCGCCGTTGTGTTTCATTCAGCAATCTTTCCATGCCGCAGTGCGGCAGGCGATGATGACTCATCTTGAAGTATAACATAAGAAGCCGGTGTTCGCCATAGAATTGTGATTTTTCTCCCGTGAAATTTCTGTGCTGCGGTCCGGACAGCACTGCATGGGGTAAGTGTTGTCCCTCTGCACACCGAGCATCCGTCTTTTTGCCGGAGGCAAAAGTTTTCCACATCCAAACCGCTTTACCCATCGTATATCGGCCCTGTTTTTTCCACAAGTTGAAAACCCTGTGGAAAGAGTTCAAAACTCAAGCGCTCATGCCTGTTTTTCAGGTTGAATTCCACACTTTCCACGAGGTTTTCCACATTCTCATCTCGACAGGCTCAGAGCCTTGCATACATTTTGTAATTTTCAAGTCAGAATTATGACAAATTTTTGAATCGAAGCAGCCATACTTTTGCCTTTTTATCCAATATCATTTTGACGAATGCCGTCTTCTGTTGAAAATCATCCCCTTTTGTCCCGCTCTCGTTCCTCTGCTCAGATGTTGTCGTCGCTTGTAAAAATGTTGTATTTCACTCGTTTTTCCATTTTTCGACTGTGTTTCCGACCAAGAAAGCTTCGGTTTGATTACAAAAACTCTCTAGTGGATTGATTTTGCCCTCTGTTTGGGGTATACTAAGGTTGCAACTTCGTTAAACCATACACGAAGTGCTGTGTGGGTACGAAGAGACCCCGATAAATTTTGGAGGTAAATAATATGTTGGTAAATGCAACCGAAATGCTCATCAAAGCCCGCGACGGCCACTACGGTGTGCCTCAGTTCAACATCAACAATCTGGAGTGGACCAAGGCTGTCCTGACCGCCTGCGAGGAGATGAAGAGTCCCGTCATTCTGGGCGTCTCCGAGGGTGCCGGCAAGTACATGACCGGCTTCAAGACCGTCGCCGCAATGGTGGACGCAATGGTCGATTCGATGGGCATCACCGTTCCGGTCGCTCTGCATCTGGATCACGGCACCTACGAGGGCTGCAAGGCCTGCGTTGAGGCTGGCTTCTCCTCCATCATGTTCGACGGCAGCCACTACTCCATCGAGGAGAATGTCGCCAAGACCACGGAGCTGGTCGCTCTGGCACACTCCAAGGGCATGAGCATCGAGGCCGAGGTCGGTTCCATCGGCGGCGTCGAGGACGGCGTTGTGGGCAACGGTGAGATCGCTGACCCCGCAGAGTGCGCAAAGATCACCGATCTGGGCATCGATTTCCTCGCTGCCGGCATCGGCAACATCCACGGCGTCTACCCGGCCAACTGGAAGGGTCTGGACTTCGAGGCTCTGGACCGCATCCACAAGGCTACCAA
>QWCY01006449.1_pt1 | contig 10303 bp, 8 predicted proteins | sample 1972631 | NCBI WGS metagenome assembly QWCY01 (sample SAMN09866696, study PRJNA288562) | Human gut metagenome isolate pre1_stool, whole genome shotgun sequencing... | isolation source: gut | host: Homo sapiens | place: USA: California
TCCGGACAGGAAGTGACCGCGGTGGTTGCAGGATTTATGGGGCAGCAGGCAAGCTCGGTTGGCAAAATGGCGCGCCGCGCCGGTGTGGATGTGATCCCGGTCGATATTGGAATCAACACAAAAGAAACGCTGCCGGGGGTGCGCGACTGCAAAGTGATGCAGGGCACGCGCGATTTTCTGCAGGAACCTGCAATGACAGAGGAAGAAGCGTTGCAGGCATTGTCTGTGGGAATTGATCTGGTCCGGGAGTGCAAAGACAAAGGCTATCAGCTGATCGGTACCGGAGAGATGGGAATCGGAAATACGACGACGAGCAGCATGCTTGTGGCGGCACTGACTGGACGCACAGCAGAAGAAGTGACCGGACGTGGTGCCGGATTAAACGACGCGGGGCTGTTGCGCAAGCAGCAGGTCATTGCGCAGGCACTGGAGAAATATGAAAAAGAGATCCGGTCAGCGCATGCACTTTCCATGCTGGCGGCATTCGGCGGTCTGGATATCGCGGGAATGGCAGGTGTATGCATCGGCGGAGCGCTGTATCATGTGCCGGTCGTTCTGGATGGGCTGATCTCATCGGTCGCGGCACTGGTGGCGGAGCGGATCGTGCCGGGTGTGCGGGAATTTGTTCTGCCGAGCCATCTGAGCAAAGAACCCGCGGCAAAATGGATCGCGGAGGAACTGAAACTTCATCCGGTTATTGATGCAGGACTGGGGCTTGGGGAAGGCACAGGAGCCGTGATGCTGTTTTCCCTTCTGGATCTGGCACTGGCACTCTACGAGGATCAGACAACATTTGATACGATGGAAATTGCGCAGTACGAGCGGTATGGGGAAACAGAATGATCACTTTGGTTTTGGGCGGAAGCGGCAGCGGAAAATCGGCTTACGCAGAGCATCTGCTGGATGGAAAAACGAATAAATATTATATCGCAACCATGCAGGTGTACGATGCGGAGGGCGGAAAAAAAGTTGCAAGACACCGGAGACTTCGCGCGGGAAAAGGATTTGTTACGATGGAACAGCCGCGGGATATCGGGGAAGTAGATTTTTCGAAAAGAGCACAGCAAGCCATGGAACCACCGGATCGCGCAGGGCAAAATGTTACGGAACGTCCTCGCTGTGCCCTGCTGGAATGTATGTCCAATCTGGTTGCAAATGAGATGTTTTCCGGTGCGGACATCATTTCGGAAGATGTGGTTGTCGGACACATATTGCAGGGAATCAAAAACCTTTCCACAAAAGTGGACGAGTTAGTGATCGTCAGTAATAACGTGTTTGAGGATGGCATTTCCTATGATGCGACAACGCAGGCATATATCCGTGCACTCGGACGCATCAATACGGGAGTGGCGGCGTTGGCGGATACGGTGACCGAAGTCGTTGTAGGTATTCCGGTTCCGGTAAAAGAGAGAAAGGAAGCAGGTTATGCACATCATTAGAGGAATCGCGGTGGCGTTTTCCACCTATTCAAAAATTCCGATGCCACAATTTGTGTGGAAAGAAGAAGACATGCGTTACAGCATGTGCTTTTTTCCGTGGATCGGGGCAGTGATCGGTGCTATCCTCTGGGGATGGTTTCGGTTGTCTGCGTTATTGGGAATCAGTACGCTTGCATTTATTCTGATATCAGCTGCGCTCCCGCTTATTATCACCGGGGGCTTCCATGTGGATGGGTTTATGGATACCATGGATGCGTTGCATTCGTATCAGCCCAGGGAGCGAAAACTGGAGATTTTAAAGGATTCCCACATTGGAGCTTTTTCCGTGATCAAGCTGGCGGAATTCGGGTTGATTTATGTGGCGGCTCTTTCCCAGATTGTGGATTACCGTGCGCTGGAAGTGTTTTGCTGTGGATTTTTCCTGTCCCGCTGTCTGAGTGGCCTGAGCGTGGTCTCCTTCCGTTCCGCAAAAACGGATGGGATGCTCTATCATTTTGCGAGTACCGCACATGAGCGTGGGGTAAAAGGGGCACTTTATGCACAGACGTTGTTGTGTGTACTGTTTATGCTCTGGCTTTCGCTTCTGGCGGGAATTCTGGCGGTGGCGGCGGCATTTGCAGTGTTCGGTTACTATCGCTGGCGCAGTTACAGGGAATTTGGCGGAATCACCGGAGATACGGCGGGATATTTTCTGACGCTGTGTGAGGGGGCAATGGCGGTGGCGGCAGCCGTGTCAGTGTTGATTTGAAAAAGTCGCGCTACTGGTGCAAAAAGGATGATGAATTGGGGTATACTTGAAATTGATGATTGTGTATGATATAATGCAATCAACAAAGAATGAGGCGATACTTTTACAAGTACACCAAAAACGAACCCCCAGTAGTTGCCGCTACTGGGGGTTCTTCTCATTTTGTATGGTCGAGCATCCATTCAGGTTAATTGCCGCTAATGTTTACTGTCTAACCATTTGCAGATATAATAGGTGACTATACCTGCCACGACAGAAACAAAGAATGAAACGATAGAATCCACAAAATACACCTCCCTTCTGTTGCCAGAATGGGAGCGACAACAAAAGGAGTATAGCATAAATAGATAAATTTGTCGAAACGTGGTAATATAAAATATCAAGTAATAGGGAGTACATTAATGGAATTATACATTGGCGGCACTGCTCAGGGAAAAAAAGCATATGTAACACAGGTGCGGGGCATCGAGGAAGCACGGATCTGGGACAATTTTGAAGAATGGTTTCGAGAGAAATTGCAGGAAAGTGCCCCGAAGTCTCTATCCCCGGAAGCAGAAAGTATGGCTTATCTGGAAAAACATCCGGATACAGTAATTATCTGCGATGAAGTAGGCAATGGAATTGTGCCGCTTGATTCGTTCGAGCGGGAATATCGTGAGCGGCTGGGACGGCTGCTTTGTGAAATTGCAGCAAAAGCAGAAAGGGTGGAACGGATTGTATGTGGAATTGGACAGAGAATCAAATAGAACTGTATCTGATCCGGCATGGAATGACGCTGGGAAATGTAGAACACCGGTATATTGGCAGACAGACGGATGAACCGCTTTCGGAGGACGGCAGACAGCAGCTGGAGAAAAGAAAAGACCAATGGGCACAGGTATGCAGGACATGGGATATGCCATATGTATTTGTAAGTCCCATGCTTCGCTGCCGGCAGACCGCAGAAATTTTATTTCCGCAAATTCCACAGATCGAAATTGATCCATGGCGTGAAATGGATTTTGGAGAATTTGAAGGAAAGAATTATGCACAGCTGAATGGAGATCCGCGCTATCAGGCATGGATTGACAGTGGTGGAACGCTGGCATTTCCGGGAGGTGAGAGCCGGGAGGCTTTTATCGCAAGATGTGTGGATGGGATGGAGCTGGTTATGGAACAGATCCGGCAGCAGCTGGCATACAGAGCGTGTCCAAAGTGCCGGGAAACGGAAGACAACGGTATGATACAGGAGCCGCTTCCGGTGGCGGCTGTGGTTCACGGGGGTACGATCATGGCGCTGCTTTCGCACTACTGTGGCGGTGATTATTTTTCGTATCAGGTAAAAAATGCCGAGGGCTATCATCTGCGCCTGTCCTTACAAGAGAATAAAATGGAGTTAAAAGAAAAAGTATGAGTTATCATTTCTTTGCGATGTTTCTTGGGTTTGTGCTGGATCTGTTGTTTGGCGATCCGCACTGGCTGCCCCATCCGATCCGTCTGATTGGTAATCTGATCGCATCACTGGAAAAACTGAATAAAAAGGAACTGTCAGACACAAAAAAATTTCTGCGCGGGTTTGCGATGGTTGTGATTGTTATCGCATGGACAACCGGTGTAACCGCCGTTATCCTTGAGGGGGCATACGGGCTGCATCCGGCGATTGGCTGTGCCGTGGAAGCCATTATGACCTATCAGATTCTTGCTACAAAGTGTCTGAAAGTGGAAAGCATGAAGGTATATGAGCAGCTGCAAAAGCAGAATCTGCCGGCAGCGCGAAAGGCAGTGTCCATGATCGTTGGGCGTGATACGGAACAACTGGATGAAACAGGTGTGGCAAAGGCAGCAATTGAGACCGTTGCGGAAAATGCATCCGACGGTGTGATTGCGCCGATGATTTATCTGGCAGTCGGCGGACCGGTGCTTGGATTTGCCTATAAGGCGGTGAATACCATGGATTCCATGGTGGGATATAAGAATGAAAAGAACCTGTATTTTGGAAGATTTGCGGCAAAGCTGGATGATGTGGTAAATTTCATCCCATCCCGCGTGGCGGCACTGCTTATGATCGTGGCAAGCTTCCTTCCGGGGAAGCGTTTTAGCGGGACCGGGGCATGGAAGATCTGGAGAAGGGACAGCCGGAAACATGCCAGCCCGAATTCTGCGCAGACCGAGAGTGCCTGTGCGGGAAGCCTTGGCATCCAGCTGGCAGGGGATGCCAGTTATTTTGGAAAAACTGTAAAGAAACCGACGATAGGGGATGCCCTGCGTCCGGTGGAACCGGAAGATATCCGGTATGCAAATGTGCTGTTGTACCGGATGGCATTCCTTGGCATGGCCGTTTGCCTGTCACTTTTGTATTTTCTGTAAACAATAAAAAGCCGGACGTTGTGTAAACGGCGTCCGGCTTTTTGTCAGACAGAGTTATCCGAGTTCTTTGTGCTCTACGGAATCTTTCATATCTTCTGCAAGCATGTAAATATTCTCCAGAACTTTTTTACAGCCCTTCATATTGTCCACCGTGGAATCTGCCATACGCAGCCCTTCGGTGGAAGAGGCAGCCACTTCCTCACCGGTGGCGGAGAGGTGGGTAATATTATCGGAAATAACATTCGTGGCATCAAGGATTTTCTGGATATTTTCTTCTGCCGTATGGATATCTTCCATCAGGCGTTCAACGGTTTCACCGACATTGCCGAATTTCTCCCGTGTATTCTCAATCAGTTCGTTCTGCTTTTCTACGGAAGCAACTGAGTTTTCGATACTTTCGTTGGCACGTTTTGTGTCATCGTTTAATTTGTCGATAATTTCTGTAATGTTGGCAGAGGCATTTTTTGTCTGTTCGGAAAGCTGGCGGATTTCATCGGCCACCACAGCAAACCCTTTTCCGGCTTCCCCGGCACGCGCAGCCTCAATGGAAGCATTTAAGGCAAGCAGATTTGTCTGGTTGGAAATTTCAATAATGGATCCGACAAAGCTCTGGACATCCTCGACTTTTGAAGTCAGGCTCTGGATGACCTGTACCGTGATATTGCTGGCTTCTTCCACGTTCTGTGCCTGTTCCTTTAATTCCAGGACGACCTGTGCACCGGATTTTACAGTAGCATCCGTTTCATGTGCGGCTTCAATCATCTGGTGGATGCCGGCTTCTGCCGCATCGGTGTTGCCCTGAATATTGGAACACATAACCGCCTGTTTCTGGATGGCTTCAGCGGTGCTTTCGGTGCTGTCTGCAATTTCCTGAATAGAACTGTGGCTGACCTCAATACTGTTTTCCAAACTGTCAAGCACAGTCATTGCTTCTTCAAAATGCCGGGAAATATTTTCGGCAACGAGAAGCATCTGATCGTGGTTTTTCTTCTGCTTATCCGCAGCTTCTGTAATTTCCGTCATGTTTTCATCAAAGAAAAGCACAAGCATCCGTGTAATACTGATAGAAGCGTATGCAACAAGAAGCAGGACAAACAGTGCCAGCACCTTGTTGGCCAGTGCAGCAGATGCGTGTGGGGCAAAACTGAGCATCAGACGAACGATATTTACCAGCAGAAATACGCTGTTTATTATTTTCATAAGCCGTTCATCCAGATAAACCATGGCGGCAATAATGAGGGGAAGCGCGTAAGCCCATGTCCCTTCCGTGGTATTTAGTAAAGCAACAGCTGCATAACCGACCATCATGGCGGTTGTCAGGATGATGGCACAGGTGTGCGTTTTCTTTCGGGTCAGATAGCCCAGTGCGGAAAGGATAATCACACCGACCGAAACCAGACACTGGATCATAATCCGGACAAAGTGGTCCCCGTGGCTGGCCGCCAGTGCAGCAAGCATGGTCAGCGTGATATAGGAAAAGATAATGGTGACAGCGAGAAATACCCGCTTGTTGGCTCGTAAATACTGTTTTTCGTTCATGTAATGTTCTCCTTCTGCCAAATATGCAAAATCGTTAAATTGTATAATAATCATACCTCTCATAAATACCGTTTGTCAAAGGAAAACAGACAAAAAACAGACTTTGTGGATTATTTGCCAAAAAACAGTTTTAAATCATCTTCTACGGTACCAATTCCGGCAATGCCAAACGTGTCCGTGAGGATCTTTGCCACATCCGGGGAAAGGAATGCCGGAAGGGTCGGTCCCAGGTGAATATTTTTTACACCCAGCGCCAACAGTGCCAGCAGCACAATCACTGCTTTTTGCTCATACCATGCAATGTTGTAGACGATCGGCAGATCGTTGATATCATCGAGACCGAATACTTCCTTCAGTTTCAGGGCAATCACAGCCAGAGAGTAGGAATCGTTACACTGTCCGGCATCAAGGACACGCGGTATTCCGTTGATATCGCCGAGATTCAGTTTATTATATTTGTATTTGGCACAGCCGGCAGTTAAAATAACCGCATCTTTTGGAAGTGCTCTGGCAAAATCCGTATAGTAATTGCGGGAGTTTGCCCGTCCATCGCATCCTGCCATGACGACAAATTTTTTGATCGCGCCAGAGTTGACGGCCTCAACAATCTGACTGGCAAGTGCAAGTACCTGATTGTGGGCAAAGCCACCAATGATTTCACCGTGCTCGAGTTCTTCCGGAGCAGAACAGTGTTTCGCCTGTTCGATCAGTGCCGAGAAATCCTTCTGTGCACCGATTTCGCCATCAATGTGTGTGCATCCCGGATAGCCGGCAGCACCGGTGGTGTACAGCCGGTCTTTGTAGCTGTCCTTTGGTGGAACAATACAGTTGGTCGTCATCAGAATTGGTCCGTGGAAACGTTCAAATTCTTCTTTTTGTTTCCACCATGCATTTCCGTAATTTCCGACAAAGTTCGGATATTTTTTGAATGCCGGGTAGTAGTGGGCAGGAAGCATTTCTGAGTGTGTATACACATCTACACCGGTTCCCTGTGTCTGTTCCAGAAGCATTTCCAGATCTTTTAAATCATGACCGGAGACAAGAATTCCCGGATTTTTTCCAACACCGATATTCACTCTGGTAATTTCAGGATTGCCATAGGCACCGGTATTTGCAGTATCGAGCATCGCCATGCCTCTGACACCATAGTTTCCAGTTTCCAGTGTGAGTGCGATCAGGTCATCGGCTGTGAGGGAATCATCCAGTGTTGCAGCGAGTGCCCGCTGCAGGAAGGCATCGATTTCCGGATCATCCGAAAGCAGTACATTGGCGTGCTTGGAGTAAGCGGACAAACCTTTTAATCCGTAAGTGATCAGTTCACGCAGACTGCGGATGTCCTCGTCTTTTGTGGAGAGAACCCCTGCCTCTTTTGCCTTGGCAAAGAGCACATCATCCGATGCGTCAGAGCCATCTTTTGTTTTTATATCCCAGAAAGCAGCTTCCGGCAGACCTGAGGTATCTTTTACCTGTAAAATGAGTGTGCGGCGCACGGACAGAGTGTTATGAATCCGTGCGATGATCGCCTCATTGTCGAAGTTGGCATTTGTGATGGTGGTAAACAGATTCCAGGTGATCAAGTGGTTGGTTTCTTCTGAAACCTTTGTTCCTTCTTTGCGCAGCTGGGTTGTGACCGCGGATAATCCCTTGCTCACATAGATGAGCAGATCCTGCATAGCTGCTACTTCCGGCTTTTTGCCGCAGACACCCATCTGGGTGCAGCCGCTGCATCCTGCGGTTTCCTGACACTGATAGCAAAACATTTTATGTTCCATAATAAGATACTCCTTTGATTTTATTTTGTAAGCAAGAAGTAATTTATCAGAAAGCAAATGGAAAATATGTTGTTAAAACCACAATTGACGAGAAAATGAACTGGTGATAAATGGGAATATGCAGTAAAATAGAAAAAAGAAAAGCTACAGGAAAATCATATGGGGGATTACAGATGATGAAAGAATATATTATGGCACTGGATCAGGGAACGACAAGTTCCCGTTGTATCCTGTTTGATCATGCAGGAAAAATCGTCACGATGGCACAGAAAGAATTTACACAGATTTACCCGCAGCCGGGCTGGGTAGAGCAGAATCCGCGGGAAATCTGGTCATCACAGATGTCGGTTGCCATAGAGGCAATGGCGAATATCGGGGCATCATTCAAAAATATCCGTGCCATTGGCATCACGAACCAGCGCGAAACCACAATCGTCTGGGATAAAAAGACCGGGGAACCCGTATACAATGCGATCGTCTGGCAGTGCCGGCGCACGGCAGAACAGATTGATGAACTGAAAGAAAAAGGATATGGACCGATGCTGCAGAAGCGGACAGGCCTGGTGCCGGATGCTTATTTTTCCGCAAGCAAGATCGCATGGATTCTTGATCATGTGAAAGGCGCGCGCGAGGCGGCAGAAAAAGGGGACCTTTTGTTTGGCACGGTGGATACATGGCTGATCTGGAATCTGACCAAAGGAGCGGTGCATGTCACGGATTATACGAATGCGGCAAGAACCATGTTGTTTGACATACACAGATGCTGCTGGGAGGAAGAGATATTAGAGCTGTTTCGCATTCCAAAAGAAATGCTGCCGGAAGTGCGGCCGTCGAGTGGTTTCTTCGGAGAGACACAGGAGCAGATTTTTGGCGGTAAAATTCCTGTGATGGGTGTGGCAGGAGACCAGCAGGCGGCATTGTTCGGACAGTGCTGTTTTGAAAAAGGGGATGTAAAAAATACCTATGGAACCGGTTGTTTTCTTTTGATGCATACAGGAAAGGAACCAATCATTTCCAGACATGGACTGCTTACGACCATTGCTGCGGGTACTGCAGGGGAAGTGGAATATGCACTTGAGGGAAGTGTTTTTGTGGCAGGGGCGGCCATCCAGTGGCTGAGGGACGGGATGCGTATGATCCGTACCGCAGGACAGTCCGAGGAATATGCCAAGAGAGTCCCGGATTCCAATGGTGTTTATATTGTTCCTGCATTTGCCGGCATGGGGGCACCGTATTGGAATCCGTATGCGCGCGGAACGATTGTCGGGCTGACACGGGGATGCAAAAAGGAACATTTTATCCGTGCGACATTAGAGTCTATTGCCTATCAGGCGAAAGATGTCATTCACGCCATGGAAGAGGATGCCGGCGTGACGCTGAATGGTCTGCGTGTGGACGGAGGAGCCAGTGCAAATAACATGCTTGTACAGTTTCAGGCAGATATCATTGATGCGGCAGTGCTTCGACCGGAATGTATTGAGACAACAGCACTCGGAGCGGCATATCTGGCAGGACTTGCAGCAGGTTACTGGAAAGACAGGGATGAAATCCGGGAAAACTGGCAGCTGGGACGAAAGTTTGAACCGGTAATGGACTCTGGGGAGCGCAAAAAGCTGCTCAGGGGATGGCAGAGAGCCGTGCGGTGCGCACGGCTCTGGGCAGAAGATGGGGAATCATGAGATTTATTTGTTTAATTCCGTTTTGATATTTTCGATCAATGGATCAGCCTGTTCCATCATATTGGAAATGTCCTCATAGATAAATCCCTTTTCTGTCATCAGGCTCTTTAAGCCGTCAATATCGGACTGAACCTGGGCATAACGGGTTTCATGGGCTTCCATGTCTTCCCGGAGCTGATCCACCTGTCCGCTGCAGTTTTCCACAACCTCATTGATGCCGCGGTGAACATTTTCTACGCCGGACACAGAATCATTGATATGGGAAAAGATATTTTCGGTTGTGTCCATCTGTGTGCGGGAAGCATCCAGTGCATCCTGTACATCCAGCAGAGAATGCGTCAGATTTTCGGAGCTTGTCTGCAAACCTTCCATACTTTTGTTTACATCACCCACCAGTTCTTTGATGCCAATGGAAAGTTTTGTGACTTCATCTGCAACAACGGCAAATCCTTTTCCGTGTTCACCGGCACGGGCCGCTTCGATGGAAGCATTTAATGCCAGCAGGTTGGTCTGGTTTGCGATGCCGACAATGTTTTGCATGGTTGCACGGATTTCATCAAAGCGGGCCTGAAATTCATCGTAGATTTTATGAATCTCTGCGAACTGCGTTTCCACTTTGGCAGAGCTTTCTTTCAGATCACGGATATCCTGCATGGCATCATCGGATACGCTGGTCACACCGGTGATTACATCTGTAAATTGTCTGGAAATTTCTCCGATTTTCCCGAATTCTTTTTGCAGGGAATCAACAGCTTCGCGGATCGAGGCATTGTGTTCAAT
>QWCY01006457.1_pt1 | contig 10293 bp, 8 predicted proteins | sample 1972631 | NCBI WGS metagenome assembly QWCY01 (sample SAMN09866696, study PRJNA288562) | Human gut metagenome isolate pre1_stool, whole genome shotgun sequencing... | isolation source: gut | host: Homo sapiens | place: USA: California
AACCCGCATGAATAGCTTCCTCCATGGCTGATGCTATATTTTTTTCTGTTATATTTTCATAACTTACAGTCGTGACTTCATTTGGAAATGTCTGCTCAAGATGCCTGCGTCCCAGTTCATGACTATATGTCCATGCAGAAGAATGTGGTGTCTTCGCATAGATAAATCCTACTTTCAAATGAGATGGTTCTTTATTGCCACCGAGAGGAAGCCATTTTTCAAACAGAGATGGCTTATCTTCTGTCGGAGTCATTTTCAATTCTACTTTTTCCTCATCATTATACTGAAGCAGAACAAATTCTTCCCATGCTTTCTTCACAAGTTCGTTAATTTCTTCTACTGACATTTCTTCTACTCGTTTATAACAGTATAGATGTAAAAATGAAAGAAATGCCTCTGCTGATGAAACTTCCAGTTCTTGTCCACCTTGTGCATGAAATGCCGCTGTAAATCTTGCATACACAGAACTGAAAATCAGTCTGTCATCATCTGTCCAGTACTCATCCGGATGTTTTCCCATCTCTTTTATGAGCTGTGCATACTGTCCTTCTTCTGAAAATGTAATATAATTTACTTTAGACACTCTGTAAAAATTCACAAATTCATAATAAACTTTTACGTTTTTATCATTCGTTTTCTTCGGAAGAATACGCGTTACCGTTCCCGGAATTGAAATTGCGCCAAAAAATTTCATGACACTGACACGCTTATTTCCCTCTTCTACATAGAATTTATTCATATACTCCCACGCCTTGATTGGCTCATGAATTCCTTCCTTTTCATGAGAAGTGCTGAGTTTTGCCCATTTGATTGCGAACTCCGTATTACTCTCCAATATAGGCATAAAATTACTTGCAAATGCACTGCTTCTACCACTATATCTTGTTCCAACTATCTGATCGATCGGAATCTGAACAAGTCCCAGTGATTCAGTTGATAATGCCTCATCTGGTAATACTTCGTCCAAAGATTCCAAAGTCGGCTTCCGCCCTGCAAGAAGTCGGCTCTCATATTCTTTTTTCCCATAACGAAACGCTTTATTATAGTCTTTTAACGCCATCTTTTACCCTCCTGTTCCTATCTCTTTCAGCCGTTACACAAGATTCATAGCCTGGTTTACATTTTCTACTCCTAATATCTCTATTCCTTCCATCTTTCCAATCGTCTTCATGGAAACTGCAGGGACAATACATCTTTTAAATCCCAGTTTTTTTGCTTCTGATACTCTCTGTTCCGGCATGGTCACGGCCCGCACCTCTCCACTTAATCCTACTTCGCCAAACACGATGGTATCCTCATCAATTGGGCGATTTTTATAGCTTGATGCAATCGCCATTACAATTCCTAAGTCTGCTGCCGGCTCATTCAGCCGGATTCCTCCTGCAATATTCACATATGCATCATACGCGGAAAGCGGCATTCCCATACGTTTTTCCAGAACTGCCATCAGAAGATTGACTCGGTTATAATCAAGCCCTGCTGCCGTACGTCTCGGCATTCCAAAGTTCGTCTTACATACAAGTGCCTGAATCTCCATGAGCATCGGCCTTGTTCCTTCCATTGCACATGCCACAACAGAACCCGATGCATTTTCCGGTTTTCCTGATAACATATACTCGGACGGATTCTCTACCTCCACCAAGCCACCTTTTTGCATCTCAAACACGCCAATCTCATTCGTAGATCCAAAACGATTCTTCACCCCACGCAGAATCCGGTAAGATGCATGTCTGTCTCCTTCAAAATATAACACTGTATCCACCATATGTTCCAATACGCGTGGGCCTGCAACTGTGCCTTCTTTTGTCACATGTCCTACAATAAATATTGAAATATTAAGTCCTTTTGCAAGTTGCATAAATACATTGGTCGATTCACGCACCTGAGACACGCTTCCCGGTGCCGACGCGACCTCTTCGTTATACATTGTCTGGATCGAGTCGATCACGACCATATCTGGATGCTGTTCTTCTATCACATGACGTATAATTCCAAGATTCGTTTCGCACAACAGAAACAAACTCTCAGAAAATGTTCCCATCCGGTTCGCACGCAGCTTAATCTGTGCCTGCGACTCCTCTCCGGAAATATACAGGATCTTTTTCATCTGTGCCATTCTTTGACATACCTGTAATAAAAGTGTTGACTTTCCAATTCCCGGATCGCCTCCGACCAGTACCAGTGATCCCGGTACAATCCCGCCTCCGAGAACCCGGTCCAGCTCTTTGATCCCGGTCTCACTCCGTGTATCATCATCTGCGGTCACTTCGGTCAAAGGAACGACCTTTGCCTCGTGAACTGCTCTCGCTGCAACGGTCGTTCCCTTTGTGATCCCACTGTCTATCCGCTCTTCTACAAATGTATTCCACTCTTTACATGCAGGGCATTGACCAAGCCATTTTGCTTCTTCATGCCCGCAATTCTGACAGAAAAATATACTTTTCTTTCCTTTTGCCATCTAGCTTCTCCCAACACTGTACGGATCAGCAGATCAGCACTTTACTACTTTGATCGCTGCACTCTGATCTGCTGAAAGTTCTACACTTACACTGAGCTTTCCGCTCAAATTTGTATTCATCTTTCCTGCAGACTCCCCATCGATCAGTACTTCATACTCACTCTCCGGCTCCAGTTCCAGTGTGAACTGTACATCCTCCGGTGCAGATACTGTAAAAGTAACCTCAGCATCGGTCTCTTTAAAATTTTCAACCGTACTTCCCGGTACAGACTCGTAAACGAACATACCGTTCTTCTCAAGTTTCGTAATCTCTGCAAATGTCTTTACTTTATAAATATCTCCCTCAAATTCAAAGTTATCCTTCTTCGTCTTAGTTGGAAGTGTATAATCTCCAAAACTCAGTGTTCCGTCATTTTCTGCACGCAATAATTCTTTTACTGTTGCCATTTCTTTTTCCTCCTGGGTATTTCAGAATATCTCTTATATAAGATGTTGGGATAAATTGCCCAACTATGATATCTTTGTATCATTATATAATAAATCCATTTCTTTTTCTATACTAATTCCGCTTTCATCCTATGAACTTTTTATGAAAAAACGAATTTCTTTTTTGGATGCTCCTGCCTCCACATGATCTCCCGGCCGGATGTCACCGTTCAGGATCGCATCTGCCAGTTTATCTTCCAGTTCCGTCTGTAATGCACGACGTAGTGGTCTTGCACCATATTTCGTATCAGTTCCCTTTTCAACGATCAGCTCTTTTGCAGAGTTTCTCAGTTTCAGATGAATATTCATCTGCTTCTCAAGCCGTCCGGTAAACTCATTGCACAACAAAGAAACTATTTTCTTCATATTTTCTTTGTCCAGTGTATGGAATACGATCATCTCATCAATTCGGTTCAGAAATTCCGGCCGGAAGATCTGCTTGACCTCTTCCATAACACCCTGCTTCATTTTTTTATAATCTCCGACTTTATCTTCTTTTGCAGCAAAACCCAGCTTTTTCGGATCAATGATCGCTTTTGCACCTGCATTCGACGTCATGATGATCACGGTATTGGAAAAATCTACCTTTCTTCCCTGTGAATCCGTAATATGTCCATCATCCAGAACCTGCAGCAGAACATTGAATACATCCGGATGTGCTTTTTCAATTTCATCAAAAAGGAGAACAGAATACGGATGCGTCCTGACCTGGTCACTGAGCTGTCCACCTTCTTCATGACCGACATATCCCGGAGGGGAACCGATCATCTTTGATACAGAATGCTTTTCCATATACTCCGACATATCAACACGGATCATTGCCTCCTCTTTTCCAAATAAAGCTTCAGCAAGTGCCTTGGAAAGCTCCGTCTTTCCAACTCCGGTCGGACCTAAGAATAAGAACGAACCGATCGGCCGCTTCGGATCTTTCAGACCGACTCTTCCACGTTTCACTGCTCTTGCCACAGCACTGACCGCTTCGTCCTGTCCGATGACTCTCTTCTGAAGAATTTTTTCCAGGTTCTTTAATCTTTCTGTATCACTTTCCGTCAGTTTGCTTACCGGAACTTTTGTCCAGACTGATACTACCTCTGCAACTTCATTTTCCGTAACAGATGGATGAAGTCCCGCCTGCTTTTTATCAAACCGCTTTTTCAGAGCTGACAATTTCTTTCTTGCTTCGTCCTGCTCCTTCTGGATCAGGGATGCCTCTGCGAAATCTCCTGCTACGATGCTATCCTCTTTCTGTTTCTCGAGGTCTTTGATCAGATCTTCCAGACTTCGGAAATTTTCCGGGACTTTGTAGCCTTTCAGACTCACTTTTGAACACGCTTCGTCCAGCACGTCGATCGCCTTATCCGGCAGATGACGATCCGTAATATAACGTTCTGACATAAGTACTGCTGCCTCAAGTGCTTTCTCTTCGATCACTACTTTATGGTGTGTCTCATACTTTTCTTTCAGACCTTCAAGAATTTTCCGGCACTGTTCCTGCGTTGGTTCTTCCACAGAAACAGGCTGGAAACGCCGTTCCAGGGCTGCATCTTTCTCTATATATTTCCTGTATTCTGCAATCGTAGTTGCACCGATCAGTTGCAATTCTCCTCTGGACAGCGACGGCTTCAGGATACTTGAGGCATCAATCGCACCTTCTGCACCTCCCGCACCGATCATCGTATGGATCTCATCCAGGAAAAGAATGATATTCCCCGCTGCCTTTACCTCTGCAACCAGTCCTTTTATTCGCTCTTCAAACTCTCCACGATATTTTGAACCTGCGATCAGTCCTGGAAGATCCAGCGTATAGATCCTCTTTCCTTTCATCTTTTCAGGTACTAACCCGGATGCGATCTGCTGTGCCAGTCCTTCGATAATGGCAGTCTTTCCAACTCCAGGCTCTCCTACCAGACAGGGGTTATTCTTCGTCCTTCTGCTCAGGATCTCCATCAGACGATACATTTCCTGCTCCCTTCCGATGACCGGGTCCAGTTTTCCCTCTTCTGCACGGGCTGTCATATCGGTACAGAACTGTTCCACCATTGCCCCGCCTCCATGAGGCTCATCCTGAAGGCTGTCCTGATATTCTTTGGGATCGATCCCTACTGCGAACATAATATCCTGAAATAACTTCTGAAGATTCACATTCAATGTGATCAGGATCCGCGTCGCTACACAGTCAACATCCCGGATCATTGCCAGCAGCAGATGCTCCGTTCCGACATATTCTGTATGCAGTCTGCCACACTCCTGCTCGCTGCTCTTCAAAAGGAACTGGAATCTCGGACTCTGCTCCGGTCTTGTACTGACCTTCACCTCTTCATCCGGTGCTACCAGTTCATCGATCAGGCGTGAGATCTTTTCTGCATCCACACCGTTCTTTGCAAGCACCTGTCCGGCTACTCCTGAATACTCTTTCCGAAGTGCAAGCAGAAGATGCTCTGTTCCTATATAAGGATGCTTTCTCTCTCTTGCTATTTTACCGGCCTGCTTTATCACATTCTCCATCGGCTTTGTATAAGGTATCTGCATCTTTACCTCCTCAACTTACTCTTAATCACTCATAATCATCAAATATCTCATCTACCAGCTCATGCACTTCACTTCTTGAGATATTCTTACAACAGCCACGGGCAAGTACAATCCGAAGCTGTCTCCGCATCTCCTCCAACTGCTCCAGCTTATCCACGTCCAGTGCGATCACCGCTCCTCTTCTTTTATCCAGACTGATATAGCCTTCCCTTTTCAGGACGTTATACGCTTTATTCACCGTATGCATATTGACACCGACTGTATCTGCAAGCTGCCTGACTGACGGCAATGAATCTCCTTCATGTATCACCGAGGTAGCAATCCCCATGATGATCTGGTTACAAAGCTGGATATAAATTGCTTCATCACTGTTAAAATCTATTTCTAATATCATGCCGCTTCCCCTTCCTCTGTTGTGTTATATCCATACTAGCACAATCTCCTGTTTTCATCAAGTGCAAAGAAAAAAGGCAAAAGCCCGTTAAAGAACTTCTGCCTTTTTCATTTTTTCCTCTTTCGGGAACCGGATCTCAATCTTTGTTCCCTTGCCCGGTTCACTGTTCACAGTAACCTTCGCTCCATGCAGGATCGCTCCGTGCTTCACAATAGACAAGCCCAGTCCTGTACCGCCACGCTCTTTTGAATGGCTCTTATCCACCCGGTAGAATCGTTCAAAGATCCGTTCCTGATGTTCCTCCGGGATTCCGATCCCCGTATCGCTCACACTAATCTTTGGCCCGTCCAGCGTATTTCCGACCCAGACCGAAACACTTCCACCATCACGGTTATACTTGATCGCATTCTCAGTAATATTATAGATCATCTCATCCAGAATCTGCCGGATTCCATGACAGAATACCGGTTCTCCACTCAAAGCCACTGAAATTTTCTTCTCTGAACACTGCGGGGAAAGACGGCTGACGATCTCACGGGTCAGCTCATAAAGCTCCACATCTTCTTTTTCCAGTTCTACTGATTCTTCATCCAGTTTCGATAATTTAATGATATCTTCCACCAATGTGATCAGCCGACGTGCTTCCTTATAGATCCTTTTTGAAAATCCAGGGATGTCCTCTGCACGTACCAGCCCGTTCATCATGATCTCTGCGTAACCGGAAATCGATGTCAGCGGTGTCTTCAGCTCATGGGAAACATTTGCCGAAAATTCCTTTCTCATATTCGCGACCGCTTCTTTTTCTTTATTCTGCCGGTCGATGGCTTCCAGAAGCGGTACCATTTCAGGATAGATCACATTGTCCAGAGGATGCTCCAGATCCAGATGCATCACCGGTTCCATCAGACGCTTCGTCTGCCAGTTTGCAAGGAACAACGCCAGTGCGATACCGATCACAGATAAGACCAGCATAACCGGAAGGATATTCCATGCGGTTCGGATCAGGCTGTCCATCGGTCTGGCAAGCCGCAGCACACTTCCATCATCCAGGCGGATCGCACAGTAGTATAATTCTTTTCCTACCGTATCCGACATACGGATATCCTCCCCCTGTCCTTCCGCCAGTGCCTGCTTTACTTCAGCTCTCGACTTATGGTTCTCCAGCTTTTTACTGCTGTCCGAATCATACAGAACATCTCCACTCTGGGAAATAAATGTAAGACGGGTGTCCTCATCCGCCTTTATCATTGGTTCTAATTTTTTCAGATATTCTTCTCCTGCGACATCCACACCGCTGCTGAGATAGGCCGCTTCCTGCTGTACTTCCTTTTCCAGGATTCCGAGATTCTGATTATACAGAATCACTGTCATGATGACATAGAAAGGAAATAATGTCACCAGCAAGATCAGCATCATACTTTTCTGGATCTTCTGCTTCATTATTCTCCTCCCACACGATAACCTACTCCGCGTACCGTCTGGATCAGATCACCCTTTTCCCCCAGCTTCTGCCGGAGCGTACGCACATGGACATCCACGGTTCTTGTCTCACCGTCAAAATCATATCCCCAGATCTCAGTCAGAAGCTGGTCGCGTGTCAGGACGATTCCCTTATTCAACATCAGCTTTTCAAGCAGTTCAAACTCCTTTAATGTGAGAGCTACTTCCTTTCCATTCACCGTAACGTCATGCTTTTTGATATTCATGCAGACTCCGGAAAGCTCAATCTGTGATTTTTCTTCCGTCTTTCTGCTTCTTCTCAGGACTGCCTTGATCCTGGATACAAGCTCCATCATCCCGAATGGTTTCGTCACGTAATCATCCGCTCCCGAATCCAGTCCGATCACCTTGTCATACTCCGAACCTTTCGCAGTCACCATGATCACAGGAATATCCTTTGTCTTTGAAGAAGATTTCAGCTTCTTTAAAAGCACCATTCCATCATCCCCGGGTAGCATAATATCCAGCAGGATCAGCTCCGGTGTATCAAATGCCAAAGCTTCCATAAAAGCAGCTCCGTCCGCAAATCCTTTTGCTTTGAGTCCGGTCGTCTCCAAAGTATAAATTACCAGCTCTCTGATATTATCATCGTCTTCCACGCAATAAATCATCTCAGTACTCTCCTTTAGCTTTCATGCAGTGCAGCACTGTCCTTATGAACACCTGTAATAGAAAATTCCACCCACTCTGCAATATTCGTGGCATGATCTCCGATCCGCTCCAGATATTTTGTCACCATGATCAGATCAAAGATCCGGTTTCCCTGTTCTCCATGCTCTGCTTTGATATAGGCAATCATCTTATCGCGGATCTCATCAAAATACGCATCAATCTTATCATCCGAAGCCATCACTTTCCTTGCAAGCTCCAGATCTTTTTCCACATATGCCACTACACTGTCCCTGACCATCGTACTGACTCCGGTTGCCATTGCACCGATCAAATCAATATCCTGTGCCACATTCTCATATTTTGCAGAAATAATGATCTCTGCGATATCGGAAGTCTGATCCCCGATCCGCTCCATATCTGTGATCATTTTCAGTGCCGCAGAAATTCTTCTTAAATCTTTTGCCACCGGCTGCTGCTGGAGCAGAAGCTTCAGACACAGACGCTCAATCTCTTTCTCCATCTGATCGATCTCTTCATCTTCCGCTACTACGATCCTTGCCTGTCCGGCACTTCCCTCTTTCAGTGCCTGGGTTACCTTTGAAATTGCAATCTCACATAATTCTCCCATATGGGTAAGCTGTTCATCCAGATGATGCAACTGCTGATCAAATCTATTACGCATAATTTAACCGAACCTCCCTGTAATATAATCCTCTGTCTTTTTATTCGCCGGAACGGAGAATAAAGTCTCTGTATTATTATATTCAATGACTTCTCCCAGAAGGAAAAACGCCGTATTGTCAGAGATACGGACTGCCTGCTGCATATTGTGCGTAACCATGACAATAGTATAATCTTTTTTCAGTTCCATCGCAAGGTCTTCAATCTTGGATGTAGAAATCGGATCCAGTGCGGATGTCGGTTCATCCATCAGCAGAACTTCCGGTTCTACCGCCAATGCACGGGCGATACACAGTCTCTGCTGCTGTCCCCCCGACATTCCCAATGCGCTCTTTTTCAGACGATCCTTACATTCTTCCCAGATTGCCGCATTTCTCAGTGACTTTTCTACAATATCATCCAGCTTTGCTTTTGACCGGATTCCATGTGTTCTTGGTCCATAAGCAATGTTGTCATAAATGCTCATTGGAAATGGATTTGGCTTCTGGAAAACCATTCCGACTCTTTTTCTGAGCAGATTGACATCCATTCCTTTGAAGATATTCTGTCCGTCAAGAAGAATTTCCCCGTTAATACGACATCCCTCCACAAGGTCATTCATACGGTTGATCGACTTTAACAATGTAGATTTACCACATCCGCTAGGGCCGATAAAAGCAGTGATCTTATTCGCCTCGATTTCGAGATTCACATTCTTGAGAGCTTTAAAATCACCATAATATAAATCCAGATTTTTGATACTTAACTTCGACATTCTTTTTTCCTCTCTATTTTTTCGTCAGCCGCTTTGCGATCATGCCCGATAAAGTATTGATCACGACAACCAGGATCAGCAGGATCACTGCCGTTGCATACGCCTGGTTCATATACAGACCTTCACTGGAAAGCATATACATATGCACTGCCAGCGTACGACCCGACCCAAACGCATTTTTCGGGATCTGTGCTACCGTTCCCGCCGTATAGATCAAGGCTGCTGTCTCTCCCACGATCCTTCCGATGGCAAGGATGACACCTGCCAGGATTCCCGGAACTGCACTTGGAAGTACGATCTTAAATACCGTCCTCAGCTTGCCTGCTCCCAGTCCGAAACTTCCTTCCCGGTAGGAGTCCGGAACCGATTTTAAAGCTTCTTCCGTTGTTCTCATAATTAATGGAAGAATCATAATGGATAAGGTAAACGCTCCTGCCAGGATTGAAAATCCCCAGTGCAGTGCATTCACAAAGAACAACATACCGAACAGGCCATATACGATTGACGGGATTCCCGACAGAGTTTCCGTTGTCAGACGGATCACGTCAATAAATTTGTTTCCTCTTCCTGCATATTCCACCAGAAAAACGGCTGAGAAGATTCCAAACGGAACTGCAATAAGCAAGGAAAGCAGGGTCATCACTACCGTATTAACCAACGCCGGAATAACCGAAGCGTTCTCCGATGTATAATGTAACGAGAACAGGGACGGTTTCATATACGGCAGACCGTTGACCAGAATATAGATAATCAGAAAGATCAGCACTGCAAATGTCACCAAGGCTGCCAGCATGACCAGAAGCATTAGGACGAATGATCCCGGATGCTTCAGGTACGAACGCATCTTGTCGCGTGCCGACAAACAGTTCACAGCATTCT
>QWCY01007630.1_pt1 | contig 10292 bp, 10 predicted proteins | sample 1972631 | NCBI WGS metagenome assembly QWCY01 (sample SAMN09866696, study PRJNA288562) | Human gut metagenome isolate pre1_stool, whole genome shotgun sequencing... | isolation source: gut | host: Homo sapiens | place: USA: California
AAAATGAAGCCTCCGGCGCTTCCTCCCGCATTATTCAGCTGGTCAATTATAAGAAGCACGGAAAGGTTGCTGCCGACACGCCGTTTTTCTCCCAGCTGATGTTCCCATCCGCATCCAGTGATCCGCTCATAACGACCGCTCCGGATTCATCCAGCTTCTGGATTCCACTCCGGCTTCTTGTCATCCCAAACACAAGTCCGGCTGCGATCAAGAAAGCCGCGGCCGTCAAAATTTTTTTCTTATCTTCTTTCATACATTCCCTCCTGAACATTTTCAGGGGGATCGTTCTGCCTGTCTCTATTTTACCGAATCAGTCCTGTAAAAACAAGGGCATTTTTGTTATGTACGCTCTCCATTATAACCTCAGTCCGATTTTTTCTCAAGCCTCGCTTTCTCCTTCTCGCACCGAGCATACTCGATGCCAAATCAACCGTTCTCTGGCTTTCTCCCGCCAGATATTTCACGCTCCGCCCACCTGCTTTCATTGCAATTTCTTTAAAATTATGCTATATTTGGCAAAAAGCGTGCAAAGACCGTTTCATCCGCTCCGGCAGCGAAAACAGCACGTTCAATTTAATCATACTTAAGGGGAATTACTGCTATGGAATTACATCTGATGCACTTTCTGATCGTCTGCCCGCTGGTATTTCTCGCCGGTTTCGTCGACGCGGTTGCCGGAGGCGGAGGACTGATCTCACTCCCGGCTTACATGATCGCCGGTCTTCCAGTCCATTTTGCCATCGGAACAAACAAATTAAGCTCCGGAATGGGAACCACACTGGCAACAGCTCGCTTTGCGAAAAACGGTTATATTGCCTGGAAGAACGCGCTTCTCTGTATCGTTACAGCTCTCATCGGTTCCTCTCTCGGCGCAAAACTTGCTCTGCAGTTAGACGATTATTATTTTAAGCGCCTGATTCTCGTGATCCTGCCCTGTACCGCCCTCTATCTCACATTTGGAAAACCGTTCGTGGGAGAAAAAGAGTCTTTCCCGGTCCGCAAGATGATTCTTTTCAGCGCTCTGATCGCCTTCATCATCGGCATCTACGACGGCTTTTACGGTCCCGGAACCGGAACATTTCTGCTGCTTCTCCTCACTGGAATTGCCCACATGGGACTGAAGGAAGCCAACGGGATCACAAAAGCCATCAACCTGACAACGAACCTGACAGCCCTGGCGGTCTACCTCATGAACGGAAAAGTAATTTTCCTTCTTGGCCTTATTGCCGGTATCTTCAGCATCGCCGGAAATTATCTCGGAACACGCTGTTTCGACAAGGGCGGCGCAAAGTTTGTAAAACCCTTGATGATGGTGGTTCTGGTGATCTTCTTTATAAAGACATTGAGCGAGATTCTCGGTGCCTGATACATATCTGCAAAATCTGATCCGGCAGAACGAAAATACGGAGATCCGCTGGGCCCCACTTACGAAATGCTTCGAAAAAGAAAGACTCCGGAACAGATCATGGAGTCCGCGTCGAGGACCATCCAGGACCTCAGCGACCGGCTCACAGTGGATAGGTTTAAAGAATGGTACGAAAAAAGACAGAAATGAAACCTCACATTTCTGTCTTTTCTATATATACCCTTGTTCGTAACTATTCAGTACCTTCATAGTTACGTGCAAAAATCCATTCCAGATCAGCTTCGCTGATGGGATTTTTGCCTTCCAGCCTATGTTTTCTTACGGTCACTCCGGTGTCACATCTCTTCCAAGGCCTTTCAGCATTTTCTTATCGCTGCGGATCGTTGCGCATGCAACCGTTGTCAGCATATTGCCGGTAATTGTTGCGGATGCTCCGGAGCAGAATGCGGTCTCACCATCGTTTGTCAGCAGCGCGCGGCCTGCGCCGAGGCGGATGTTTGCCTCCGGATTGATATAGCGGAAGAATGCGATGGTGCGGAGAATATCGTCCTCAGAGATTCTCTCCAGATGTTCCAGAGGAGTTCCCGGAATCGGCATCAGGGCGTTTAACGGAATGGAATCGATTCCAAGCTCCGCAAGGCTCACTGCCATATCGAGACGGTCCTCCCATGTCTCACCCATTCCGATGATGCCGCCGGAACATGCGCACATACCCTCTGCCTTGATCATCTTTAGGGTGTTGATCTTCATGTCGTATGTATGAGTCGTGCAGATGTTCGGGAAGTTTCTTCTGGATGTCTCGATGTTGTGGTGGTAGCTTGTGACACCTGCTTCATGGAGACGGTGAAGCTGTTCCGCGGTCACAAAGCCCATGGACGCGCAGAGGTCGATCTTGCATTCCTTTTTCATAGTCTCGTAGGCGTGGATCGCTTTATCGAACTCCTCCCCCGTCAATGCTCTTCCTGATGTAACGATGGAGAAACGGTCAACGCCCTCTTCCTCATGGACGTGACACATCTTTACGATCTCTTCTTCCGGAAGGAAATCATAGATCTCGCAGCTTGTGTGGTGGTGTGCAGACTGCGCGCAGTACTTGCAGTCCTCTGGACATCGTCCACTCCGTCCGTTGATGATGGAACAGAGATCAACCTTATCTCCCACACATGCCTTGCGGATCCGGTCTGCGCCCTCGCAGAGTTCCTTCAGATCGCATGTCAGAAAGAAATTTAAGTCATCCTCTCTTGTAATTCTTCTTCCGTCGATAATTTCCTGTGCCAGTGTCAGTGCGTCCATAGTATTCTCCTTATTTTTCTGATTTTTATGTGCAATCGCCGTTTTCGTCATCCGGGCTTTGATCTCTGGTCCTGGTCCGTCTTCCAGATTTTTTCTCTGAATTATCATGTTACGATTGTAAACTTTTGCTCTACGTTATAGTTCACAATTATATAAAAAAGCGCCGTGAAAGTCAACCATTTTCCGTTTATCAGTTAACTTTCAAGGTTTTATAATTTTAATAACACTACCAAAAAAGGTCCTTCGATACCGGAATTTATATTCCAGTGCCGAAGAACCTTTTTCATCCACTATTTTCCTGATCGTTCAATAAGCTTCCAATCTTATTTTAACTCGTCCGGGATCCACCATAATCCGTCGTTGTTCTCTTCCATGTACTGCTTGAACTCGTCAGAATGATAAGCGTCCACAATTGCCTTTGCCCACTCTGCGTCCTTGTTCTCTTCCTTCACAACGACCTGAAGTACCAGGTGATCCTGGATATCCTCTGTTGCGAGGGCTGTGGACGGGTCGATGCCTGCGTTGTATACAACGCTGCCGGTAATTGCCACATAGTCAAAGTCCTGGATCGCTGCCGGGATCGTTAAGCTCTTCATCTCTGTGAACTCGATGTTATGCGGATTTTCAACAATGTCATCCTGGGTAACTGCGGACGGATCCACATCATCGGCAAGCTTGATCCAGCCGATCTTCTGAAGCATCAGATAGCATCTTGCGGTGTTGGAGGCATCGTTCGGAACTGCAACCTTCGCACCGTCCGGGATCTCATCAACAGATGTGTATTTTGCAGAATATACGCCAGCCGGTACAGTCGGGATCGGGCTGATCGGCACAAGATCCGCATTGTAGTTTGCGTTGAAGTTCTCAGCGTATGCGGTGTGCTGCTCCACGTTGACATCAACATCGCCGTCGTTTAATCCGATGTCAGCTGTCTGAAGATCAGAGAAGTCCACGCCCTTTACGGTGTATCCCTCTTTTTCAAGAATCGGAACGATGGCAGCCTCAAAGAGCTCTGTGTACGGCCCCTGGGATTTTCCGTAAACGATCTCTTTCTTGTCCTCCGTATCAACCGCTGCCGCTGTGCTGTCTGCACTCTCTGCAGCCTGCGCCGCTGTTGTCTGCGCGGTGTCGCTCTTTCCGCATGCCGCAAGGCTTAACACTGCTGCTCCCATAAGTACTCCCGCAATTGCTTTTCTCATAATTTTTTCTCTCCTCTTATTTAAAATTTATTTATGCTGTCTTAATTTACCAGAAATCGTATTTCCGAGAATCTGTAAAAGCTGTACCAGAACCACCAGGATCACAACTGTGAGGATCATGAGCGGTGTGTTCATCTTTTCATAACCGTATGTCAATGCCAGATCTCCGACTCCGCCGCCACCGACATATCCGGCCATTGCAGACGCTCCAAGAAGTCCGATGGTTCCCGTTGTCAGTGCAAGCACCATGGAACCTAATGTCTCTGGAACCAGGAAATATCGGATGACCTGCCATGTTGTCGCGCCCATGGCCTCTGCCGCCTCCAGGATTCCCGGATCGATCTCAAGCAGGCTGTTCTCCATCAGCCTCGCAAGGTACGGACTTATATAAACTACTAACGGCACCAACGCTGCCGTACTTCCGATGGTCGTTCCGACAATAGCGCGGGTGATCGGCATGATCGTTACAAGAAGAATAACAAAGGGGATACTGCGCACCACGTTGATGTAGACGCTGACGATCATATATAACGGTCGGTTCTCCACCAATCCGCCTTTTCTGCAAAGCACCAGGATCAGTGCCAGGATCATTCCGATGATCGTTCCGATGAGAAGTGACCATCCAACCATGTAAAGAGTCTGTCCGCCGTTCAACAGCAGACGCTCCACCGTGACCTTAAAGATCTTTGTTTTCATGAGTTCTTCCATCTTACTCCACCTCCAGTCGTTCTCTTAAGACGCCGTTCTTGTCGATCTCCGCTTCCGCCTTATCGATGCTCTCATCATCGCCGATGAGCTGTAAGATGAAGACGCACATGACGCTGTCCTCCAGCTCCTGTACCGCCGCGCCGAGGATGTTGACCACGACACCCTTTGTCTTGCAGATATCGGAGATTACCGGGCGCTTCACGCTGGAACCGATAAATTTCAGACGGTCCACACGGAAGTTTTCTTTCTGTTCCTTCACGAGGCTTATGATGCTGTCCGGAATCTGGTCCCGGATGACCGTCTGGACGAACCGCTTTGTCACCGGCATCTTCGGGGATCCAAAGACCTCCAGAACGCTGCCGGATTCCACGATCTTTCCGCTCTCCATGACCGCTACCTTGTTGCAGATCATCTGGACGACCTGCATCTGATGGGTGATGAGAAGGATCGTGACACCCATTTTACGATTGATCTTCTTTAAAAGCTTTAAAATCGATTCCGTTGTCTGCGGGTCCAGGGCGCTTGTAGCCTCGTCGCAGAGAAGAAGTTCCGGGTCGGTGGTCAGCGCTCTCGCGATTCCCACACGCTGTTTCTGTCCTCCGGAGAGCTGACTGATGTAGGTGTCTTTCTTGTCCTCCAGCTCAACGATCTTTAATACTTCCTTAACCTTCTTGTCGATCTCCACCTTCGGAGTCTTTGCAAGGATCAGCGGAAGCGCAATATTGTGGTACACCGTCTTGGATTCCAGCAGGTTGAACTGCTGGAATACCATTCCGATCTTTCTTCTCAGCGCCCGAAGTTCCGGCTTCTTCAATGTGGAAAGCTCCTTTCCACAGACAGTGACTTTTCCGCTGTCCGCTGTCTCAAGACCGTTTACCAGGCGGATCAGTGTGGACTTTCCGGCTCCGGAAAACCCTATGATACCGCAGATATCACCCTTTTCCACATGGATACTCACGTCGTCCAACGCGTGGACGGTTCCGTATTTTCCTGAAAAGGTTTTGCTTACATGTTTGATCTGGATCAATATTTCTTCCTCCCCATCTGAGAAGCGCGATTTTAGGACTTCTCAAGTTTTCGCGGTCTCTGTGATTCTCCGCGTAAATAAAAAGCCCGGAAGCTTTTACACTTCCGGGCGCATTTTCTGGCATTAACAGGAAACTACTTTCTGTATACAGGTACCTGGCTGCACAACAAAGCACCTGGCCGTAAAAAACGCCCGGAAATCCACATACAACAGCAACAACACATATTGTTCATGTTATTTCTTCCCGCATTTCCCATACCTGTATCTCCTTTCCAAACGCCTGCTATTCTGCAGTCCAATGTTTCCTCATCGTCTGAACTCCCTGTTCGAATCCGATGGCGCTATAATAACCCCTATTTCCTAGTTTGTCAATATGATTTTATTTATTTTAAATCATATATTTAATTTTTTTAAATTTCTTGCATGATCGTTTTAAAATTTTCATATCACTGCTATTCCGAAGCAACACGCTTCTCCCATGCCTATATATTTTCCCCGCGCTGCAAAATTCCTCATAGTTTCGAAAATTTTTATAATTTTATATACCAAACTACCTTGCTATCCCGCATATCCTGTGATACGATATCCACACAAAATCGTAAACTATTCAGTACCTTCATAGTTACGCGCAAAATCTATTCCAGATCAGCTTCGCTGACGGGATTTTTGCCTTCCAGCCTATGTTTTCTTATGGTCAGCGCAGCAAGTGTGCAGACCTGCTGAACAGTTACACATAATCCTATAAAAGCATATTCTCTAAGTTTCTATCCGGACTACGATCCGTCTTTTCACATTTCGGAACTTCATTGCTTTTATATCCTTTACCTATTTTCAATCAATTTAAAAGCAGGAGAATCCGAGATGCATTGGAAGATGGCTGATCATATTGTCCACTTTGCATGTTCTGACTCCTGCGCAAAGGAGGTATGAACTTGAGCACAATTCCAAGTGCGGATATCAGTGACAAAAAGTTCTTTTCCGACGATGAGCGCTACGCTGACCTGATCAATGGACTCATCTGCCAGGGCAGACCGGTTGTCCGAAAAGAAGACCTGCAGGATCTGGACACCCAGACCGGAATCTGGAGCGATCCGGCAATCCACAAATCAAAGAACCGTCGACGTGTAAAGCTTCGTGATCTGGTTAAAAAAGCATCCTTTGGCGTAAATTTTCTTGTCATCGGTATTGAAAACCAGCAGACCATCGATTACTCACTGCCGCTTCGCTGTATGACCTATGAAGCCGGTGAATATGAGCGCCAGGCCGCAATGATACGCCGCGCAGTTCGAAATGCCGACATCAAACAGAATCCTGGAGAATATCTTTACAGTTTTTCCAAAGAGAGTCATCTCCATCCTTCAATCATCATCGTTCTCTACTATGGCGAGCTTCCCTGGGATGGATCCGTCGACCTTCACGGAATGATCGATTTTTCCGGGATTCCGGAAGAATTTCATCCTTTGATTCAGAATTACCGGATTCATCTTGTGGATGTCCGGCATTTACAGAATACCGATGTTTTTAAGACGGATATCAGGCAGGTATTTGATTTTATCCGGTATTCTGATGATAAGACGTATCTAAAAAAGTTGTTGAATACATCAGAATATCAAATGTTAGATAAAGATGCATATGAAATGATTGCCACTCATACGAGTATGTCGACTTTACTAGAACCCCGTATGATGCAGACAAGAGGAGGAAAAATAAATATGTGCAAAGCGATAGATATTTGGTTAGCAGAAAGGGAAGCAAAGGGTATATCCCAGGGTATATCCCAGGGCCTCTCTCAGGGTATATCCCAAGGCAATGATGAAACTAGCTATAAAATGCTCATGAAAATCATTGTCTCGCGCTTCGGCAAAAAGGCAGGAGAACTCGCCTCACCCACAATTAGATACCTCACCTCTGACGAGCGCATAGATCTCGTAGAAACGGCTGCCACCACAGATACCTTCGCCCATTTTCAAGACGCCCTGCGCCGCGCTACCACCGAAACACAACGATCCCCGCAATCGCCAGCGCCGCACCAATAAGCTTCCGCCACTCAAATGCTGCTTTCTCGACGCCGAAAAGCCCAAATACCTCAGCAATATAGGAGACTAATATCTGGGTCACAACAATGAGCAGCGTCGCCTTAGCCGGTCCCAGACCGTCCATGCTTTTTATCACGGTCCAGGTGATGAACGCGCCCATGACACCGCCGAGAAGCATATATTTCCGGTCGATGGAGAACATCCCCCAGATCTCCCCACGCCCGGTAAAAAAATAGAGAACCACACATGTCAGAAACGCCGTCAGCTGCACCCATCCTGCCGCCGCCCAGATACTGCTCTGCTTCGTCACCTCCGTATTAAAGATCCCCTGCAGGCTCATAAGCGCCCCAGAAAGCAATGCCACCAAAATTCCCCACATAAAAAACCTCCTGAAACCATGTTTCCCTTAGGATTCCATAGTCAGGAGGTTTTTATACGGCCTGACTATTCCATATTTTCTTCTGAATACGAACATATTTTTAATTTCTTTTTATCTCCCAAAGGTACTATTGCGGCATCATTGACAGCACCGCACGCCTTGTAAGAATCATGCTTAATGCATAATTAGTGGTGACTAACTTCATCAAATAAAATGATAACTCTGCCTTCTTTATCTGTCTAAATAAGAATGTGCTTTGGCACATTCTCGCACCTCGCGCGGTCGCTTGCGACTATCTACATCTTCGCGCGAGTGTGCAGCTTTGGCACGTCAGTGCCTTTTTATGTAACGGGGAATTCCTCGGAATTTCCTGTTACATAAAAATCCCCGGCTATACCCGCCGGGGACCCTGTTCGAAAAATCCTTTATTTATGCTCTTTCCCGAAAAATTCAGAAAATTTACCGATTCACCTTTCTCTCCGCCGCCATCGCCAGATGCTTCGCCAGTACAGCCGTCGTCACAGCTCCGACGCCGCCCGGGACCGGGGTCGCCGCGGAGGCTTTTTCTTCCAGACCTTCCCAGAGGACGTCGCCGCAGAGCTTTCCGTTCTCATCCACGTTAATTCCAACGTCGATCAGCACAGCTCCTTCCTTTAAGAAGGACGCGTCTAACATCTTCGCCTTACCTGCCGCCGCGACGAGAATGTCCGCTTCCCGGCAGACTGCCTTTAAGTCCTTCGTCTTTGTATGGCACACAGTCACCGTCGCGTTTTCCTTCAACATCAACATGGACAGCGGACGTCCAACGACCATGCTGCGTCCGACGATCACCGCGCGCTTTCCTTCCATTGGAATATCAAATGCCTTTAACACCTCAATGACCGCCTCAGCCGTACACGGAGCAAAACCGTCCTTCTCTCCTGCAAACACCTTCGCCGTATTCACTGCACAGATTCCGTCGAGGTCCTTCTCCGGCCGGATCATCTGCTCCGCACGTTTTTCATTGATATACTTCGGCAGCGGGCGAAATAACAGAATTCCGTCGATGGCCTCGTCATCATTGATCTTCTGGAACTCCGCAAAGAACTCCTCCTCTGTGATATCCGCCGGATACACATATGACTTTGTCTCCATTCCATATGCCGCAATACGTTTCATGACATTTCTCTCGTAGGAGAGATCATCCGGCCGCTCGCCAATGCGGACGATAGCCGCTGTCGGCACATATCCTCCTAATTTCCCGTTCATCGCGAGAACCTGTTCCTTGATTTTCGCAGAAACCTCTGCACCTTTTAATGTGATCATCCTCTTACCGCCTTTAATACAATCCCATAGATCCGGTCTGCCTGTTCCGTTCCCTTCCTTATAAGAAGCTCCGCCTGGCTGTTCATCTCCTCGGCATACTCTCGGTCCTTCATCATCTTCGTATTGATATACACGCTCATGACCGCTCCGAGAAGTGCTGACCGGATCCCCTGAATCCCGACACCCGCGTCACTCACCGCAAGCCGGCTTCCGTGGAGCGCCAGAAACTCGATATCGTCCATCACGCTGACCGCCCGCTCCATGACTTCCATCGGGACCTTCGCCGCAGCCTTCAGGCATTCTTCCATCCGCTCTTCCTTTTCCGTCTTCTCTTCCTTCGTCTCCGCCTTCATGCGGTAAACCTCCGAGAGTGGCTGAAACGCCTGCTCGTCCGCCTTCTCAAGCCGGATAAAATCCATTCTCGCCCCGCCAAGTCTCGCAAGGATCTTCTGGACATCTTCCTCATATATCGCAAACTTCTTCTTTCCCGAAGTCAGGTTCCCCACCATCTCACCGAGAGCCGTTCCGATGGCGCCGTAAACTGCCGCCGCACTTCCGCCCCCCGGAGTCGGTGCCTTGGATGCCAGGGCTTCCAGGTATTCGTTCCACTGTTCCATGAACACGTTTCCTTCCATATTTACTCTCTGCGCAGCTATCCCGGTCTTCTGATACTGCCATATCCTTCCATACAATATGGCAGGCGGCTGGCGCAGTCTTGAAACCTATTATCCATGATTTCACAGTGCTTGTCAATCCTGACTCTATATTTCCTACCATCTCTATATGATTTTCATTCTGACATCCGCCCTGATTTCATTTCCTGTCCGCCACTCTCTCCCTCTGCTTTTCCACCACCAGATCCTTTTTATTTTCCCCGCCGGGTAACTATTCAGTACCTTCATAGTTACGTGCAAAAATCCATTCCAGATCAGCTTCGCTGATGGGATTTTTGCCTTCCAGCCTATGTTTTCTTACGGTC
>QWCY01006458.1_pt1 | contig 10291 bp, 10 predicted proteins | sample 1972631 | NCBI WGS metagenome assembly QWCY01 (sample SAMN09866696, study PRJNA288562) | Human gut metagenome isolate pre1_stool, whole genome shotgun sequencing... | isolation source: gut | host: Homo sapiens | place: USA: California
CTCCGGTGGTTTGGTGGTGTGGTAACTTCATTCTACCAGGGTTCTGTATGGACTTCTTTTTGTTCCCCTAAAGTGTTGCACTTGATAGTATAATTCACCATCCCTCAAAAAAGCCGGGCCGTAAAACGGCCCGGCTTAAATATTTTCAGCATCAAAAATCGGTCGTTCCTCCCCCCAAAAACAGCCCTATGCCCCGAGGAGCGAGAGACATTGCGCCAGCGCGCACACGGCTGCCGTACAACCGAACACCCGCCACGGCATCCGTTTCTCCGGCAGCGCGCGCAGCACCAGCGCGCCCGCGGCCGCCAAAGCGAAGGCAAAGAAGAAACCCGAACGCGCGCCCGACGCCCAGATGGACGGCGAAAAGCCCATGGCGCCGTAAGACGCGAACCCCGACAGATAGACCGCAACGCCCGCGTAAGCCGCCGTCCCATGCCCCAGCGCCAGGTACAGCTCCAGCGCGCAGGCGAACAGTACAGCGCACAACAGTAAAAACGGCAGCCAGCGTTTCAGCGTCCACGCGTTGAGCGGTGTGAGCGTCCCCTTTTCCGTCACCGCATCGGCAAAAAACGACAGACGCGGCGCCAGCGCACGCAGCGGCCCGCCCAGCACACCCAGCACCAGCGCGGCACTTACCGGGAACAGGCTGAACAGCCGGTAAAGCGGCTGGCGGTACCGCGCCCAGACGGCGCACGCCAGAAGCACGCAGAATACAAAGAACAGAAGATGCGGCTCCAGCACCATCCGGGACATGGCAGCAGAGATCCCCAGCTCAAAATTCTGCCACAGGGAACGCATGCCGTAATCCTGAAACCAGGATGTCACCTCATTGCCGTACCGCAGCGCTGTGCCCGGACAGGTGAGTGCATAAACGATATTGGCCGCGCACAGCCCAAGCTGCGCCCACGCCAGCCAATGGGGCCGCCGATGCGCCCACAGGCACCAGGCCAGGTATGCCAGCAGCAGAAGCGTCAGCAGACCCGCCAGCAGCTCCATGTTGGCGGCGTACAGGGTAAGCGGCAGCGCCGCGGCACACTGCCATGCCCGCGGCCTGTTTCCCCGCAGAGATTCCCCCAGCGGCAGCAGCGCCGCCAATGCCGCCAGCAAAGGCCACACGAACACCAGCGTGGTACACACCCAGCCTGCGCTGCTCATATCCTGCCACGGATAGCACAGCGCCAGCCCGCAAACGGCCCAGCGGCCCGCAGGGCGGTCTTCCAACCGCGCAAGGCGCACGATGCACGCGGCGCACAGCGTGATGCACAGAGGGTCCGCCAAGCGCCACACTATTGCGGGCAGCGCCTCCACGATGCACACCACCGCCTCGATCAGCGTCCGGGCCGACCAGGTATAGTAATGCCACAGCGAAAAATACGCCAGCGAGTATTGGTCCAGCATGGCGGCATACATAGGATCGTCACCAGTGCCCAGCGTAAATTGCAGGTGCAGTGCCAGCAATACCGCATACAGCGCCACATACGGAACGATTCGGCTGCGCACAGCGCGGCCCACCGACCGCCGAAGCATGTTCATCCCGTCACCTCCGCTGTTTTGCCCGTGGAGGCCAAAAAGTCAAAGCCGCCGACGCGGTAGGCGATACAGATCTCATATTCCGCAAGCGGATGTGCCAGCACCTTTTCCGGAACGACCGCCGTGAAACCGCCCAGGGCATAGCCGCGCCCGTCCGCCACTGCCGCGGTGGCCGCTTCATCCGGCGTCATCTGCGTGGGAATACTGTAATAAGCGCCGTCTTCCGCATGATACAGTACCACACGGATATCCACATCCGGAAACGGCTCTCCCTCCACACAGGCCCAGCCTGTGAACACGGCGCGGCCATCCTCCCGCGACACCGCCGCTTCCCAGCGGAACCCCTCCGGCGCCGCGCCTGGATAATCCGCCGGGTCCACCGGCCTCACCGCCGTCAGCGAATGGTAAAGCGCCAGACAAAAGCCCGCCATGCCCGCCAGCACCAGAACAGCCAGTGCCAGAACCACACGCGGGCGTGCGGGTACAAAGCCGTCGGGGCCCGGCGCAGGCGCACGGCATGTTTCCTTTTGCGCGTTCCCGTCCATCGGGACACTCCTTTTTTCACAGTATGGATGCGGCCATCCAGCCGCGCCGCCGCTCTATTTCCGGCCGCCGAACAGATTTTTGAAGAAATTCACCGGGCCGCCATAGCCGTTGGCCTTATCGTTTTTCAGCTTGTCCACACACTCCCAGCGCGCGGGCCTGCCGTCAAACACAAGCCCCCCCTGCCCCGCGCCCGTCAGCTGGTGCGGCACCTCGTCCCGGGCGTTGGTGACATTGCATTTTGAAAAATCCCATTGAGGCGCGCCGGTATCGTCCGCGCCCGGCGCCCACAGCTTGAACACCAGGCCCGCTGCTTCGCCATAACAGAAGCGCTCGAACAGCAGGCGGCCGTCCCGGTATACCGTGATGCGGTCGCGGTAGCGCTGGTGCCCGGCGCGCTGGTACCGGAAGCCCGCGCACTTCGCGGCCTTCACATCGGCGATGATGGGTGCAAAATCCATACTATATTTCCCCTTCCTGTTGCCGCCCCTGCGGGGGTGCGTTTTCAAAACGGCGCGTGGCTTCGCGCTCGCGCTGCAGCTCTTCCAGCAGTGCCAGCACGCTCCATGTCTTGTTGTGCTTCGTCACAACGGCTTTCAGCGGAACGTGCACGCCCGCTTCCCGCAGTGCGTCCAGCACCGCATTGAGCTGAGGGCTGGTGAAATTGCTCATGAGAAGGAGCTGCGCATCCGGCGCTTCCCCACTGTAAAGCGGAGCGGCTTTCCCGCCCAGGCCCGCCAAAGCGCCCACCGGCTGGAGCAGCTGCTCCGGCGCGATCTCCTTGGATGAAAAGCCCTGTTCCTCCAGCGCCGCGCGCACGCCCCGGCCCGTTTCCGTGGATTCGGGCAGACCGTACAGCAGCGCCAGCGGCCGGGCCGTCTGTTGGTTGATGTGTGCTTTCATTCGTTTTTCTTCCCTTCGTCCAGCATTGCGCTCAGCGCGCGGCGAAAAGCTTCGTCGTCGGCCGGCGTACGCTTTTGCACGGGCGTATAATGCCCGCGCCGCCGCGCTTTTCCGTTTTCATGCCGTGTGTATAACAGTTGTTCTATATTACCGTTTGTATAAAGAAGGCCGTTCTGATTCAAACATCGCGCGCCGCGGCCCAGAGCCATGGCCGCCACGCCGTAGTCCTGCGTTACCACCACATCCCCGGCCCCGCACAGCGTTACAAGCTTGAAGTCCACGCTGTCCCGGTCTTTTTCCACCGTGACCACAGCGGCGTAATCCTCGCGCAGCACATGGCTCGTGTCGGTGAGCATAGTCACCGGCACGCCGCGCCGCCTGGCCTCCTCCACGATGATCCGCTTCACCGGGCAGGCGTCCGCATCCACCAGCACCGTCACAGCGCGCCCTCCTCCCCGTTCGTCCGCAGCGCGGCGTCCACCCGGCGCAAATAATAAACGCGGGACGAGAAATCCGGCATCAGGCGCACGTTTTCATTGTAGCCCGTGCCGGTGAACGCCTGCTTCTGCCGGATGCCCGCGTACATGAGCAGATCGCCGTAAGCAGCATAGCGTTCCGTCTCGCAGGGCATCATGTAGCGGTCGGCCACCGCGTGCATCAAATGGCCGCCCGCATTCACCTTGACGGGCAGGATCTGGTTGATAAGGCTGCCGAAGGTACGCACGTCGACGACCTGCGGCCGAACCTCCAGTTCGTACAGAGCATCCTGCGCAAGGCCTGCCAGCCGCAGGGGCGGCTTTTCCGCGTTGGGCCGCAGCAGATGCAGGTACTCGCCCACCACGGCCTCGCTTCCATCCGGCGCAAGCATCATCCACTCGCATTTGTTTTTTCCGAACGGCGGGCACAGCCGCAAAAAACGGCCGTACTGGAACAGGCGGCGGTGCGCCTTATAATAAGCGATCTGCGCCGCCACGGCCTTCTGCTCGGCCGGTGTGAGCCGGCCAAGATCCAGCTCATAGCCCAGCAAACCGAAAGCCGCCACATTAAACCGGCTCTCGATGGGGCTGGTGCGCGCCGTCTGGTGGTTGGGCGAAGCCGAGACATGACAGCCCATCACGCTGGGTGGGTAGCCATAACTGGTGCCCGCCTGAATGAGCTGCCGCTCGTAAGCGTCTGTATCGTCGCTGGTCCAGATCTGCGGCATATAACACAGGATGCCCAGATCGAACCGGTTGCCGCCCGAGGAGCAGCCCTCGAACAGCACATCCGGGTTTTGCTCCACGATGCTTTGCAGCACGCGGTAAAGCCCCAGGATATAGCTGTGGGAAAAGCGTCCCTGCTCCGCCAGAGCGGGGCTGTAATTGTCAGAGATATGACGGTTCATATCCCATTTGACATAGTCGATGGGCGCGCTTGCCAGCGTGGCGTTCACGTTCGCAATGATATAGTCCTGCACCTCGGCGCGGCACAGATCCAGCACATACTGGTTGCGGCCCGTGGCGGGAACATTGCCCGGCGTTTGGACGATCCAGTCCGGATGGGCGCGGAACAGGCCGGAATCCGCGTTCACCATCTCCGGCTCGAACCACAAACCAAACAGCAGCCCCAGAGCGTGTACCTTTTCCGCCAGGCCTGCAAGGCCGCCGGGCAGCTTTTTGCGGTTGACGGTGTAATCGCCCAGGCCCTTTGCGTCATTGTCCCGTGCGCCAAACCATCCGTCGTCCAGCACGAACAGCTCCGCCCCCAGCTTCGCCGCGTCCTTTGCCAGTGAGAGCAGTTTGCGCTCGTTAAAATCGAAATAGGTGGCCTCCCAGTTGTTCAGCAGCACGGGGCGGTCTTTTTTTGCCCATTTGCCGCGCACGATGTGCTCCTGCACAAAAGCATGCAGGTTTGCGCTCATGCCGTTTTTGCCCGCCCGGCTGAAGGTGAGCACGGCTTCGGGCGTTTCAAACCGTTCACCGGGCGCCAGCGTCCATGCAAAGCCTTCGGGCTGAATGCCCGCGGCCACGCGCGTTTTCCCCCAGGGGCTCACCTCCACACAGCCCATATGGCTCCCGGAATAAACAAGGTTGAAGCCATATGCGTCGCCGTTGAATTCCGTCGCGTCCGGCGCGCACAGCATGAAAAACGGGTTGCAAAATGCCGACGACGCACCGGTGGTGCTGCCGAACACATGCGCTCCGGGCGTAAGCGGAACGCACGCTTCGTGGCGCTCCCGCGCCCACGCGCCCGGAAATGTGGAGAGCACATAATCGCAGCCGGGCAGGTCCAGCTGATAGCTGAGCGCCTTTTCCAGCGTGACAGGCGCGTCTGCGCCGTTTTTTATACAAAGGCGCCGCGTGATGACGTCGCAGTCCGGGTACACGGTATAAAACAACGTGACAGCCACGCCCTCCGGCGTGGAAAAGTCCAGCGCCAGCGTCTCTGCTCCGCCCCGGGCCGCAGGCATGCCCTCCGGCGGGACACTTCCCTCCAGCCTGCGGGCGCATACAAAGGAAAAATCCGCCGTACGCGCGCCGCCCGGCATCACGAGCGAAAGGCTCTGGTCACGATAATCTCCCTTTTGCAGCGGCGACAGCTCCAGACACAGATGCTCCAGCGAAAGCGGTGCGCTCTCAGCCCGGTACACCACGTCGCCGCCATATCCGATATCCGTTTTTTCCCGCAGGGGCACGGAATTTTCCACGCGTACCCGCGCGCCGTAATGCAGGTTTTCCACAAGGCCGCCGCGCACGCCCAGATAATAGCCCGTGTTGGCCGTTTCCAGCGCGAACCAGTCCCCGTTTACTGTGATCATCTTCCCGCCTCCGCCGTTTATTTTGTTTCTTTTCTTTCTTATTATCTATTATGCTGGTTTTCTTTGCCTTCGTCAATGCCTATTTTGAGCGATTTGTCAATAAAGCAGCACAAAACTCCATGCACTTTGCCAATAGAAAAACACGGTGCAAGCGGTTATAATAAAGACAGAAGGAAAGGAGTGAGTCCCATGTACTCGACTGAAGAACCCGTGCAGTCGGTGCAGGGCGTGTAACTCGGACGAACCGCTAAAGTCAGATTCGATTAGATGCAGTTTGGTGCCCGGTGTTGCGGGACGAGAAACCGCAGGAGATGCGGCAGCCAAACGTTTTTAGCAAGGTTTCGTCTCAAGAGGATATGCGCCTTGCACGGATAAAAAGCACAGCCAGTGGCTTTGCGCAAAGCGGCTTTGTAAAGAAAGAGCTCTATGCAGGTTTTGAGATCCCGGCAAAAGAAACAGCAATGATCCTACGAAAGGCGCCTTTTAAAAAGACGGCATTCCGGAAGCAAAGCGAATTCTTTCCAAGGAATACGGTTTCAACCAAGCAAACGATCTGGTAAAACAAAATAAATACGACGAAAGGTATTGGAACCAATGCACTAAGCAAGCGTTCTCGGGAACTTTTTCAAAAGTAAGAGATACAGAAGCCTGTGTTTCGGAAATACGGGAAAGGAACCAAGACCCATGCAGTTTTAAAGCGGGGTGTATACCCCAAATGCTTCCAAAAACGCAAGTTGCATTGAGAACACAACAAAACATGGAGCCGCAGCGCCTGTTGGCGCTGCGGTTTTTTCATGCCCGGATAACGCGGGCACGGCGGCTCTACCGCTTTGCCCGTTTCCTTTTGGCAGCCCGCACTGCCGCACCCACCGCCATACCGGCAACCGCGCACAGCAATCCGGGCAGAAAGGCGGACAGCTCCGGCAGATTGAATTTTTGAAACGAGGCCATATCGCTCAGGCTGAACGTCACATAAGGCCCCAGCATGCTCATCGCTCCAAAAAAGAACAGCATTGTCCGTTTGCAGCCGTCCCACGCCCGGCCGCATCCGATGAAAAAGGACAGCACCAGCGTGCTCAACGGAAGAACGGCATAAAATACCACCAGCGAGTACCCCATTGCATCCGTTCTGCCGCCCATCCAAAACGCAAGAACAGCCCCCCCAGACCACAAGATACACCGTAACTAAAACAAACCGTAAAAACGCCCGGCAGCTTTTCACCGCATCCTCGCTTTCCTCCCGGTGCGCCAGCAAAGACGCGTCGTCTCTTTCCTGTGTCTGGCCCGCCTCCAGCCGCGCGCCCTTCAGTTTCTGTGCAGGCTTCATTTTACCGCCTCCCTACCCCTTTTAAGGTACGGCAAAAGCATTTCAAATACAAGCAAATCCCTATTCCATTCCATCGGGACAGGTGTCAAATCCCACGTTACAGCAGCCTGCGCAGCACAGAATCCGCCGCCAGCGCATGCAGGCTGCACGCCACATCCTCCATGCGGTGCGCGTCCGACGAGGACAGCACCTCCAGCCCAGCGGGCAGCAGCCCTTTCTCCACCAGGCCGTCCAAACGGGAAGCGTCGTGCAGCTCAACGGCTGCAAAGGGCAGATCCTCCGGCAAAAAACCAAGTACTGAAAGCAGCGCGTAGCTGTCCTTTTCCACATGCGCGGGCACAGCAACGCCCCCAAGTGCCTCGCAGGCGGCCTTTACCTCGTAAATATCCATCGACACCGCGCCCGTCAGCAGTTTGTCCACAGTGCGCAGCACTTCGTCGTTTTCATCCATCACCAGCTGACGGCCCCATACGGCGGGATCATACGGGAACTCCGGCAGCGCGGCATACAGCAAGCGGCCGAATTCCAGCGCTGTATCCACGGTTTTGAAGTAACACAAAACATGAATTTCTTCGGCGGTATTTACCTCGACGCCCGGCAGCAGGCGCAGGCCGTATGCGTTGCAGCAGCACTGTACCGCCGGCAGATTGTCCGCGGCGTTGTGGTCTGTCACAGCAATCAGCTCCGCGCCCGCCAGCTTGGCCAGCCCGGCGATGTTCGCGGGCGTCATATCGTCCTCGGCGCAGGGCGAAAGACAGGAATGCATATGCAGGTCATACAGCAAAACCCCATCCCCCGCTTTCTTTCACAGTCGGAGTAAAAGCGCTGTCAGCCTTCTCCGTCCTCCACGAAAAACATTCCCGCCGCCAGTGCGATCACGCCGGCCGCCACTGCCGCAATGGGCAGATGATGGACGACAAATTCACTGTATACATAGCTGATGCTCCAAAGGCGGAAAAATATCCCCACCAGGATGAGACCGATGCCCAGCAGCATCACTTTGACCGAGCGCATGCTTTTTCCTTCTTTCTTCACAGCTTCATTGCCCTGGCCAGCGCAAAGCCGGCCTCAAACTCGGGCAGATCTGTGGTGAAAATATTGATTCCCTGTTCTTCCGCCCGCGTTTTCGCCACCGCGTCCAGCGCCGCGCCATGGCATAGAACGATGCAGGCGCAGTCCGCCAGGGCAGCCACGGCAACCGCATTTACATTGCCCATCACCGTGAACCAGGCGTCGCCTTCCTTGGCCCGGCCCATCGCCCAGCTCAGCAGGTCGCCCGTAAAAATGCCCGCGATCTCCCGCGTCTCTGCCTCCACAGCGGGCGCGAAGCCGCACGCAGCGGAAAGCTCTTTTGTCGTCATCCCGTCACTCCCCTTTTCCCAGCGCCTTGAGCACGGCCTCCATGCGGCGGCGCATCAAAACAGTGCAGTCGTTTACGGCAGCCTTGCCCCGCACTACGTCCTCGGCCAGCGCGGCACAGGTGGGCGCCCCGCAGCTGCCGCAGTCCAGCCCCGGCAGCTCGGCCAGGATCTCCTCCATCTGGTTGTAGCGCTCAAACCGTTCGGTACGCGTACCGCCCAGCTCCAGTACGGGAGCATAGGTAAGGTCTGTGTCCCACAGCATCTCCGTGGGAATGCTGCCCGAAAGATGGTTCTTGCTCACAGGCACGTAACGCCGCAGGCGTTTGATCTTCGCTTTTGCAATGTACGGGTTTTCCACCTGCAGCACGCCGCCCACGCAGCCGCCCGCACAGGCGTCCAGCTCTACAAAGTCCAGGTCCCGGTATTTTTCATCCTCCAGGTCCTCCAGCACGCGGATGACGTTCTCGATGCCGTCCGCCGCAAGATAGCTGTCGGTGGAGATCAGGCCCGCGGCCTCGCCGCCGCTCTCGGCCCAACCCAGGCCGATGCGTCCGGCGCTGGCCAGATAATCCATCTGCGAGATACGCTTCATGGACGCCAGCAGACGCGGGTACACCTCCTTGATGGCCACCGCGCCATCCACCTCGCTGTGGGACGAGCCGATGGGCGAATGGATGGCCGTCACCTTGGCCGGGCACGGCGTGATGAAAATGCAGCCAATGTCCTCCTTCGGCAGGCCGGTTCTGCGCACGGCCTCTTTTTTGGCCAGGCGCGCGGCCAGCTCGATGGGCGCGACCAGCGGCAGCACATGGTCGATGAGCTGTGGAAAGCGCACGCGGATGAGCCGCGTCACCGCCGGACAGGCCGAACTGATCACAGGCCGTTCGATGCTGCCTGTCTGCAGAATGCGCCGTGTGGCGTCGCTGACAAGCTCCGCGGCCTTTGCCACCTCGTACACATCGTCGAAGCCCATATCCAAAAGTGCTGCCAGCACCACGTCCTGCTCCTCCAAATTGTTATACTGTCCGTATAAACTCGGCGGAGGTAAAGCAATTGTATATTTGAAATCATCCAAAATCGTCAACGGGTCATACAGCGGCTTCTTTGCATGATGCGGACAGATGCGGATGCACTCGCCGCAGTCGATGCAGCGCTCGGCCAGGATATGCGCCTTGCCGTCGCGCACGCGGATGGCCTCGGTGGGGCAGCGCTTGATGCAGTTGATGCACCCTTTGCACAGGTCCTTGTCCAGGGCGACCGAGTGAATGAATTTTTCCAAGCGTGCCGCCTCCTTTCCTCAGATGCTCCGCCGCGCGCGGCGGCGGGCCTCAAATAAAACACAACGCCAGCAGCGCGGCGCCTGCCGCGGTAAGCACCACAGCCCATATGAAATCGGCACGCACAGCGTGCATCGGAGCGGCGTCTCCGTCCAGCGCATATTCGCCGGGGCGCGCAGGGTCATACAGCACCTGCACACGCTGGCCGATGCGCCACGCTCCTTCCCGGCTGCCTCCGGTGGCGATCCATTCAGTCTCCCCGCCGTTCACGGTGAACCGGACGCAGGGGTACCAGTTCCACTGCGTCATCGCCTGCGGGATACTGAGAAAGCCATGTGCACCGTTGGCTGTAGTGCGGCCCCAGTACTGGTACGCCACTTTGGGAACATCGCCCTGCTTTTCATAACGCATCGGCAGGCGGTGGCGCACAAGGCCGCACACCACGCCCTCCGCTTTGGCCGGCGCCCGGCGGGCGCGGCGAAGCATCAGCGCCTCCACAAAGCCCCAGACGGCATTGAATATGCCAAGTACAACGCACGCGGCTCCCAATACC
>QWCY01008802.1_pt1 | contig 10281 bp, 7 predicted proteins | sample 1972631 | NCBI WGS metagenome assembly QWCY01 (sample SAMN09866696, study PRJNA288562) | Human gut metagenome isolate pre1_stool, whole genome shotgun sequencing... | isolation source: gut | host: Homo sapiens | place: USA: California
ATGTCAGCGTTCCTGCTTCAAACTGAACCCGCAGCCCGCCGCAATCCCCATTTTCGCTATAATAAACAAATTGTATTTTCAAAAAATCCGGCGTCTGTTTGCCTTTGATCAGTTCAAAAACCACAGGACGCAGTAATTTCCACGGAATATATTCCAGTTCTTTATATTTTTCCGCATCTTCCGGCGAAAGCCAGTCATGCGACATCGTTCCTTTTATCGTTATCGGAACAATCGTGCGTATCTCCGCAACACTTACACAAAATTTGTCAAATGTTTCCTGAAGAAGCAATTGTGCCATAAACGGCTTTACCTCTTCAATCTGGTACATTTTCATATGAATAACCTCTTTTTTGCATATTTTTTCTCAGTTTGCCAATACTAATCGCGTGTCAATAAACACTTCATCAGGAAAGGAGAATACCATGAGAGCAAAGGAATCTACCTATCGTAATGTTGCACAAAACTGCAGTGCTTACTGCATTAAACACGACTGCAAATGTACAAACAAATCCGGAGACGAGGATGTCTCCTGCACAACCTGCAAGCACTTTTCCGACCAGGAATACTGCAAGCTGGATCTGTTTGACCCGATCGTTGCAGAGCACAACTTTTAAGCCTTTTCAGGCTTAGCTTGATGCTTGTCCTGTCTCTGACTCTTGGCAGCGGCAGGGCAGGTGTCTATACATTCAAATACGGCGATACTTCTTGGCGCCATTTTATATTTCTTCTGTACGGTCTTTCCTTCTCCCTCCGTGCATTCCGTATCAAAGATACATTTCCACTCTTTGTCCTTTTCTACGACGGGGAAGAAAAAAGTGTGACTTTCCCAATGCAGATTAAACATCATATAAACAGAATTTCCATCATAATACGTACCATAAAACAAAATTCCAAGATCTCTGCTGTAATAAGAAAAATCTGCTTCCCACGGTTCGATTCCGTGCGCCGAAACCGCCGGAGCGCCCACTCCTTTCGTATCCATTCCCGTCAACATCTCCTGACGGTGATACAAAATGTGGCTTTTGCGGAAAGCAATCAGCTTCTGTACAAAATGAAACAATTCTTGATTCTTTTCCAATAAATTCCAATTTAGCCATGTTGTGGCATTGTCCTGGCAGTATGCATTGTTGTTTCCACGCTGCGTCTGTCCAAATTCATCGCCGGCCAGAATCATCGGAGACGGCAGTCCAAGCAGAAGCATCACAAGTGCATTTTTTGTCTGTTTTTTACGCATCTGAAGAACTGTTTTTTTCCGGCTGGCCCCTTCCTGTCCGCAGTTCCAACTGTAGTTGTACTGCGTTCCGTCTTGATTCTTTTCCCCATTTGCCTCATTGTGCTTTACATCATAGGAAACAAGATCGCGAAGTGTAAATCCATTTTTCTGCGTGATATAATGCACTCTGCCGCATGTCGCATCGTCTTTGCAAAATGCCTCATAAAATCCAGCCACCTGGCCCTCATCACTTTTCAGGTACCGTCTGGCGGTTGTCAGGTATTCTTCATTGAACACAGCAAACGTTTTTTTGCCTGCCACTTTTTCCGGTGCCAAAAACCCTGCTCCCAAAATTTTTATCTGACGCAAAATCGGGTCTTCATGCAGCCATATTTCAGAAACCACTGCCGTATTGAGCAAAAATCCGTCTACATGATACTCCGTCACATAATAGCGTAGACAGCGGATCATAAACTGGGGAGAACATTTATCAAAATGCATATCTAAAAATACATTCATACCCTTTTTATGCATTTTCTTTATCATCTCTTTGCACTCATTCGCCGCATCATCGGGATTAGCAGCATAAGAAGCTTTCGGTGCAAAATAACAGGCATCCCCCGAATATCCCCAATAATTTATCTTGCCACTTTGTTTTTCCATTCTTTCATTAAAATCATACAATGGCAGAAAGATTACTGTATTAATTCCTAATTTTTCCAGATATCTAAGTTTTTCACAAAATCCGGAAAACGTTCCCGGTGCTTTTACCCCGGAACTGTTATGTTTTGTAAATCCACGCAGATGGCATTGATACAAGATCATATCCTCAAAGGCAATCGGTTTTCTGTGTTCTCCGGACCAGTCAAACTCCGAAAATTCAAATTTACCTCGCAGCTTTCCCTTATGTCCAAACCGGTTTCTCCCTCTAGTCGCTTTCATATAAGGATCCTGAAAAATCTGTTTTTCTGCTTCAAATACATATTCACACCCCTGCAAAAAATCAACAATCCCTTCGCCGCAGAGACGCACGCCGAACAAATCCGGAGCTCCTGCTTCGGTTCTCGGAAACATTTTTATCTTTTTCAAAAGTTTCTGGTCTCTGTACACCAAAAGCCGGCACTCTTTGTGTTCTTTACAAAAGAAAAGCACCTCGACATTCGTCTTTTCTTCGGAAAGCGTAACTCCCTCTGTCAATCCTTTCGCCGGTTTTATCTCAAACTGCTCTATTGCATCTTGTCTCATTCATCAAGCCATCCTTTACCATGTATATGTAACTATTCCGGATCCTCCACCCCGATATTCGCATTTTGAACACTTCGTGTTCTTTTCGCCTTTCGCAAGGCGAAAAATGCTCATATTGGGGTGGGGATCCCTATTAGGATCTAATCAATAATTCTTACGTGCAAGCACGATAACTCATTGCTTTTGACACATTGATCCTGAATAGTTACTTTCTATTATAATAAATCTCCCTCATCTAACAATATTATTTTTCAAAAACACTTGCAAAATCCCCATTTTTTAGTACAATAGGTAATTAGATAACGATTTAAAATGGAGGAAATTATGATTCAGGCAAATAATGTTACATTGCGCTTTGGAAAAAAGGCGCTCTTTGAAGAAGTAAATATAAAATTTACCGAAGGAAACTGCTATGGTATCATCGGTGCCAACGGTGCCGGAAAATCGACCTTTTTGAAGATTCTTTCCGGAGAACTGGAGCCGACACAGGGCGATATCAGCATCACCCCCGGTCAGCGCCTTTCCGTGCTGGAACAGGATCACTTCAAATACGATGACTGCATTGTCCTTGACACTGTCATCATGGGAAACCAGCGTCTTTATGACATCATGAAAGAAAAAGATGCCATTTACGCAAAAGAAGATTTTACCGAGGAAGACGGAATCCGTGCCAGCGAACTGGAAGGCGAATTTGCTACCATGAACGGATGGGAAGCTGAGTCCGATGCTGCTACTCTTTTGAACGGATTGAATATTGACACCGAACTTCATTACAAAAAAATGAGCGAACTTTCCGGAAGTGAAAAAGTCAAAGTGCTTTTGGCACGTGCTCTGTTCGGTAATCCGGACATTCTTCTCCTCGACGAGCCGACCAACCACTTGGATCTCGATGCGATCCGCTGGCTCGAAGAGTTTTTGATCAATTTTGAAAATACGATCATTGTCGTTTCGCATGACCGTTACTTCTTAAATAAAGTATGTACACATACCGTTGACATCGACTACGCAAAAATGCAGCTTTATGCCGGAAACTACGACTTCTGGTATGAATCCAGCCAGTTGATGATCAAACAGATGAAAGAAGCCAACAAAAAAAAGGAAGAAAAGATTAAGGAATTGCAGGACTTTATCCAGCGATTCAGTGCCAATGCTTCCAAATCCAAGCAGGCAACTTCCAGAAAACGTGCATTGGAAAAAATCGAGCTTGATACGCTCCGTCCTTCCAGCCGTAAGTACCCATACGTTGACTTCAAACCAAACCGTGAAATTGGAAATGAAGTACTGACTGTAACCAACCTTTCCAAGACGATCGACGGTGAAAAAGTTCTTGACAATGTTTCCTTTACCGTCGGACATGACGACAAGATTGCTTTTGTCGGTTCGTATGGCATCGCTGCGACAACATTGTTTCAGATCCTTGCCGGAGAAATGGAACCGGACGAGGGCGAATACCTGCTGGCGAAGATGACCGGCTACAACACCAAGCTCTATCATGACGCGCTGACGGGCATTTACAACCGCCGTTACTATGAGGATATCGCCCGCAACATGTCCGGCCCGTCCGGCGTGGCCATTATGGATCTGGACGATTTCAAAGTCCACAACGATACATACGGTCACCACGGCGGAGACATCGCGCTGGAGGTCGTGGCGGACGTGGTGAAAGGGAACATCCGCAAGTGCGACAGCCTGATTCGTTTCGGCGGCGACGAGTTTCTGCTGATTCTGGCGAACATGCCCGAAAAGACGCTCAAAAAGAAGCTGGAAAAGATTCGGGATCAGGTACACGCGGCGGTCATTCACGAATGCCCGCATTTGCGCGTGAGCGTCAGCATCGGCGGCGTGGCGCAGGGCGAACACGAGACGATGGACAGCGCCGTCCGCCGGGCCGACAGGCTGCTCTATCATGCCAAGACGACGAAAAACGAGGTCGTGGTTGAATCCGACAACACTTTGTCGGAAAGCGTGCAGACAAAGAACTACGTGAAGCCGCTTATCCTGATTGTGGATGATTGCGATATGAACCGCGAGATTCTGCGCGAGATCCTCAGCAGCGATTACAGCATTATGGAAGCATGCGGCGGCGAAGAGGCGCTTTCCATGATACATCAGTTCGGAACGGGCATTTCGCTGGTGCTGCTGGATATCGTTATGCCGGGGCTGGACGGTTTCGAGGTGCTCTCCTACATGAATCAGGATCACACCATCGAAGATATCCCCGTGATTATGATTTCCAGCGAGGATTCAGAGGCGTTTATCCGCCGGGCGTATGAAATGGGCGCGTCCGATTATGTCAGCCGTCCGTTCGACGCGAAGGTCGTCTATCGCCGCGTGACCAACAACATCAAGCTCTATGCCAAACAGCGCCGCCTGATTCGCATGGTGACCGAACAAATTCGCGAACGCGAGGAAAACGTGTCGATGCTCGTCGGCGTGCTCAGCCAAATCGTCGAGTTCCGAAACGGCGAAAGCGGTCTGCATGTCAAGCATATCCGGCGGTTTACTGAGTGCATTTTGGACTGCCTGATTGAAAAAGATCCCGATCTGCATCTGGGCACGAAGGAGAGGGAGAATATCCCGCTGGCCTCCGCGCTGCACGACATTGGCAAAATCGCCGTGGATGATAAGATCCTCAATAAGCCCGGCAGACTCACGCCGGAAGAATTTGAGGCGATGAAGCTGCACACGGTTTACGGTGCGAAGATGCTGGAAGAGCTTCAGCCGTATTACGATGAGCCGCTGCTCAAAACCGCGACGGACATCGCACATTGGCATCATGAGCGCTGGGATGGACGCGGCTATCCGGATGGGCTGGTTGGCGACGCGATCCCGCTTTCCGCGCAGATTGTGTCGCTGGCGGATGTTTATGATGCGCTGACCAGCGAACGGTGCTATAAAAAAGCGTATTCGCACGACAAAGCGGTGGAAATGATTTTGAACGGCGAATGCGGCGTGTTCAATCCAAAATTGGTGGAATGCTTTGTTGAGATTCAGAATGTGCTGCGGGAAGAGCTTTGCAATGTGAAATACAGAGACGAACAGAAATAATTCCACAAAGCACGGCCTGCCGGGCTTTGCGCAAAAAAAGAAGTGCCGATTCACCCGAAGGTGACAGCACTTCTTCTTTTTTTGGCGCATCCACCGCGATTCGAACGCGGGGCCTTTCGCTTAGGAGAACTCGTGTCGTACTTTTTGTCCATCTCGTCTCGTTCGATTTTTTGTCATTTCACCTTGATTTGTCAAGAAATTCTGCGAGTTTTCCTAAACGATAGACCGGTTAAATCGTTGGTTTTGTGTGGTTATTCCGCACACCTCTATTAGCAGAGTTCCAACTTTTTCCGATTCCCAGAAAGCCAGCTATTCCTTCGTTACCGCAGGGTAAAGAGATGCAAAACAGGAAAGAACGCTTAGCACTTCTATGCCTTGCAGCTTTTTTCCTGCACATGAAATGAATCTTTTTCAAAAAGAAAAGCAGAGTGACCGATACCCGGCGCATCCGAAAGGCCCTAACTTTCGGACACGCCATCGTCACTCTGCTTTTTGAATTGAATTTTGGAAAGGATCATTATGGAACACAAAATCATAGCTGTCGCCAATCAGAAAGGCGGCGTTGGAAAAACGACCACTTGCGTGAATCTCGGTATCGGTCTGGCACGACAGGGGCGCAAAGTACTGCTTGTCGATTTTGACCCGCAGGCGAACCTGACCATCAGCCTGGGCTATCAAATGCCCGACGAGCTGCCCGTAACGCTGACAGACGCGGTTTACAACCTTCTGAATCGAGGGACAAGCCGCGGCAAGGACGAACCGCTTCTGGATATCCGCACCGCTATCCTGCATCACGAAGAAGGCGTTGATCTTCTCCCCTCCAGTCTTGGATTATTCAGTCTGGAACTGACGATGACCGGCGCAAACGCCCGCGAAACCATTCTCAAGCGTCTGCTTGCGCCGCTGAAATCTCAATATGATGTGATCCTCATCGACTGCGCGCCGACACTCGGCATGTTCACGCTGAATTCACTGTCCGCCGCAGATTCCATCCTGATTCCCGTTTCCGTAAACTTCCTGTCTATCGAAGGCATTTCTCAGCTTCTGGATACCGTCATGTTCATCAAGCAAGAGATCAACCCTGATGTTATCATAGAGGGCATTGTCCTGACAATGTTAGACGCACGCACCAGCTATGCGCGCGGCATGGTATCCCTCATCAGCAATACCTATGGAAATTCCCTCCCGATTTTCAATGCGCAGATTCCCTATTCCGTCCGTGCTTCGGAAATCAGTGCGCTTGGATGCAGCATCTATGCGCATAATGCGAAAGGCAAAGTTGCGCGCGCTTACGAGAAGCTGGTGCAGGAGGTGATCGGGCATGGCATTTGATACCAGCGGCATACGCCTGAAACCCTGCGTCGATCTGTTTTCGACGGAAGCCAGCCGTCAGGATGCGAGTTTAGAGAAAATCCGCGAGATACCGCTGGATCAGCTCGTTCCATTCAAAGACCATCCATTCAAAGTCATTGATGATGAATCCATGATGGACACGGTGCAGAGCATCCGCGAACACGGTATTCTGCTTCCGCTCATTGCCCGCCCCATGCCGGATGGCAAATATGAGATTGTATCAGGGCACCGCAGAAGCCATGCCGGAAAGCTGGCTGGTCTGGAAACCGTGCCGGTCATCGTCCGAGAACTCGACGACGATGCCGCCGTCATCCTGATGGTGGATTCCAACCTCCAACGCGAAAACATCCTGCCCAGTGAACGCGCCTTTGCCTTCAAAATGAAGCTGGAAGCGATGAAACATCAGGGGCAACGCGCCGATTTAACTTCTGGCCAAGTTGGCCAGAAGTTGAAATGGTCTGTGACCATGGTAGCCAATCAATCGGGAGACAGCATAAAACAGGTACAGCGGTATATTCGATTGACCGAGCTTTTGCCCGAATTGCTCGATCTGGTAGACGAACGAAAATTTGCGTTCAACTCCGCTGTTGAAGTGTCCTATCTGAACCCGGAAGAACAAGGCTGGCTGGCGGAAACCATCGACAGCGAGCAGTCCACGCCGTCGCTTTCTCAGGCGCAACGTCTGAAACGCTTTTCGCAGGACGGCAAACTGACCGAAGATATGGTGCTGGCGATCATGTCCGAACAGAAAAAGCCGGAAACCGAAAGAGTCGTGCTGCAAAGCAGACAGATATCCCAATATTTCTCCCCATCCGCAACGCCGAAAGAAATGGAAACCTCGATTCTTTCCATGCTCGATACGGCGAAGGAATGGCGCTCCTATTTCCCGGAGGACAGCACGCTCGACGACGTAAACCGCCGTATGCGCAAGGTGCTTGAAGGGATGAAGCGCACGAAATCCCGTGCGCCGGAACGCTGAAAGCTGTCAAGTTTCCAAAAACCTTTTTTCAACAGTTGACAGGGAGGATTATCTATGGCTATCATCCGCGCCGCGCATGAGCGCGACTTCACGATTATCACCAACGCGGCACTCCGCGACACGAACCTTTCGCTGAAAGCCAAGGGGCTGCTTGCCCTGATGCTCTCCGAACACGACGGCTGGAATTTCACGATCAAGGGGCTTTCGGCCAAGTGCAAAGAAGGCGTAGACGCTGTTGCCGCCATCGTCAAAGAGCTTGAAGCACAGGGCTATGTCATGCGCCGCCGTGAGCGCAGCACCACCGGCCACTTTGCCGCGGCGACTTACACCATCTACGAAAAGTCGATACGGGAAGTACCAAAACCGGAAAATCCCGTACTGGATAAACCCGCTGCGGACAAGCCATCCACGGTTTCACCGCCAACGGTAAAGCCCGTGCAAAGAAGTACCATCGTTCCCAAAACCATCGTCACCAAACCCTGCGTAAGAAAACCCTTACCGTCCATCCATCCCATCCATCCCGAACCCGTTGACCTTCCCGAAAGCCCGGATGGGATGGATTCGATGGAGCAGCAGGAATCGGCAGACGATGCAGGCGGCAGCACGGATGCCGCGCCCATAGGCTGGCTGGACGAAATTCTGCCGATTGACCCCGATGAGGACGAATACATGCCCTGGTGCTGGGACGACATTGAAGCCCGAAAACCCTTTACGACCCGTCAGGACTTCGAGGATGTGCGCAATCTGGTCAAGCGGCAAATCCAGTATGACGACCTGCTGAAAAATCAGTGGAAATACAATCGGGAACGGCTCGATGAAATCGTGGAAATCATGGTCGAGCTGCATACCACGCCGGAAGCCGCTATTCGGATCAGCGGACGGGAATGGCCTGCATGGGCGATTCAAGACCGGCTGAAAAAGCTCACCTACGATTCGCTGATGACGGTATATTACAACCTCGACCGCACGAAAAACGATATCCGCAACGTCAAGAACTATCTGATTGCTACCTTGATGAATACGCCGATTACGCAGGAAAGTCAGTTTATCGCCGAGTATCGCGCACACCCTGTATAATGCCATGCGCCGCCTGTCACGAGCGGCGCATTTTTTATACCCTTTTTTCTTTCACCACATATAAAAACGGAGGATTTATCATGGAAAACCATCTCGATTTTATCGTCATCAAAGCCGAACCCAAGTTCCGCGCAGACTCCTTTGTGCTGGATGAAGCCGATTGCTCTGCCGCGCCGGTTGAAACCGGCATTGTTCCCGTCACCCTGAGCCTGTATGCCTGCGATAAGCGGGATACCGCCGCCAGCCGCGCATGGGACAATTTCGGCGTAGTCACCGAAATGGTGCCGCTGGGTCTGCTTTCGGGCTGCCTGCTTCTGCCGCAGGCATACGAAGATGCCGACGCGCTGATTGACGACTGCCTGTATCTGGATCAGCTGCTCGGTGAAATGGTCGATCAGCTTACGGCACACGGTTATGATTGCGAGAACACCTTCATCATCACCGACGTTCTGCTCACGCCTGCCGCGCACAATCAGGATGTACTGGATGCCATCGTGACCCGCCTGCCCGAAACGATCTTTCTCACACATCACGTTTATCCGCAGGTGCTTGCCTATCAGCCGGAGGATCACGGCGACCCACTGACGCAGCCTGTCGAAAGCAATGGAAAGTGGCTGAACGATCAGCTCGAAGCGGCGTTCTGGTCGGATGATGCCTGCTGCGAGGTTTCCCGCTGCGGAAGCATCATTTGCCGCAGGGTGGCTGGCGATGCCTAAAACAGATGCAGCAAAGCTGCCGATCATCACTTTTAAGCCCTTTATTTCCGAAAGGGGCTTTGAGCTTCTGGCAAACGCCGTCGTCGAGCAGGCTGTCCACGACTACAAGCGCCTGCTTCACTGCGTCTACGTCAAAGGCGAACACAATCCCAAAGCCTGGTATGACCTCATGGAGCTTGAGCAGTTTTTCTACTCCAAGCGCTTTTCGCAGTTTACCTCGCTCGACGGTCGTGCGCTGATCGAGCGCATCCGCGGAGAAATGAACCTGTAAGGAGAATACACCATGAAAAAGTGGATCGGAGCAGTTCTTGCGCTGCTCTTTTTTGTTGGCTTGCTTGCGTTCCTGCTGCCGATTCTCGGCTGGCAGAAGCAGCTCGATCAGGAATCGGCGGAGTACGAAGCGCTGAGTTCCGCCGTGCAGCTGCCGCAGGCATCCGAACCGCCTGTCGTCACGCCGTCCGAAGCGGATTCTTCCGTTTTAAACGACCTTATCAGCTCGCTTGACGGCGATGTTTTGAGCGAAGATATTCCCGCATCTTCCGCGCCTGCCCACACATCGAGCATTGACATTGAAGCCTGCAAAGCACAGAACAGCGACTTTGCCGCATGGCTGAGCATCCCGAACACGCCCGTCAATTACCCAGTCGTGT
>QWCY01006466.1_pt1 | contig 10279 bp, 10 predicted proteins | sample 1972631 | NCBI WGS metagenome assembly QWCY01 (sample SAMN09866696, study PRJNA288562) | Human gut metagenome isolate pre1_stool, whole genome shotgun sequencing... | isolation source: gut | host: Homo sapiens | place: USA: California
CGGGGGAGCCGTTTGATGACTGCTCTTGATATATCTTTTTCCTCCACACTGCTTTCCTCCTGCATCATATTAATTTTATTATAGTTAAGTGTGAAAAGTTTGTCAAATAATCTTAGGGATTTTGTTGCGATTTTCTTGCGAATTTTCCTCATTCATGTATAATATTCGGTAGACTTGTGAAATTTAAGGAGGTTTTTCATGATTTTATCATGTCAGAATATCAATAAATCATTCGTAACCGATGATATTTTACAGGATGTGTCCTTTCATCTGGAAGAACGGGAAAAGGCAGCACTGATTGGACCGAACGGAGCCGGTAAGTCCACCCTGTTAAAAATTATCATGCAGGAAATACCGGCAGATTCCGGTGAGGTAGTTATTGCCAAAGGGAAAACGCTCGGTTATCTGGCACAGCATCAGGAAGTCAGCGGGGATAATACCATCTACGAGGAACTGCTTTCTATCAAACAATATCTGCTCGATATGGAAGAAAAGATCCGTACGATGGAACAGCAGATGAAGACGCTGACCGGCCGGGAACTGGATGAACTGCTCTCTTCCTACTCCCGTCTGACCCATCAGTTCGAACTGGAAGGCGGATATGCCTGCCGCAGTGAGGTTGTGGGGGTATTAAAAGGTCTTGGCTTTGAGGAAGAGGATTTTTCCAGAAAGATCGGTACGTTATCCGGTGGTCAGAAGACCCGTGTGGCGCTCGGCCGCCTGCTGTTATCCAATCCGGATATCATTCTTCTTGACGAGCCGACCAACCACCTGGATATGGACTCGATCGCATGGCTGGAGACATATCTCATTAACTATAAAGGAGCTGTATTTATTGTCTCCCATGACCGGTATTTTCTGGATCGTGTCGTGACGAAGGTGGTTGAGATCGACCGGGGACACGTTCGTACCTTTATGGGTAATTATTCCGCATATGCGGAGAAAAAAGCGATGATCCGTGATGCGGAATACAAAGCATGGATGAATCAACAGCAGGAAATCAAGCATCAGGAAGAAGTTATCGCAAAGTTAAAATCTTTTAACCGCGAAAAATCAATCAAACGTGCGGAGAGCCGCGAAAAGATGCTGGATAAGATCGAAGTGCTGGATAAACCGGTGGAAGAAAATACGGAGATGCATCTGGAACTGACACCGCGAGTGGTCAGTGGAAATGATGTATTGACGGTAAAAGATCTGGCGAAAGCATTTCCACAGCAGGATCTCTTCTCAGGCGTAGATTTCTCGATAAAACGCGGAGAACGGGTTGCAATCATCGGTGCCAACGGAACCGGTAAAACAACGATCCTCAAGATTTTAAATGGTCTTGTGGAGCCGGATGCGGGAGAAATCGAACTGGGAAGCAAAGTACAGATTGGTTACTACGATCAGGAACACCATGTACTCCATATGGAAAAAACAATTTTTGAGGAGATTTCGGATGAGTACCCGTATCTGACCAATACAGAGATCCGCAATGTGCTGGCAGCGTTCTTATTTACCGGGGATGATGTATTTAAACTGATCAGTGCCCTGAGCGGTGGGGAACGTGGTCGTGTATCCCTGGCGAAGCTGATGCTTTCGGAAGCAAACTTCCTGATCCTCGACGAGCCGACCAACCATCTGGATATCGTATCGAAGGAAATTCTGGAGCAGGCGCTCAACCGCTACACCGGAACGGTTCTGTATGTATCCCACGACCGTTATTTTATTAACCAGACCGCAACCCGGATCCTGGAGCTTACGAACCAGGCGATGGTTAATTACATCGGTAATTATGACTATTATCTGGAGAAAAAAGAAGAACTGACACAGATCTATGCGCCGAAGGAGGATGAGGCTGTCGCAGATGCATCCGTTTCTGCCACCAAACTCGACTGGAAACAGCAGAAAGAGGAACAGGCGAGACTTCGAAAACGGGAAAATGATCTGAAAAAGACGGAAGCCGAGATCGAAAAACTTGAAACCAGAGACAGCGAGATCGACGAGGAAATGGCGCAGCCGGAAGTCGCCGTCAATGTGGCGGAATGTGTACGGCTTTCGAAAGAAAAAGCGGAAATCGCAGAAAAACTGGAAGAACTGTATGCGAAATGGGAAGAACTGGCGTAGACAGCCCGGAGGCTGCCAATCCGCCAGACATATAGTAAGACGAATAATCATCATTTAACTACAATAAAAGTCCGTGAGAAACCAATAGTAATCGGTTTCCACGGACTTTTTCTATCTTATATCACACAACTTCAAGATGCTGAGACTCTGAGGCTGCATGAAGTTGTGGCAGAGATTGTATCCTGAAAAACATGGTCGTAGCTGCTTTTCTCTTCTGCATTCGTTTAGAGCGTGAGAAGCTTTCGGATATCCAGTTTTCCCCATCCCTGCCGGTTTCTCGGATATCCGAGGTCGATGCAGGATTCCCGTAACAGCATCTTCACTTCCACGTTCGTAAGAAGCGGATCTTTCTGCAACAGTAAAGCGATCGCACCCGAGACCTTTGGTGTGGACATCGAGGTTCCGCTTTTGATCGCATAACTGTTCCTTTTATTGGCACAGGAGATCACATCGGCGCCCGGAGCGACAAGATCCGGTTTACAGACACATTCTGCCGTCGGACCTGCACCGGAGACGGAACTGATCCGGTCAAGCATATCACTCGCTCCGACGGTGATCACTTTCTTACTGCTTCCCGGAGCTGTGACACTGCCATATGCGGGTCCCATATTTCCTGCCGCGGTTACCACCACAAATCCCTGATCCCATGCCTGTTCTACTGCTTTTACCAGCCGTGTGGCGGCTTTGGAATCTTTTGCTGCAGCGCCCACAGAAATATTGATAATACGGATCCCGTAGCGCTTCTGATTGGCTGAGATCCATTGCAGGGCCCGTAAAACGTCCTGTAACCTTCCGTTTCCCCGTTTATCAAGAATCTTTGCGGCAATCAGGTGGCAGCCGGGCGCAATACCCCGATAACGCCGTTCACAGGCACTTCCGTCCCCTGCAAGAATCCCCGCCACATGAGTTCCGTGCCCGGAGTCATCATAAGGGTAAGGACGGCGTCCGAGAAAATCCTGAAATCCCCGGATCCGATCTCCAAAATCCGCGTGAGGGTACAGTCCGGTATCGAGGATCGCAACACCGATACCGGTTCCCGTCCATGTATTTGCATGCATAGAAAATCTGGCCTTTTTTCTATGTTATGATACCAGGGTCAAAAGGTTAGAAGGAAAGAGAAAACAGGGCATATAGTAGAAAAAAAGACTAACAGGTATACTATGACGCAGCAACAGGAAGATATTTATGCAAATGACAGGATGGATCTGATCATCCCCTACGGAAAGATCGGGGAAGAATACTATCAGCAGATCATCGCTCCGTATACGCCTACGATACTGAACGACCAGTTTGCAGTGATCCATGTACCAATGCGTTCGAATGCGATTCTGGGAAATATTCAGTTTGTGTACAGTCTGGTTCCGAATCTGTATGTTCCGTTAGACACAACCAGTCTGGAAGTCAGCGGAATCTTTCAGACGCAGAACCAGCCGGGATTACAGCTTCATGGAGCAAATATATTACTTGGGTTTGTGGATACGGGGATCAACTACACACACCCTGCTTTTTTAACTGCAACCGGTCAAACACGGATCGTGGAAATCTGGGATCAGACACTGCCCTCTCCCGCCGGGGACGGTCCTTTCGGGTACGGGACGGTCTATACGGCAGAACAGATTCAGGAAGCACTCGGGCGGGAGGATCCACTCTCACTTGTTCCGGTCAGTGATCCGCAGGGACACGGAACCTTTGTGACTGGGGTGGCGGCAGGAAGCGAAAATCGGCAGCAGGAATTTATCGGGGCAGCCGATGAGGCACAGATTGCAGTGGTAAAACTGAAAGAGGCAAAACAGCCATTACAGGATTTTTATTTTTATTCCGGCGAAGGACCGGTGTATCAGGAAAATGATATTATGGCGGGAATCCAGTACCTTGTAGAACTGGCAAACCGTCTACAGTTGCCGCTGGTGTTGTGCCTGGCGCTGGGAAGTAATCAGGGGGATCATATGGGATATACCCCGCTCGATATCAGCTTGCAGAACCTTGGCACGGTTCCGGGAATCGCCAGTGTCACCGCAGCGGGGAATGAAGCAGGCAAAGCACACCATTATTTTGGAAGCATTACGGGCAACACGGAATCAGCCTCCGTGGAAATCCTGGTTCCGGACGGATGCAAAGGATTCTTTGTGGAACTGTGGTGCTTCCCGCCGGAACTTTTTTCTGTCGGTTTCCGCTCTCCCTCCGGCGAGGTCATCCCGCGTGTACCTGCAAGACTGGGACAGATGCAGAGTATTCCCTTTTTTCTCGACCGCACGCGCATTGAACTGTATTATGAGGTGGTGCAGAGCACTTCCGGCAGCCAGCTGATCTTTCTTCGGTTTGTGGCTCCCACACCGGGGATCTGGACGATCCAGGTCTATGCATCCGGGAATTCCAGAAGCGAATTCCATCTGTGGCTTCCCATCAGTGGGTTTATCTCCACGAATGTTACATTCCTTACGCCGGATTCTTACACAACCATCACAGCCCCAGGCAATTCGGTGTATGTGATCACAGCGGGCGCTTACGACGCCTACAGCAAAAGCATCTATCTAAACTCCAGCCGTGGTTATACAAGAAATCTGCAGGTAAAACCGGATCTTTGTGCCCCGGGGGTGAATGTAACCGGTCCCGGAGCCAGAGATCGTTATATACAGCGGGACGGAACGAGTGCCGCTGCTGCCTTGACAGCAGGAAGTTGTGCCCTTCTGATGGAATGGGGACGGAATCTGCCGGTTCCCCGGTATCTATCGACCTACGAGATGAAGAATCTCCTGATCCGCGGAGCGGCGAGAAATCAGGATCTGTTCTATCCCAACCGGGAATGGGGCTATGGAACGCTGGATGTTTATCAGGTGTTCCGTGCGATCTCCACCACATAAAAAAATTTCCGGTAATTTCGTAACCATCTGCCTGTCCGTTCCATAAGATGAAGTGTAATCAATCCTAAACGGAGGAATACTTCAATGAGTGATATCACTGCTACAAACTGCGGATGCGACAACGGTTGTAATAACGGATGCAATAACGGATGCAACAATGGTTGTAACGGAACCGGACTGTTCAATCTCTGGGGCGGCAACGGAAGTTGCAGCTGCATTCTTTGGGTCCTGATCCTTCTGGCATGCTGCGGAAACAATGACGGATGTGGATGCGGAAATGACAACAGCTGCTGCCTGATCCTGCTGATCCTTCTGTGCTGCGGCGGATGTGGAAACGGAAACGGCTGCTTCTGATGACCGAATTCTCAAAACGATAAAAAAGGCAGGTGCATGGCAATTTGATGCACCTGCCTTTTGGCAGTATAAACATAATTATATATGTATACAATACGCTTATTTACATATGTTCAATCGTATATCTTCCGTATCCGTTCTCGCAGATCGAGCTTTCAAAGAAATATGCCGCTGCGCGGATCAAATACCCGGTATCCTCGCTTCCGGCTGTCTCGTAAGGCGAATGCATGGCGAGCTGCGGAAGTCCGATATCTACGGTATTTAACGCCACTTGCGTGTTGGAGATATTGCCAAGGGTAGAACCTCCCGCCATATCCGAACGGTTTAAGAAGGTCTGATACGGAACCTCTGCCCGCTTGCAGATCTCCTGGAAAATACCGGCTGCCACGCCGTCGGTGGTATACTTCTGGTTGGCACTGTATTTGATCACAATACCACCGTTCATATACGGACGGTTGGTCGGACACGCTTTTTCCGCGTAATTCGGATGTACGGCATGTGCGTTATCCGCGGAGATCATAAAGCTGTTCGCCAGATATCTGCGGTATGCGGCAGGGGATTTACCCATTGCCTCACAGATGCGAACCAGCGTGTCATACAGCAGAGTAGACGCGGCTCCCTGCTTGCTGGAACTTCCTACTTCTTCGTTGTCGAAGACGCAGTGCAGCGGAATACTCTCTCCGTCTTTTGCATGCAAAAAGCCTTCCAGAGAAGAAAATGCACACTGCAGGTCATCCAAGCGACCGCAGGAAATATATTCTTCCGAAGCACCCCAGACACTTCCGGGCGTCCGGCTGTATACATAGAGATCATGTGCCAGAATATCATTTTCGGTAACACCGGCAAGTTCTGCAATACGTGCCATAAAAGTGCCTTTGGCGGTTTCATCACCGTACAAAGGAAGCAGATCTTTCTGTGGATTGAACTTTACGCCGTTGTTGGCATCACGGTTCATGTGGATCGCAAGACTTGGAATCATGACCAGGTCTTTTTTTACATCCACCAGTTTGGTGACGATCTGGTTCCCCTCTTTCACGACCAGACGACCTGCTACGGACAGTGGGCGGTCAAACCACGGGGCACAAAGCATACCGCCGTATTTTTCCACGTTCAGTTTTACATAGTGTCCTTCCGCTTCCATCTCCGGGTTCTCTTTGATCTTGAACATCGGGGAATCGCTGTGGCTTGCCATGATCTGGAAGCCTTTCCATTCCGCTGTCGGGATCCGGAATGCGATGATGGAAGAACCGTTGCGGATGACATAGTATTTTCCACCTGCCTGCAGATTCCAGTCACTTCCCTCAAGAAGTGGCTGGTAACCTTCTGTGTCCAGTCTGCACCGCATCGTTTCGATCGCATGAAATGCGGTTGGACTGCTTTCAATAAAAGAAAATAATTTTTCGGTTGTTGTATTATGCATTCTTTTTACCTGTACTTGCATGGATTCCACGGTTCTCATCACCGGACTCGTTGACACCGAATTCGTAGTCGTTACCCGGCAGGATAATGTTCAGCAGAATACCTGCGATGGCTGCGATAGCAAGTGCTGTCAGGGTGATCGGAGTATCTGCGATGGTAAATGTGATACCATTGCTGAATCCAAGACCGCAGACAAAGATCACACCTGCGATGATCAGGTTTCTTGATTTGGTCAGATCTACTTTGTTTTCTACTACGTTACGCACACCGATTGCAGAAATCATACCATACAGCATGAAGCTGACACCACCGATGATGGATGACGGCATGGTGCTGATGATCGCAGATACCTTCGGGATAAAGCTGACGACGATCGCAAAGCATGCAGCGATACGGATAACCAGCGGATCATGGACACGGCTCAGTTCCAGTACACCGGTATTTTCTCCGTATGTGGTGTTTGCCGGTCCACCGAGGAAACCTGCCAGAGCAGTTGCCAGACCATCACCAAGCAGTGTTCTGTGAAGGCCCGGTTCTGCCAGGAAGTTCTTTCCTACGGTTGCAGAGATTGCGGACATATCACCTACGTGCTCCATCATGGTTGCAATAGCGATCGGAGCCATAACTAGGATCGCTGTCACATCAAATTTTGCGAACTGCATCGGAGGAAGACCTACCCAGTTTGCGGAAGCTACAGAAGAAAAGTTCAGGATCGCAGATCCGTCCGGATTGGTGATTCCCATCGCATTCATGATCAGCGCTACCACATAGGAGATCACAACGCCCATCAGGATCGGAATGATCTTGAACATACCTTTTCCCCAGATGTTAAAGATGATGATGACTGCCAGAGCAACAACGGCAAGGAACCAGTTGGTGGACGCGTTGTTGATCGCAGAACCTGCAAGACTCAGTCCGATACAGATAATAACCGGTCCGGTTACTACAGGAGGAAGGAATCTCATTACGCGTTTTACACCTACCAGACGGATGATCAGAGCCAGAATCAGATACATCAGTCCGGCTACAACTACACCACCGCAGGCATACGCTGCCTTGTCATTGACACTCATGGTTGCATACATACCAGTGTTCAAGTTGGCTACGGTAGAAAATCCTCCTAAGAAAGCAAAGGAAGATCCCAGGAAAGCCGGAACCTGGAACTTAGAGCATACATGGAATAACAGAGTACCGAAACCTGCACAAAACAGGGTAACAGCAACCGTCAGACCACGTGTCGGACCTTCGCCGCAGACATCTACAAAGTAGCTGTTTACCAGGATCGGAACCAGGATGGTTGCACCGAACATCGCAAACATATGCTGCAGACCAAGGATTAACATTTTCGGGATACCGAGCTGTTTGGCATCGCGAATTACATCATTTGTTTGATTTGTCATAACGTCTCCTTTTTCTTATTTTATTATTTTTCGCCTGTTCTATTATAGGGATATTCCGGGTGGATTGCAAGGAATTTCCTTTCCGTTTTCGTTCCAGACATTCGGTATCCAGTTCATAGAGTGCATTTCCGTCAATCACCAGTTTCTCCGCTTCTTTTTTTCGACTCTTCATAACAGTACTTCCTTTCACCAGTTACATTCCTACTGTTATCTTATGCAGCCGGCGTCTCTTTTTCCGGCGCACAGCATAAGATAGTAGAAAAAACGGGGAAGTTTTTATGAATGAAGAACATACCTCTCCGATGACACCTCTGGATCAGATGCTGGCGCAGGATTCTCTGCAAATGTTAAAAGCAGCCGTTCCGTATTTCCCGGCAGGCGCCCAGCGGATCTTTGCCCTGTATGCAAAAATGATGGAGCTTTCGCATACGATCTCCATGTTTTCCGGAGGACCGGCAGAGCTGACGATGATGTCCGAGCAACCCCGGTCTTCACAGCCTCTGGACATTCTGCAGCAGCTTCGAACGTATGCAGGCGACAGCCAGAAAGAAACGATCGATCAGATCTTGTTTGCTTTTCACGCACTGGAGATTTTGCAGATGCCGCAGGAACCCGCAGAACCACTTTGATCAGGAGGTGACAAACATGGCTCAGGAATGGATGAATGACCCCACACTGGCAGGCATCGATCCCGCCAAGATGGCACTGTTAAATTCTCTGGTACAGCAGGGCAGCAAAAAGAATCAGAATGAAATGCTTGCGTTTTTAATGTCTGCCGCAGCCAATTCCAAAAGAAACGGACTGCAGTTCAGTCCGGGGGAAATGGATATGATCGCGAAGGCGTTGAAAAAAGGAAAATCGCCGCAGGAAACCGCAAAGATGGACCGGATGCTGTCGATGATGAAAATGCTCCGGCGGGGATAAAAGAGTAACGCCATCGGATCGATACCAAAAGAAAGGATATATGTATTCGCAAATGAAATACATATATCCTTTCTTCCTGCTTTTATATCTCTACGGTATGTTATTCCTGCATGGAAAGAACACTGCGGTTCTGCCACAGATAGGTGATCAGGGAAATCACGGTCAGGATCAGAGAAGCATAGATCAGAATCTGTTCCACAACCACAAATCCACCACCAAGGTTCGCGATCAGGACGATGATCATAAACATCTGGCAGACGGTTTTGCATTTTCCCCAGTAGTTGGCCGCGATCACGACACCGTTATCGGAAGCGATCAGACGGAAACCGCTGATCACAAACTCACGTCCGATGATGATGATAACGATCCAGCTCGGGATCCGGGACATGTCAACCAGACAGATCATTGCGGAGCAAACCAGCAGCTTATCTGCCAGCGGATCCATGAATTTCCCAAAATTGGTCACCAGATTATCGCGGCGTGCCAGATAGCCATCCAGCATATCGGTTAGGCTGGCTACGATAAAGATGGCAAGTGCCACCCATTTGGACCAGGTGCCAAAATTTCCAAGAAGAAATACTACAAAAAACGGAATCAAAATAACACGAAGCATCGTAAGTTTATTCGGTGTATTCATCTGCAATCTCTCCTATCAAATCATATTCCAGGGACCCGGTCACATGTGCTTTCACAAAATCACCGGACATCAGAAGTTCGCCGGTATTGATAAACATGTAGCCGTCAATTCCCGGTGCATCTGCGTAAGTACGTCCCACATAAGCATTCTCGTCTGCTACTTTTCCCTCGATCATTACCAGGTAGTCTTTTCCGACACATTTTTCTCCGCGTTCCAGAGAAATCTCCTGCTGCAGTTCCATCAGTTCTGCCTGACGATCCTGTTTGACTTCCTCCGGGATCTGATCTTCCATGGTTGCCGCCGGTGTGTCTTCTTCCGGAGAATAGGTAAATACACCGAGACGGTCAAACTCCATCTGATCCACGAATTCCATCAGTTCTTCATGATCTTCCTGTGTCTCTCCCGGGAAACCGGTGATCAGTGTGGTGCGAAGAACGATATCCGGGATCTCTTTTCGAAGTGTGGATACGATATCGACCAGCTGCTGTTTGGAGGTACGTCTTCCCATCCGTTTTAAGATCCTATCGCTCGCATGCTGAATCGGCAGATCCAGATAATGACAGATCTTCTTCTCATCG
>QWCY01006469.1_pt1 | contig 10276 bp, 8 predicted proteins | sample 1972631 | NCBI WGS metagenome assembly QWCY01 (sample SAMN09866696, study PRJNA288562) | Human gut metagenome isolate pre1_stool, whole genome shotgun sequencing... | isolation source: gut | host: Homo sapiens | place: USA: California
CGATGCCTTTCCTCTGGAATCGGAGATACCAATGGCACCAGCAAAACCGTCCATACCATGAACGACCAAGTCTCCCACATCGATACCCTGATACTTCCGGGATGTTCAATCCGCGCTGCCCGAAATGCCTGTCACTAGCAGCATCTATGCGGTAGAACGATTTATCCGGCGAGTCAAGGATGAGAGCTACTTTGAGGAGGCTGCGTGATGGAGATCCGAAACGAACTGCGTTACCTGTTATCGGTGGGCCTGTGGGAACGGATGGCGGCTGACGGCCTGCTGACCAAAGAAGAACTGGCCAGGGCCAAACGACTATCCGTGGAGCGATACCGGCCCGAAACTGTTTGGGAATAGTGCTGGCTATTCCCGCAGGGGTGTGGTATGGTTTCGTTGCCGAAAAAGATGGAAGGAGGCGAATGAGAAATGGCTGAAGTACAAGTAATTCCACCCAAGGCAGCGAGACCAGACACCCTGCGGGTAGCAGCCTACTGCCGGGTCAGTTCTGACTCGGCAGACCAGCTCCATTCCTACGCTGCCCAGATCCGGGCCTATACGCAGGCGATCAACGCCCACGATGGCTGGGATTTGGTGGACATCTACGCAGATGAGGGCCTGACCGGCATGCGGATGGATAAGCGGGAGGACTTCAACCGCCTGATGGCAGACTGCCGGAAGGGCAACCGCCCCAGCTTTATTGCTGCCGGAGCACCCAAAACCGCAGAGGCTCTGTATGAATACATGATTGCCTACTGCAAGCAAACTGTTCCTGTCGTGGAACATGGTGTTTTCGGAGCAGATATGCAAGTTTCGCTGTGCAATGATGGGCCATTTACCATTGTACTGGATTCTGACGAAATTGTAAAATAAACTTTCTGCAAGAAATACGGGCAATTTGTCCGGAAAAAGCACAGATTTCACAGTATCTTTTCCGAAAAAATGCCGAAAATGCATATTGATTCTTGACAAATGCCCGTTTTTTTGCTATTATAATCATGTACTTAAAAACAAAATAGAATTGGTTTTATTGGAAACGAAACATTCTCCTGAATGATAACGAACAACACAAATTTCTATGCGTGCCGTTTAAAATCGAAAGGAGAATTTTTTATGCCCAAAAACAAATTACAGGAAATTATTTTTACCATTTTGATGGTGTTCGTCATGGTTTATGCGATGGTTTGCTATAACATCGCCCTGAATACTGGCGGTATGAGCAACGCTGTTTTTCTGGCTGCGTTCCGAGAATTGCCGATTATGATGCCGATTGCCTTTATCCTAGACTTTTTCTTAGTCGGAAATCTGGCGAAAAAAGCAGCATTTCGCATGGTCGATGTAAAAACAGAACGTCCATTCCATTTGATTCTCGCCATCTCTGCGGTTTCTGTTGCATGGATGTGTCCGCTGATGAGTCTGGCTGCTACGATTTTGTTCCAGCACCCCGGAAAGCAAATCGTCAGTATGTGGCTGCAAACAACCGTCTTTAATTTTCCAATGGCTCTGTGCTGGCAGCTGTTCTTTGCTGGTCCATTGGTGCGGTTTGTATTCGGACGGATTTTCCGAGAAAAAGCAACTGCTCCAGCAGTACAGCCAACTGTAGAATAAAATAAGATTACAATTCCCACAAAGCAGAATGTTTCATGCTGTTTTGTGGGAATTTGTTTTTCTGGAAAAATTGATTACTCCCACTTGACAACTTCATCCAAAGTTGCTATACTAAAGTCAGCCGTTGGGGCGGACACCCATACAAAAAAACGGTACGGCAAAATCAAATGATGGTTACCAAGGGGGAGAAACCCATGCAAAAAAACGTAATGGTACAGGATGCTGCTGGTCAAATCATCGGCAGCACTTATCCGAAACGAGCAAAAGGTCTTTTAAAAAGCGGTCGTGCCGTTCTGGTAGACGACCATACCATTCAGCTGTGTGCGTCTGCACAGAACACAGCCGCTCCGATTTTAAAAAAGGAGCTTCATATGGAAGATTTATTATTTTGTGCACCTGCATTTTCAACGAAATCCCGTTTCAGCACACTGCTGACGGTCACCGATGCAGACGGTGATCCTATGGAATTGTGGGAGCTGGATGCAACAGAAGAAACTGTTTCTGCAACCATCTCCGCACAGCTGCAACAGCTGCCGAAAACTGCCTATCAATTCCGGTTTACCCTTGCAGGCAGTTCCAAAACCGAACGGATTCGCTGCACCGTACAGACAGACACGGACACCAAAACCTATGCACTGGAACAGGGTCGCTATCAATCAGATAACCGCAAGAATGCAGACGGAACGCTGCTGCGGACATTTTCTTTGCCCGTTACCAGCGGAACAGATGGCAAGGTTTCCATTCAGTTCACGGTAAAACAAGCGTGCATGCAGATTCTGCCGGTTCAGCCAGATGCTGTTTTACAGGCTCTGCCAGCGTATTCCTATCAGGAATGGAAACAGGATGCAAGCCGTGCTGCAAATCCGATTGTGGATTTGTCTAATGCAAAACTACCGAAAAGTGCATTGCTGCAAATTCTGGCAACCTGCGGAGCAAATACAACGATTTCCCTTGAAAATGCCGATATCTATAACGACATGGAATAACCGCTTTGAACGCTGATTCCAATCAATCAATGAAATAAACAAAAGTAACCGCCCCCGTATGAATTTCACATACGGGGGCGGTTGTTTTTTCAACAAAACATTGTGGAAACAGGATGGCTTATCCCAATTCCTCTTCTAACAAAATCATCTCTTCCAGTGCTGCATCCAATTCTGTCCGCAAAGTATCCATTCGCTTGCACTTTTCCTGCATCAAATTGAAATCGCTGTACACTTCTTCCTTTGTTATTTCTTCGTTGAGGGCATCGAGTTCCGCTTGCATCGCCTCGGACTGCTGTTCCAGCTGCCGCATTCTTGCTCGCTGCTGAGCAGCTTTTGCACGTTGTTCCTTAGAACGATACGTCTGCTGCTTGTCCTCTTTTTTCTTTTCCGTTTCAACTGCCTGAGCTGCCGCATTTGCAGCAGCTGCTTCTTTTTTCGTTGCATCCAACCAGCTTTGGAATCCGCCGATATACGTCTTTACACCCGTTGGTTTGATTTCTAAAATATGGTCTGCAACCTGATCCAACAGATACCGGTCATGGGATACAAACAGAATCGTTCCGGTAAACGTTTTCATGGCATCTTCGATGACTTCTTTCATGGAAATATCCAGATGGTTCGTCGGTTCGTCCAAAATCAAAATATTGCCATGCTCCAGCATCATGACGGCAAAACAAACCTTTGCCCGTTCGCCACCGCTGAGTACACCCACTTGCTTGTAAACTTCTTCGCCTGTAATCCGCACCTTGCCCAACAAGCTGCGAACATCATAGTCCAGCCATGTCGGAACACGGTCGTGAATTTCCTGCATTACGGTTTTCGCTGGGTGCAGGTTGGTGCTTTCCTGCTCAAAATAGGAAATCTTCGTCTGGGCTGCCCAGCGAATCTTTCCAACATGCGGCAGCTGCCCCTGTAAGATTTTCAACAAGGTTGATTTTCCAACACCGTTTTCCCCAATAATGCCCCATTTTTCCCCTCGCCGCACTTCAAAGGAAACTGGCTCTGCCAACACTTTTCGTTCTGCTCCGCTGCCGACTGCAATGGCAATATCCTGCACTTGCAAGACCTGCTGCGGCGGTTCGATGTCATAGGTAAATTGTACCCGTGCTGACTTCTGGTAGGTAATCGGCTTTTCAATCCGTTCCATCTTTTCCAGCTGTTTCATGCGGCTCTGGGCACTCTTTGCCGTAGAGGCTCTGGTCTGATTGCGAGCAATATAATCTTCCAGCTTGGCAATTTCTTTTTGCTGCAATTCATACTCTTTTGTTTGCCGAATCACATCGGCTTCCTTCTGCACGGTATAGGCAGAATAGTCGCCCTTATAGCGAGTCAGCACACCGTGTTCAATCTCACAAATCGAAGTACAAAGCCGATTCAAGAAATAACGGTCATGAGATACCAGCAGCAAAGCACCCTTATAATCTTTCAAATAATCTTCCAGCCACATGACGGTTTGAAAATCCAGATGGTTGGTCGGTTCGTCCAGAATCAACAGCGTTGGTTCTTCCAACAACAATTTTGCAATTGCCAGTCGAGTCTTTTCCCCACCGCTGAAACTGGAAATTTTCCGCTCATAGGTTTCTGCACCGAAGCCCATGCCGTTCAGCACCATTTTGATTTTCACATCAATCTGATAGCCATCATTGCTTTCAAAATAAGTCTGTAAGCGGTGATATTCTTCTGCCGCTGCTTCGGAATTGTTTGCCAACTCCTGTTCCAGTTCTCGCATGCGTGCCTGTGCATCCAGCAACGGTTGAAAGACATTGTGCATCTCGTGCCAAACCGTCTGTTCCTTTTCCAAACCGCCCATCTGCTCCAGATAGCCGATACTGGTATGACTGCTCTTGATGATTTCGCCGTCCCCTTCCTGAATGTGGTCGGGCAGAATCCGTTCCGTAATCAACTTTAACAAAGTCGATTTTCCGCAGCCATTCACACCAATTAAACCAATCCGGTCACGGTCTTCAATCGTGAGAGAAATATGTTTGAGCAGCGGTGCTCCATTGTAAATTTTATTGACATCTGTTAATTGCAACAGCATAATAACACTCCTATTTCATGAGATTTCGTGTTATCATGATACCATGAAATTGCAGGAACTGTCAAGAAAAAACCGCTGTTTCCGACAGATGAGGATTTTATTTCCCCAAACTGCCAGCAAAAACAGCGGCAATTTTCTCAGCGTATCACGTTATTTTCCGATTTATCGGCGGAACAGTCCCCGCTTCTTTGGCTTTTCGGTTGCCCGATTGGCAACAATGTCTGCCATTTCTCCCACATTCTTCATCCCAGAAACTTCCTTCATCTGGAACTGCATGTGAAATTCCTGCTCTACAGCATCAATCAAGTTGATGTGTTCGAGGCTATCCCATTCCTCAATATCATTTGCGGTAGTCTGGTCTGTAATCACAATGCTGTCATCGTCAAATACATCCCGAAATACTCCTGTCAACCGTTCCATTACCTCTGCATGTGTCATTGTTCTGCACACTCCTTCTGATTTACTGTAATTACATGATTTTTATTTGTATAATCTGCAACATTCAATTCCCAGACGCTGTCGCCATTTTCCATGTCCTTCGTCTTGGTGAAACCAAATGTGCCGTACAAATCCTTTACCATTGCATTCTTGGCAGTCTTATAATAATAGCCAACAATGTTCTGAATGCCCTGCTCCCGACACTGCCGTACCAGTTCATCCAGCATTGCAAATTCCATATCCCGTTTCAAAACCCGGCAGCTCATCAGCCACAAATCCATATGTAATGCATCGTCTACCTTTTCGCCGATGACAACGGAAACAATCCCGTTATCGCCGAATTTATCTTCCAGCCGTCCATACAGCCGAATATAGCGGTCAGACGCTGCAACGGTTTCCATTTCACTTTGTGTATAGCGTTTCGTGGTCAAATTGAACTGATTGCTCTTATTGGTCAGCTGGACGATTCGCTGCAAGTAAATCGGTTCAAAGTCCCGAATCGTGCCTTGCATCTCCAAACTGTTCAGATAGTCGGTATAATCTGCAAAAGTTTTCTGCATCTTTGCCCGCTGTGCATTTGCCTGATACATGGCATTCCGTTTTGCATCATCACTCGACAGGCTGGTCACTTCAAAGTATCCGGCACGGTCTAACTGCCGCAGGCAATCTTCCACGCAGTCAAATTCCGGAACGGCAACGCCCGGAATCTGTCCGGAAACAATCGCCCGTTCTGCTGGATTGTCGTCTACAAATACAATGCTCTCCGGCAGCAAATTCAGTTCCGCAGCAGTTTCCACCAAATTGCGGTCTTTCGGCTCCCAGTTTGCCTTGATGGTAACAAAGTCGTCTGGCTTCAGAACACCGCTCGGATGATTCAAGCCCAGCAGAGCATTTTCCGGCTCATTCTTTGAGCAGACTGTCAGCAGAACGCCTATTTTCTTCTGCTGTTTCAAGTAGCCCTGCAACTCTTCATATGCCTGTCCCATGGAGGTTTCGTGTCCGATTTCGATGCCTTCTTGTCCATCATCACCAATAACACCGCCCCAAAGCGTGTTGTCCAAATCCAACGCCAGAACTTTCTTGTTCTTGCCGTAAATAGAACGAATAATTCGAGTCAGGTTGTATGCAAAATCCGGAATGGCTGGCACGCTCAGAGCATATTTATACAGATACCAATAAGACGGCTCTGCCCATGCATCCAAACCATAGCAAGCGGACAAATACTGAATATCGTGAATATAGAACGAGGTGTGCGTATTTGCATAATCATAGAATTTGCAGTTCAATCGAGTGATGAAGTTGATTCTGCCGTGAATATCTGAAGCATCCCGATTGCCCAACAGCCGATAAGCGGGCAATTCAAAGTTGTTCTGAATAATTGGGCAATGATATCCTTCCGCCAGACGATCCCACATCTGGGTAAAGTGCGTGTACTGCCGCTCCAAGGCTGCCTCTACGGTTTCTGCCGGACAATACACATCCTCCGGAAATTCTGTGATGTTGCGGCTGGTGGTGTGAATGAAAATCAAGTCCGGCTGAAAAGCTTCCAGCTCTGGATTTTCAAACATAGCATCCTGCCAATAACGGGCATATTCCGACTGATAGAAAGACGGCTGAATCCCATTGTCCAGCAGGAACAGTTCCAACATGGAAACAATATCATTTGTGGTAGAACCGCCCAGAACCGCAATCTTTTTTTCTATGCGAGGTGTGCCGTCTGCCAGCAGAGCCTTTTTAATCTTTCTGCGGTTTTTCAGAATCCACGCACTATCAAATGGTACTTGTAATTCTTTCATGATTTGCAAATCTCCTTTTTGTTTCTTGCATTTAAAATTCTGTATCTGCATCTTCCCAACTGCTTGTGTCATATGCAGCATTTTGTGTGCGGACAACTTCCAGATCCTGTCCGTTTGGCCCATTCGCACTGAACAGATTCATACAAAACAGGACATCGGTTGCTTTTGCCTCTTCTTGAATAAAGTCAATGGCATTCAGATTGAAATACCGCATATCACACACATAAATCTCAGAAAATGAACTGGTCAGACATGGCACTAATGCATTGCCGTAGCTGTCCTTGAAAATCACCAATCGGCGGTCGTTGTCGCAATCCGTCTGAATGTGGACAATCTTATCATCGCCACACATAAAGACCATATAATAACTGGAATTGTCCCATGCGGACGGGTCAAGAATCAAATCTGATTCATAGCCATTCGCATAATCCCGGTCATAATAAGTGGTCTGAATGTCGTTGGTCGGCACATAATATACAAACTCTTCCGGCGAATTCACCAAATCTGGATAGTCATTCGTATAATATGCCATTGAGCCAACAAAATCATCTTCTACATATTTCTTGTAGGTTGTCAGGTCGGCAAACGGAACATCTGCCTGCTCCGCAAACGCTCTCGCTACATAGTAAGCCCCCAGCTGAAACCAATGGTGGTCGGTTCTCGCATAAATCGGCTCAGCAGTGTGTTCTTTTAGAACACCATAGGCATCAATCGGAATGACACCTTGAAAAACCTTTTCTGCTGCATCCATGCAATCCTTTTCACTGGAAAGTGTGGAATCCTGAAAGGCTGCTGGCGTATAGAAAGAAGCATTGGTTGGGGCTAAAATCGAATAGCACTGCACATCGTCCCCCAAATCTTTTTGATACTGGTTTAAAATTTCTGCATACGCTTCGGTTTGTTCAGCGTACCCATTAAACAGGTTGATGGCACGCTTATGATCCCACAAAATGCCGGATTCCACTTCAATGGGTTCTGCACCATCATCCATCGTTGTGACAATGGTCACATAGGTGGTGACTGTGGTCGTAGTGGTTTCCATGGTGGTAACCGCTGTGGTGCTGGGCATTGTTTCAACGGCGGCTGTTTCTGCCGCTTGATCGTTTTTGTCTGCTGGTTTCATCAGCATGAAAAGCAACCATACAACGGCTGCCAACGTTGCCAGCACAGCTGCACCTAAAATCAACCGATCCTGCCACTGCATCTGTACTTCATCCGATTGCGGCTGGTTCTGCTGAGATGCAGTATCGGACTTTTTTCTCTTCTTAGGAACTGCCTGCTGCTGCAAAGCTCCGCAGTCGGGACAGGTGGTTTGTTCCGGTGTCAGCTTCGTACCGCATTCTTTGCAAATCATATCCGCATTCTCCTTTTCTATGACAAAAAAATAGAACAGCGGCAAGGCAGGAAATCCCACCCTGCCGCTGTTCGGTTTCTTTTTCCAATCTGTTCCGAACGATTACTGTACACGATTGCTCTCTAAGTAGCTTTCATTTCCACCAGTTGCACTGAACGTATTCATGGCAAACAGCAAATCTGTACAGCCGACCTGCTTGCAGAAATCAATGGCATTCAATTCAAAATACCGCATATCGCAGACATAAATATTTTCAAAAGACGAGGTCAAGCATGGTACTAACGCATTGCCATAGCTGTCCTTGAAAATGACGAGTGTTCTGCCATTCTTGCAGTCGGTTTCCACATGCGTGATTTTATCGTCACCGCCCATGAAAACCAAGTAATACATACTGTTATCATAACCATCTAAATTCATCAGCAAATCGCCTTCGGTTGGGTCGGTGAAGCTGGTGCTGTAATAGGTAGTCTTGTATTTGTTTTTCGGGATGTAATACGTAAACTCTTCCGGATTGTCCAGCAAAACGGCACTTTCTGTGTAAGTATACATCGAGCCGACATAATCCTTTTTCGTTGCCGTATCATAATCTGACAGCGATGCAAACGGTACATCTGCAACTTTTGCAAACGCTTCAGCGGCATAATATGCCCCCAATGGTAACCAGTGGTGGTCGGTACGGGCATAAATTGCCTCTGCGGTATGCGGCTTCAAAGCATTGTATACATCGACTGGCTTTACGCCATTCAGATAGCTGTTGATGTTGTCAATATTTTCCGTTTCGCTTGCTGTATAGTTTGCATATTCTTCCGGCAGGTAATAGGAAACGGCAGTTGGTGCAACCAAAGAATAAACCTGTACATCTGAGCCAAGGTCTTGCTGATATGCATTCAATGTTTCGGCATAGTCCTGTCCTACAGAGAAACTACCGCCATAAACGCAGACTGCACGCTTGTGATCAAGAATAATGCCCTCGCCGATTTCCGCAGCTGGTTCATCATTCGGATCTTCCGTTGTCGTTACAACTGTTGTGGTAACTGCTGGCTCTGTGTTGGTTTCATCACTACCAGCAGCAACTGCAACCGTGGTTTCTACGGATTCTGTTGTTGTAACAGGTGTTGTGGTTTTCTTCTTTACTTGCGAAACATTGCCGAAAAATACGGTATCTTCTTCGCTCTGAACACCCGTCCACTGCATCATAGCAGAAATGGTCTTTTTCAGCTTGCTGCGGAACGGGACAGTATCGTTATAATATTCTGACCAGCCGGAAGTATAAGAGCCATCTAACAGCGATGTCAGCGAGAACTTTGGCTTTTCTGCTAAAACTCGATTTTCTTCATAGGAAATTGTGGAACGTGGTGCTAATAATAAAACAACTGCCAGCACGACAACAACACCGCTCAGCAGGCTTACACCGATGGTTTTGGAAAACCGCTGTGCCTTTCGCTGCATATATTCCCGTTTTGTCAAACGCTTTTTATGCGGTGGATTGCCCGGCTGTTCTGCCTCTGAAACTGCACCCTTTACCGATTCAATCACGTCTTTTTTGTGCTGCTGCTGTACCATTTCTTCTTCCGTTGGCGGAACTGGCTGTTCCGAAGATTCCGGAAAATCGTTGAATAAGCGGTTATAAAAAGCAGCCGATTCCAGCTGTGGTTCTGGCTCAGGTTCTTCTTCCCGTGCATGGGAAATAACCGGACGCTTTGTTGGTCTTGACGATGCAGATGCTTCTTTTACAGAGGTTATCACAGGCTGTTCCGGTGCAGGTGCAGCTGTTTCCGGCATGGGTGGTGCAACGGGTTCTGCTGTTGACTGCTGCAGTGGGGCTGCAACCGGCTCTGGCGGAACAACTGCCTCCGGCTGTGGCGGTGCGGTGTTTCTCGTCAGTGGCAGAACAGGCTTTTGCTGTTCTGGGTCAACTGGTGCATCTTCCAGAAACAGTTCTCGGAAGAAACGGGCTGCCTTGCTGGGCTGCTTTCCGTTTGAAATTGCCCGAGGCTTTTTTTCTGCTGCTCCGGTCAGTTCTGCAACGGATTCCCGTGGCTGCCGATTCTTCAAATAT
>QWCY01010371.1_pt1 | contig 10272 bp, 7 predicted proteins | sample 1972631 | NCBI WGS metagenome assembly QWCY01 (sample SAMN09866696, study PRJNA288562) | Human gut metagenome isolate pre1_stool, whole genome shotgun sequencing... | isolation source: gut | host: Homo sapiens | place: USA: California
CGGCAAAAGGGGGTTCCACCTCTGCTTTTGCCTGCCAGCGTGCAGCAATTGCCCCGTTGCCTTGTCCGAATTTGCAACTTGTTTCACAAAGGCAATCAAATTGCGAATTGGCAAGTTTCAAAGAATGCAATTGCAGCAGGGAGAACTTGTTGCAAAATAATTTGCTTCGCAAATGTGGGCTGCTCGCCCACACCTCGGCAGCATTTTTAAAAAACTGCTGCACCGAAAAACTTTTAGTTGCCTGCGGCTTGTTGCTTGGAAACGATGCTTCTAGGGAAACCGATCTTCCACATCCGGCAAAAGGGGGTTCCACCCCTGCTTTTGCCTGCCAGCGTGCAGCAATTGCCTCGTTGCCTTGTCCGAATTTGCAACTTGTTTCACAAAGGCAATCAAATTGCGAATTGGAAAGTTTCAAAAAGTGCAATTGCTGCAGGGGGAACTTGTTGCAAAATCTAATTTGCTTCGCAAATGTGGGCTGCTCGCCCACACCTCGGCAGCATTTTTAAAAAACTGCTGCACCGAAAAACGTTTCGGTTGCCTGCGGCTCGGTTCTTACAGCCAGCATGCAAATAAGTTTGTTTCCCAGTCAACCATACTTTCCACAAGTTTTGAAAAAATGGTTGAAACAAATAAAATAAATAATTATATTTGAAATGTTCGCCTGCATAGATGCATACAGGTGATGCAAAAAAGGAGATTACCAATGTACGAGATGGAATCTTATACGGTTGCAGTCATTGGTGCCGGTCATGCCGGCGTTGAAGCAGCACTTTCCTGTGCAAGAATGGGCTGCAAAACCGTATTATTTACAATTTCTCTAGACCAGATTGCCAACATGCCCTGCAATCCGTCCATCGGCGGAACGGCAAAAGGGCATTTGGTACGGGAAATTGATGCCCTCGGCGGTGAAATGGGTAAGGCAGCCGATGCTTGCTTCCTGCAAAGCCGTATGCTAAACCGGGGAAAGGGGCCGGCTGTCCACAGCCTTCGGGTGCAGGCAGACCGTGTTCGGTATCATAATTATATGAAGCAAGTCTGCGAACAGACTGAAAACCTGTATATCAAACAGGCGGAAGTCGCAGAAATTCTGGTGGAAGATGGTGCTGTCTGCGGCGTTGTCACCACACTGGGGGCAAAGTATGCCGTAAAGGCTGCCATTGTTGCCACTGGAACGTATCTGAACGGTAGAATTCACGTTGGAACGGTTTCCTATGAGAGCGGCCCAGACAGTGCCCTGCCGAGCCGTGCACTGGGGAAGAGTTTGCAGGCATTGGGTTTGCCGCTCCGGCGGTTTAAGACCGGAACACCTTGTCGGGTACACAGCAGAAGCATTGACTTCGACCGGATGGAACCGCAGGACGGCGATGCAGAAATTGTGCCGTTTTCGTTCGCAACACCACGGGAAGGCTTACACAATACAGTTCGCTGCTATATTACTTATACGAACGCAGAAACCCATCGCATTATTCGGGAAAACCTGAACCGTTCGCCACTGTTTACCGGACAGATTTCCGGCATTGGCCCTCGGTACTGCCCATCCATTGAAACAAAAATTGTACGGTTCGCAGAGAAAGAACGCCATCAGCTGTTTGTTGAACCAATGGGGATGCAGACAGAAGAATATTATCTGCAAGGGATGTCATCTTCGCTGCCAGAAGATGTGCAGCTTGCATTCCTGCGGACGATTCGGGGCTTGGAACATGTAGAAATCATGCGTCCAGCTTATGCGATTGAATATGATTGCGTAGACCCAACAGCCCTGCGTCCAACGCTGGAAACAAAACAGATTCATGGCTTGTATGGGGCTGGGCAGTTTAACGGCTCTTCTGGCTATGAAGAAGCTGCAGCACAGGGAATTGTTGCCGGAATCAACGCTGCTTTGCAGGCACAGAACAAACCGCCGATGATTCTGGATCGGGCAAGTTCTTATATTGGAACGCTGGTCGATGACTTGGTAACAAAGGGCTGTGAAGACCCATATCGAATGATGACTTCCAGAAGTGAATATCGGCTGGTTCTGCGGCAAGATAACGCAGATTTCCGGTTGATGCCGATTGGTTATAAAGTCGGACTGCTGCCGGAGGCACGGTATCAGGAGATGTTGAAAAAGTACGAACTAGTCGAAACGGAGAAGCAGCGATTGTTGAAAACAAATGTTGCTCCGTCGGATGCTTTCAACAAGTTTTTAACAGAACACGAAACAGCACCGCTTTCCACAGGCTGTAAGCTGGCAGATTTGATTCGCCGTCCACAATTAAACTATGCATTGTTGAAACCGTTCGATGTAGAACGTCCGGATTACCCGTTAGAAATTGGAGAACAAGTGGAAATTCAGTTGAAATACGAGGGCTATATTGAAAAGCAAATGGCACAGATTGCCCGAATGCGGAAACTGGAGGAAAAATCTCTGCCGGAAACAGTGGATTATACGCAAATTCGGGGGTTACGGCTGGAAGCAGCAGAAAAATTGAATGCACACCGTCCGGCAAATATCGGGCAGGCAAGCCGGATTTCCGGCGTATCGCCAGCAGATATCTCCGTGTTATTGGTGTGGGAAACCGCCTTGCAGAAAGGAGAACAGCCATCATGAAATGGGAACGTGCGGAAAAAATGTTCGCCCACAGCGGACTGTCCTTGACAGAAGGACAATTTCATCAGTTTTCAACGTATCAAGAAATTTTGGTGGAAACCAACCGCCGAATGAACCTCACAACCATCACGGAAGATGCAGAAGTCTGGAGAAAACATTTTCTGGACAGCTGTCTGCCGTTTCAGTATGTTGAGATTCCAAAAGGAGCAGCGATGATTGACGTGGGAACAGGGGCAGGCTTTCCGGGCATTCCCATGCGGATTTTACGACCGGACTTGCGGCTGACGATGCTGGACAGCCTGCAAAAGCGGGTGCATTTTCTGGAATCCGTCTGCCAGGCGTTACAAATTCCAGTGCACTGCGTGCATGCAAGGGCAGAATTTGGTGGAAAACAGCCGGATTTACGAGAACAATTTGATGTTGCGTGTGCGAGAGCCGTGGCAGCAATGCCGCTGCTGTGTGAATATTGCTTGCCGTTTGTAAAAGTTGGCGGAATGTTTTTGGCATTAAAAGGGCCGAATGAAACGGTAGAAGATGCCATGGAGCATGTGAAACGGCTGGGCGGAGAACTGGAAGAAACATTTTTGTATTCGCTGGAGCAGAATGAAGCACGGCGGTTATTTGTGATTCGGAAGGTTCGGGAAACGCCGAAGCAATATCCACGTTCGCCGAAGCAGTTGCAAAACCGGAAACATTCATCATAAATAATAGAGAATCTAGAATAGGAAACGGAATAAAATGCGAGCCACAGGCAAATAAAAAGTTTTTCGGTGCAGCAGTTTTTCAAAAATGCTGCCGAGGTGTGGGCGAGTAGCCCACATTTGCGAAGCAAATTGTATTCGCAACAAGTGATTCCTGCTGCAATTGCATTTTTAAAAGCTGTCCAATTCAAACAAAGTTGAATCATGAGAATCAAGGCTGTAAATTCCAACAAGGCAACGGGGCAATTGCAGCATACTGGCAGGCAAAAGCAGGGGTGGAACCCCCTTTTGCCGGATGCTGAAGATTGTTTTTTCTAAGAATCATTCTTGTCATGTTTCATGTGAAACATACTCTTAGGAAAATCACCTGAATCCGGTTCGGCAGAATCGCTTCGCTGTCTGCCTGTGTGCTGTTCGCCGGTGGTTGCGTTGTCCGAATTGCATATGAATGTTTTTTAGATTACAGTTTGCTTGAAGTTCTTTGTTTTCAAGATGGCGAACAGCATTTGCCGATTTCTCTTAGATTTCAATATCATTCATTGCAACCTCTGTTAGGGAGGACAGCTTGTCCTCCATTTTAGAAGATGCCCTGCCCTTTTGTCCCTTCGGGACATTTCCCCACACTGTGGGGAATCACCCTCCTCGGCTCGTTTTTTCATCCATTTCGCATCAGAAAAGCTTTTTATTCCAACGCAGCGTTTCACGTGAAACATTTCTCATTTTTATTCCTTGAAAATCACTCAAAAAATAGAAAAAGTCTACCAATTTTGCAACACTTTGTAGAATTTCAGAAGAATTTTTCGGATTTTTACGAAATAGCATTGCAAAATTTCACCATTTCGTGTAAAATAGTAAAGCAGTGTCCGCTGTTGAGTGGACACAAATACATTTTTTTAGAAACCAATCGACAGAAATAAACAGGGGAGGAAGCAGCAAACGCATGAAAATTACCGGAATTATTTGTGAATACAATCCACTGCACAACGGACATCTTTATCAGATTCAGCAGGTGCGGAAAAATGGGGCTGAAGCCATTGTTGCGGTCATGAGCGGAAACTTTATGCAGCGGGGCGATGTTGCCGTGATGGATAAGTTTACACGTGCAAAACTGGCAGTGGAATCCGGCGTGGATTTGGTGATTGAATTGCCCGTACCATATGCCGTTGCACCGGCAGAGGTGTTTGCATTGGGCGGCGTTGCTCTGCTTTCTGCATTGCCGAATGTGACAGAAATTTCATTCGGAAGTGAGTGCGGAGATTTGGAACTGCTCCGGCAGGCGGCAGATGCTTGTTACCTCTGTAAGACCGAATATCGGGATGTGATGCAGGATTTCCTGAAACAGGGTCATCCCTATCCGGAAGTCTTGATGCATATGGTGGAACAGCTCTATGGGACAGAAGTTGCAGAAGTGCTGCTCGAACCAAATAACACGTTAGCAGTAGAATACCTGAACGCTATGCATACGCTGAAAAGTTCGCTTGAACCCTATACCGTACAACGTCGTGGGGCAGGACATCACAGCTTACTGCTGGGCGAAGAGCGACCAGAAGAGGGAACAGCTGGAATTGCCAGTGCAACTTATATTCGGAACTGTATTCAAAATGGTGTTGACTGTCGGCGAACCGTTCCGGAATACTGTTACCAGACCTTGCAGGAGATGGAAGAAGCCGGACAGATTGCAGATATTCATTATTTGGAGCGAATTTTGCTCTATCAGCTGCGGACAACTTCCGCAGAGAATTTGAGAACGATTGCAGAAATCGGGCAGGGGTTGGAGCATCGCCTTTATCAGGCTCGTTCCGCCACCAGTTTGGAAAATTTGCTGGAAATTCTGCAAACAAAACGCTATCCATTGGCACGGCTGCGGCGGATTTTGATTCATGTTCTGCTGGATATCCGGAAAAGCGATACCAAGGGCTTACCGCCATATGGTCGAATTTTGGCGTTTAACGATATGGGACGGCAGATTTTGCGGTGTTCTAAGGATAGCCGAGGAATTCCGTTCTCGCATTCGCTGAAAGAATTGAGTAAGTTGAATCCGGCAGCAAGTCGCTGTGCATCGCTGGATGCAAAGGCAACCGATATTTTTTATTTGGCGATGCCGGAGGTTGGAACGGCAGCAATGGACTACCGCCGAAAGACAGAGCCGCCGAAACCGATGGAATCAGCGGAAGAAGAGCCGACTGCATGAGAAAAAACCGTTCCGAGAGGGGCGGTTTTTTGTTTCATTGGAAGTGGCATAAGCAGTATAGTTGCTGGGAGCGAGCCGCAGGCAAATAAAAAGTTTTTCGGTGCAGCAGTTTTTCAAAAATGCTGCCGAGGTGTGGGCGAGTAGCCCACATTTGCGAAGCAAATCAAAACTGCACCATGAAATAAAGCAAAAATCTAAGAGAGAATTGAAAGAATCGCAATTGCCTTCAAAATCAGAAGGTTGTAATAAGAGTCAAGGTTTCAGGGGCAATTGCGATTCCCAAGGCAAGCAGGGGATGTGCCCCAGCCTTGCCGAACCGGATGCAATTGGTTTCCCAAGTGCAATGTTTCACATGAAACATTACAAAAACTGCTCTTAGGAAAAACGATTTTCAGCGTCCGGCAAAAGGGGGTTCCACCCCTGCTTTTGCCTGCCAGCGTGCTGCAATTGCCCCGTTGCCCTGTCTGAATTTGCAACTTGTTTCATAAAAGCACCCAATTCCGAATTGGGAAGTTTCAAAAAGTGCAATTGCAGCAGGGAAGCCAGAGATTGCAAAATTTCGTTTGCTCCGCAAATGTGGGCTGCTCGCCCACACCTCGCCAACATTTTTGAAAAATTGTTGGATCAAAAAACTTTTTATTTTGCCTGCGGCTCATCTCACCAGCCACCACCAAATCCTGCCCCTTCTCAGCCTATTTTAAGGTTCTGATGTTATACTAAAATGGAATGTAGAAAGGAGATGCCTTGCTTTATGAACCTCTTAATCGTAGAAGACGAAGTACAGCTTGCCGATGCCCTCGCTGAAATCTTACAGCGGAATAAATACCATGTCGATACCGTCTATAACGGCGAAGACGGCTTGCATTATGCCAGCACTGGCATTTATGATTGTATTGTTTTGGACATCATGCTGCCCATTCTGGACGGCATTTCAGTTCTCCGGATGCTCCGGAAACAAAAAATTTCTACCCCCGTTCTGCTCTTAACCGCAAAGTCAGACGTTGCCGATAAAATTAACGGTCTGGATAGCGGTGCAGACGACTACTTGACAAAGCCATTTGTCACCGGTGAATTGCTCGCCCGAATTCGTGCCTTAACTCGCCGTACCGGAGAAGTTGCTGTTGACGGCTTGCAGTTTCATAACCTGCGGTTGGATTCTCAGAATTATACCCTCAGCTATGGACAGGAACAAATCAAGCTGAGCCTGAAAGAATATCAAATCATGGAGATTTTCATGAGCAACCCCAAGCAGATTGTTTCCAAGGAATTTTTCATTGAAAAAATCTGGGGCTATGAGAGCGATGTTGAATATAACAATATCGAAGTGTATATTTCATTCCTGCGGAAAAAATTGCAGTCGATTCACGCCAATATCTCTATTAAAACCGCTCGGGGGATTGGCTATTTTCTGGAGGAACAGCCGGCATGATTCGCCATGTCAGACGCCATTTTATCTGTTTCACCATGTGCATTCTGACCGGAGCGGTTCTGCTACCCATGATTGCCTTGAACGTCATTCCGGCATTCATGTCCTATAATCAAAATAAAACGGTTTTGCAGCAGGCGGTACAGAATGAAATTCGCTTACGCAGTCCAAAACCCAGCAAGCAGCCGGATAAACAACCCTTAGAAAATGACCCGTTTATACCACAGACAACCACGGTTGTTTCTGGTACAACGGTTTCAGTTTCTGTCACCAGTACCACTACGACTACAGAAACCACTGCTGGAATCACCACGGATGCACCAGCAGAACAGACCCAAGCACCGCCAGAACCAGCTGTGCAGGAGTCGCACACCAAGCCAGCAGCAATGACAACACAGCCGGTCATGACAAAGCCGGCTGCCCCTGTTGTTACGACACAGAATGTGCAGACCCAACCCAATGACCCGAATCCGGATTACCCACCGGATGACAATCATGACAATCCACCGCCTTATCCGGACGATTGGCATCGACCGCCAGAACAAGACCCATGGTGGTGGCACGAGCATGAGCATTATAACGATGAAAATATGAGTTTTAACAGTTATGGCATTCCAGGGGCAGCGATGTTTTCCTATATGCCGCTGACCGCATCTCTGACAACAGAGGAAAAAAAGCCGGATGACATCAACTTTCCGCCCAAGGAAGAACATGACACCGATTACTTTTTGGCAGTGCTCGACCAACAAGGCAACATGACCGAAACGATTCAAGCAGATTGGTATGATTATACAGAGGAACAGGTTGCTGCACTGGTTGCACAGGTACAGAAGCAGAATAAACAGGATGGCAAATATGAATCCTTGCAGTACTATGCACAGGACTATCAAAAGGGCACGATTATTTCTTTTATGGACTGCTCAAAAGACCAGAAGTTTTTGCGGCAGCTACTGTTCATCAGTATTGTGGTCTTTCTGTTGATGGAAAGCATTGTCTTTGGATTGACGATGATGCTGACAAAACGGGCGATGCAGCCGATGCAAATTTCATTTGAAAAGCAGAAACAATTCATTTCAGATGCTGGACACGAATTGAAAACACCGCTGACGATTATCTCTGCCAACGCTGATATTTTGCAAGACGAAATCGGAGAAAATAAGTGGCTGGACTATATCCGGATGCAAACGGAGCGAATGCGGATTTTGGTGGATGAAATGATGACGCTGACCAAGATGGAGCACAGCAGTGCAACTGCAACCGCAGAGCGGTTCAACCTGAGTTCTGCCGTAGAAACAATGGCGTTGCCGTTTGAATCACAGGCGTTCGAGCAACAGAAAAAGTTTGAGATTGACATTCAGCCAGAGCTATATTTTCAGGGTAATCCCGAACAGGTTCGGCGAATGATTGGCATTCTGATTGACAATGCATTCAAATACAGTGCGGAGCACGGAGCAATTCGAGTTTCCCTGAAAGAAGAAACCAGCGGTCGGGCAGTATTGGAAGTTTATAATACCGGAAAAGGGATTCGAGAGGACGAGAAAGAGAAAATCTTTGAACGATTCTACCGCAGCGACAGTTCTCGTGCACGGGCAACGGGTGGCTATGGATTGGGGCTTTCGATTGCAAAGAGTGTTGCAGATGCTCACAAGATGAAAATCGAAGTCAACAGCGAGCCGGAACACTGGATTACATTCACAGTATGGTTTCCGGCACAGAAAAAGCTGCCGGAAAAAGAGAAGAATCAAAATCATGCAAAATAATATCCGATAAATAAAAACCGCCGTTTCCGGAATTGCTTTTTCCGGAAACGGCGGTTTTGTATCTATATACAATTACAAGTTTAATCCTTGACGGTTTGAATCCGCATGGAAATGTCAAAACACTTGACCGAGTGGGTAAGTGCACCGAGAGAGATAATATCCACGCCAGTTTCTGCAACCGAGCGGATATTGTCTTTGGTGACATTGCCGGAGGCTTCCAGCAGGACTTTCCCATCATTGATGGCAACCGCTTTTTTCATCTCGTCACAGTTCATATTGTCCAGCATGATGATGTCTGCACCCGCTGCGAGGGCTTCTCTCAGTTCGTCCAGATTCCGAACTTCCAGTTCGATTTTTACCATGTGACCGATTTTTTTCCGGAGAGCGGTTACTGCTCCGGTAATGCTGCCGTAAGCATCAATGTGATTATCTTTCAGCATTGCTCCATCGGAGAGGTTATAGCGGTGATTTTTTCCGCCGCCAACGGTAACCGCATATTTTTGCAGCTGCCGCAGTCCCGGCAGGGTTTTCCGAGTGTCGGTAATCTGTGCCCGTGTTCCGGCAACGAGTGCCACACATTCAGCGGTAGCGGTTGCAATGCCGCTCATATGCTGGAGCAAGTTCAGAGCAGTGCGTTCGCCCTTGAGGAGGGTTTTGGTGCTGCCCTTCATCCGTGCGAGGATGTCGCCCTTTTGAACGGTTTCGCCATCTTTCTTGAGGATTTCCATGGTGACGTTGCCGCCAGCCAGTTCAAAAACACGTTTTGCAATGTCGATGCCGCACAGAACGCCGGTATCTTTTGCGAGGTAGTAGGCTTCAGAAGTGTGCTCATCATCTAACAGATAATCGGTGGTAACATCCACATAGTGGATGTCTTCTTCCAGTGCAGTGGTGATGATTTTATCGATATAAAATGGTTGTAAAAGATAGTTTAGGTGAATATTTATGGAAGAAGATGAAGAGAAATCCAATGATTCTTCCAATAATCATGGAAGTTGAATAATCCGGGAGGAGCTTATGGTTAGGCGAAAAACATCAGAAGGCTTTGCAAGAGTTATGAGTAAAGTATTAAAATATTTGGTGATGTTTGTTGTCATTTACTATTTTGCAGCAGCAGCTTTTGTATTTGGCAGACAGTTATTCACAGACAAGGGAGCAGCACCTGCACCTGGGATGGATATGACAATTGAAGTAACTAAGAACACATCAATAAAAGATTTTGCAAAGACATTAGAAGAATACGGAATTATAAATGATGATAAAGTATTATTCCTTGGGGATGGCATTAAACGTATTGAAAAACTGTTAGAGGAAAAGGATACTAATTTAACGATTCTAGATATTTCACAACGTATTCCGAAGGCTAGTTCGTTACTGTTAGCTGGTCGTAAGTTAATAGATACAAATGAAGTATCTGATCCTATGGATATGGTACCGTATTATATTCGCCGCTCAGAAGCGGAAGTATTATGGGAAGAACGCCATAAGGATAATCCTGCCATGTTGAGCCTAAATCCTACCGTAGTAGTGACAGAGGCAGCAGGTGCAGAATGATGGAGATACGTTTAGCCACTATTGAGGATGCTCACGCTATTTATGAGATC
>QWCY01014412.1_pt1 | contig 10258 bp, 12 predicted proteins | sample 1972631 | NCBI WGS metagenome assembly QWCY01 (sample SAMN09866696, study PRJNA288562) | Human gut metagenome isolate pre1_stool, whole genome shotgun sequencing... | isolation source: gut | host: Homo sapiens | place: USA: California
GCGGTGCGTACGGGACTCGAACCCGTGACCCCATGCGTGACAGGCATGTATTCTAACCAACTGAACTAACGCACCAAATTTCATTTTTCTTATACTGCATCTCTCTCGATTGCGGTTGCAAAGGTACGCAAAATTTCGATATCTGCAAGCATTTTACGAATATTTTCTTGAACTTTTTTACATCAACTCTGATAATAAGCCATTTAAGATACAAGAAAAATAAAAATACAAAAAAAAGAGAGCACTTCATGTATTTTTTAAATATAATATGTATATTAGTCGTGTAAATAAAAGGAAACGCAACTATGGATATGCATGTTTTTCAAGTAGAATCAAATAAAGTACTTCCACAACAGGGAAGCATCCTTATATCCTCCCCTTTCATGAACGACTACCACTTTACAAGAGCAGTCGTGCTTCTTATCGAGCATAATGACGAGGGAAGTATGGGTATTATCATGAATAAAGATTTCCGTTACCACATTCTGCTCAATGACCTCATCCCCGAATTGGAATTCGCACAGCGGGTCCCGGTGTATAAAGGCGGGCCGGTGAGCCGGGAGACAATTTTTTTCCTGCATACGCTAAAAGATCTGGAAGGCGCACTGCCTCTGGGAAACGGGCTTTATCTGAATGGTGATTTCAATGCCGTGCAACAATATATACTGGACGGGAAGCCCATTGAAGGAGTGATCCGTTTCTTTGCCGGTTATGCAGGATGGGATCATGGACAACTTGCCAAAGAAATAAAAGAGAACTCATGGCTCATAGGAAAAGCCGGGAAAGAAACATTGCTCAACCAGCACTTCCGCGACTTATGGCATACCAGTTTAAACGAAATGGGAGGCAAATACGCCATTTGGGCCCGCTATCCCCAATACCCCTCCCTCAACTGAGATTCAGCTTCTGGACAACCAGCACATCCGTATAGCCACCGCCAAACGTATGCGCCCACTCTTTCAATACCGCACTCTCTTTGTACCCGCACGCCGCAAAGAGTCTGCGGGAAGGAAGGTTTTCCACAGCGATATAGGCAAACAACTGATGAATTCCCAGATAACGGAAACAGTGTTCTTCCAGCAAAGCCAGGGCATTACGCCCTATCCCCTGCCTGCGACAGGATTTATCCACCATAATCCCCACCTCGGCCCGGTTGTGCAAAGGATCAAAAGAACATAGATCCACAATCCCCACCACCTGCCGGTTCCCGTTTTCTATCATCAGGCGCAACTGGCGGTCGGCAAACAAATCATTCTGGGTCTGCTCTATGTACTGCTTCAACTGAAAACGCGAATACGGGCCTGTGGTATTGCTCATCTCCCACACATCCGTAGCGTTCTCAAAGCGGAACATGACTTCCAAGTCTTCCGGCTCCGGTGCACGGAGCCTTATCCTGTTCCCTTGAAAATGCCGGTCACTCATCATAAAGCAGGCTCCTCATTCTCCTCTTTTACTAAATCCAGCTCATCCAGCATCCGCTTGCGGGTAGGGACACAGAACAGGGAAGCGATCAGCGCCATCATGGCACACAATACGCCCGTGTTGTTCAGAGTCAGATAATAAAATGACAAGTTCACCAATACGGGAACCACCAGCATCCCCGTCCTTATCTCACTCCAGCGGCGATAACTTTTCAAGGCTTCCGGCAATGAACGCTGCTTCACATTCTTCACCAAGGAAAGGCTAAACAGCCGGAGCGATAAAGGAATCAGCCCCACCGCCAATAAAATCCCTACCGTCTGCAAGACATAATCCATACGGACATCGCCCGCGTAAGCCCCCTCGGTCATCACCCCTGTTTCATAAAGAGCCACCAGGAGCAAAGGCAACACCCATACCGCCACATATTCTATCTGCAAGTATCGCAGCAATTGTCTTATCTTCTTTTCCATCTCTTTCTGTTTTTCCCAGTTTATGCCGTTCCCGTAAACAAAGTACGATTTATGATGGAACGTCCCAACGTCACTTCATCCGTATATTCCAGCTCATCCCCGATAGAGATACCACGCGCTATCACACTCAGCTTCACGTCCATGCCGTCCAGCTTGCGCGAGATATAGAAATTCGTCGTGTCCCCCTCCATCGTCGAGCTCAAGGCAAGGATCACTTCCTTCACCTCACCGCCTTTCACCCGTTCCACCAGACTTTCTATCTGCAGATCGGAAGGGCCTATGCCATCCATGGGCGAGATGACTCCCCCCAGGACATGGTACAGCCCCCTGTACTGCTGCGTGGCTTCCACCGCCATCACATCACGGATACTCTCCACCACACAGATCGTGGAAGCGTCCCGTGCCGGATTGGAACAGATACGGCAAGTTTCCGTGTCCGATATATTATGGCACACTTTACAATATTTCACTTCATGTTTCAAGGTAATCATCGCATTACCAAACGCCTCTACCACAGCCGTATCCTGTCTGAGCAGATGCAATACCAGCCGCATGGCGGTCTTGCGTCCCACACCCGGCAACTTGGCAAACTCTCCTACCGCTTTTTCCAGCAGCATGGACGGATATTGTTGGTTCATCAGTTATTTTGTATTATAATGGATGCAAACTTACGCAATTTCAACGATTTTGAGTACATTTGCACTCAAAAAAATAACATGAACGGAATTTATATTCTGCTGACCATACTGCTCTATTTCGGAATACTGCTGCTTGTAGCCCGCCTTACCGGCCGTCATTCCGATAATGACGCGTTCTTCCGCGGCAACCGCCGTTCTCCCTGGTATATTGTTTCTTTCGGAATGATCGGAGCCTCCCTTTCGGGAGTTACCTTCGTTTCCGTCCCGGGTATGGTACGCGGCATCGACATGACCTATATGCAGACCTGTTTCGGCTTCTTCATAGGCTATCTCATCATCGCCCACGTTCTGCTGCCGCTTTATTACAGGTTGAACCTGACCTCCATCTACACGTATCTGGGAGACCGGATCGGAAGGCACGCTTATAAGACGGGAGCCTCCTTTTTCCTTCTGTCCAAGATCATCGGAGCCGCAGCACGCCTTTATCTGGTATGCCTTATCCTCCAGCATTATGTATTCGACGCCTTTCATATTCCTTTCGCCGCCACGGTGATAGGGATTGTCTTACTGATCTGGCTGTACACCCGCCGCAGCGGCATACGCACGATTGTGTGGACGGACAGCTTGCAGACACTCTGCCTGCTGCTGGCGCTGGGATTAATACTTTATGAGGTTTCCGGCCAACTGAATCTGGATTTTCCGGGACTGGTACATGCCATCCGGGAAAATGAGCACAGCCGTATCTTTGTTTTTGACGACTGGCACAGCAAACAGAATTTCTTCAAGCAATTTTTCAGCGGCATCTTCATCACGATTGTCATGACAGGGCTGGATCAGGATATGATGCAGAAGAACCTGTCGTGCAAGAACCTGCGTGAAGCCCAAAAGAACATGTATTGCTACGGCATCTCATTCGTTCCGGTCAATTTCCTGTTCCTGTCACTCGGAATCCTGCTGTTATTGTTCGCCTCGCAACTGAACATCCCCCTGCCGGCAGCCGGGGATGAGATACTGCCCTTATTTGCGGCGGAAGGCCATCTGGGATTCGCCGTACTGATATTCTTTACCATCGGCATCATTGCAGCCGCCTTTTCCAGCGCCGATTCGGCATTGACCGCCCTCACCACCAGCTTCTGTATAGACATAGCGGGCATAAGCCATTTGTCCGGCAAGGAAGCGGAAAGACGGAGGAAGCTCGTGCACTTCTGCATATCAGTCCTCTTTATCGGATTCATCCTGCTGTTCAAGGCAGTAAACAACAAGAGTGTCATCGACGCTATCTATACCATCGCCTCGTACACTTACGGCCCGTTGTTGGGGCTGTTTGCATTCGGGCTGTTCACCCCAATGCGGCCGCGCGACCGTTTTGTTCCTTACATAGCCATCGCCTCGCCGCTATTATGCTATGCCATAGACCGGCTGGTGTTCACCTCCACCGGCTATCAGTTTGGCTATGAAATGTTAATGTTTAACGGCTTCCTGACTTTTATGGGGCTGACTTGTTTAAGTATAAAAACAAAGAATTATGGAAATACTCAGTGCAGAATTTGTAGTAAGTAACACAAAAGTAGAGAAATGCCCGCAGGACAACCTGCCCGAATATGCATTTATCGGCCGTTCAAATGTAGGTAAATCGAGTCTGATAAACATGTTGGCCAAACGTCCCAAACTGGCTATGACTTCCTCCACTCCGGGGAAGACTTTGCTGATCAATCACTTTCTGATCAATAAAGAATGGTATCTGGTGGATTTACCGGGATACGGATATGCCTCCCGGGGCAAGAAACAGGTAGAAAAGATACAGCAGATTATCGAGGATTATATCCTGGAACGCGAGCAAATGACCAATCTGTTTGTATTGATAGACTGCCGTCTGGAGCCTCAGAAAATAGACTTGGAATTTATGGAATGGCTGGGAGAAAATGGAGTACCCTTCTCTATCATCTTCACCAAAGCCGACAAGCTGACCAATGGCAAGGTTAAGGATAATGTAAACAAATATCTGAAAAAACTGACAGAACAGTGGGAAGAACTCCCTCCTCATTTCGTATCCTCCTCTGAAAAGAAAACAGGCAGACAGGAGATTCTGGATTATATTGACAGCATTAACCAGCCATTATTCCCCATTGGCAGGCGTTTTCCTCGTAAGCGCAATAATAGCCCACAGGAGGCAGAATCTTCCTGTATTTGGGAGGCACAATGATACGTTCCCCCAGTTTCAAGCCCCATTTCATCCCCATCCGGAAAGGCAATGCATCCCTGATCTCTTCCAACCTTTTCAGCCTTTTCTGTTCCTCTTCCTGCAATTGTTTCCGTTGAGCTATCCCGGCACGCCGCCCGGCTTCTTCCTTCAGACGTTCCATCACCGTATGGAAATCTTCCTCGCCCGGCCGGGGAGTGTTACAGGCTATATACCGCTTTTCCTTCCCTTTCTCCACATGATAATAATTCCCGTTCCCGTCCATCACCACGATGCTCCGGTCCGCCAGACGGCCACAGCACCAATACACTTCCTCCTCATCCCCTGCCAGCACACAGGCGAAAACATCAAACAAGGTAGTCCAGACAGGATCCACCAGTTGGCAGTCCTTCGGAACACGGTAATCCGGTATCTTCAGATAAAAGTCATAAAAGTAGATGCCGTTCTGATCCACCCCTCGCATGGAGACATACGGTTTTCCGGTACGGCTGAAAAAGAACGCTCCCACCTTCAGCAGCTCCACACCGCCGTATGGCAATTCCATACAGCCGAATGACAACACCACGGGTTTCTCCCGATAGGTTCTGTTTACCTTCAGGTCGATGTAAGATTCATTGCCCGCACAGTCTGTCACGGCAAGCAGATCCCCCTTCATGAACTTCATTTTCCGGCAGCGGTCCAGCTGTATTCCGGGCTGTCCGGTCTCATTCACCACACCTGCCCGGTTATTCCCGAATCTCACTGCCGCCCGGTCTCCACAGATATCAAACACTTCCGGATACCGGGGCCTTACCGTCATCCTCTCCCCGCGCCTCAATCCCCAAAGCCCGCTTTGTCTGTCATAATAACTTTTCAAAACGGGCTGTCCCGTTATCACCACCTCCAGTTCATCCTCCCGTTGTCTTTCCTCCTCCGGCAGCAGACCGGATACAGACAGCCTGCCTGTTTCCGCCCGTGCCCGGGACAGCGCGTTGCCAATCATCCGCCCCTCGAACATCGCCGCCCAGTCATGGTTCCGGGCGGGCAGACCGAAGATGCGGTACAGACCCACATTGTCTATCAGCATACAGGACGCCTTGTCTGCCGACCTCCTCAGCCCACGCCCCACCTGTTGCAGGTATTTCGCCAGGGAAAGCGTGGGACGTGCCAGCTGCACGAACTCCACATCGGGACAGTCGAAGCCTTCGGAAAAGATATCCACATTGACCAGCACTTTCACCTTCCCCCGTCTGAAATCCTCCACCAGTTCCCGGCGTTCCGAAGCCGGAGTCCTGCTGTCGATAGCCACAGCCTCCAGTCCGTGTGCGCTATAACAAGCCGCTATCCGGCGGGCATGGGCGATGCTGACAGCATATACGATTCCTTTCTTTCCGCAGGCATATCGTTCCACGCTCTCATACAGCCGGCCGATACTTGTCTCCCGGTTCAGCACCTCGTTCATCTCCTTTACCTGGTAGTCCCCGTCCGCACCCCGTTTCTTCAGCGAGTCTATCAACCGCTGTTCCCTGCTGTTCGCACGGATGGACACAAAGTCCGTGAATCCCTTGCCGTTCAGCCGGCAGGGAGTGGCGGTCATACCCAGTTTCCTTGCCTCCGGATAGTTCTCCCAAAGTATCCGGTAGGTTTCCGCCAGGGCGTGATGCGCCTCGTCGATAACGATCAGATCCGGCTCTTCGTCCATGCTTTTCCGGTTTCGTGACAGCCACTGGATGGACATCACCCTCACCCTTCCGTCCTCTTTGCTCATCCCGTGCCGGGACACGGTTTCCTCTATCTGCTCCACCAGCTCCCGGCGGTGCGCCACGATCCATACCCGGCTGCCGGAACCACGCAGGAATTCCCTTACTATGGCGGCCAGCAGATGCGTCTTGCCCGTACCGGTGGGCATCTGTACCATCACACTTCGGTGAAGTTCCCACTCCTTGAAAAGGCGGAGCTTCATCTCCTGCTGGTAGTCGCGAAGAGTGTCGTTCATGCAATACATTATGCGGATGCCGGTCGCTACCGGCAACAAAAAAAGGGAAGGCCACATGCATCATTGCATGCAGCCTATAGTAAATATCTTATTCTTTACGGATTAATTTTTATCGAAAACCCAATTATCAATAAGTCCTATAAAAGCACAGACTTTAGGATACATTTCCTGAGTTGCTGCTAAATCAAAGTTCTTAAAGTCTTCATAATCGGCAGCTGAACGATTATTGAACAAAATAGAATAAAAGCGTCCCCATTCTTTAGGGAATTTACCTGTAAGAATAAAATGCTGGCTGAATTTTTGACGTACACCTTCATGACTCTTGACTCCGTCTATCTCCGACTGCAACAACAATCCACTCACAGCATAAAAACAGGCATAATACATCCTATTCATTGCCGTATTGTAATAACCACGCTCTATATGATCTTTTATTTCATCTAACAATGATTTGGCTGAATTCAGCCTATATAAAACAATATCAAACCGCTGTTCCGGAGTCATAACAATATCCCCTCCTTCATTATATTCTCATAAAACGGAGTGAAACGTTTTCCCCATTCTTTCATCGACTCTATAAACGGATTGATTTGAACACCGGTTTCTAACTCAATGTCATATAAAGGAGCAGTTAAAAGCATCTTGTCCTCCAAAGTAACCACATCCTTATCTATCAACAGCAACAGGTCTATATCACTATCACTACGCGCATCACCCCGCGCCTCACTTCCATAAAGTATCACCTTTATACCAGGAGCAACCTTATGTAAGGCATTTTGTATAGATTTCACGATTTCAGGACGCTTCATACTCCTTATCTTTAGATTGAATTTGTTGTTAACTGCAATCAAGCTTAATACAAAGAACGAAATTTTTCTTCAAACAAACAAATATTCAGCATCTTAATTGATATCCTATCGAAAAGTTCCTGTTCCATTATTTTTCGCTTTTACCGTCCCTGCAATGAAAGAGTTCTTACATCATATACGGCCTATTCTTCTATGACCCAATCCCCCAGGGTGTGTTTCTCCACATCAAAATTGATCCCCACCTTCACCACTTGCAATCCGCTGAGGGAAAAGCGTTCGGGATACTGCTTCAGATTGATCTGGGCCATGGCCGCTTCCGCAGACCTACCCAGCTTCAATTCAATGACATACAGCTTACCGGCAACACGCATCACCACATCCACACGCCCCTTGGGGGTACGCACCTCCACATCGACATACATCCCGAACAGGGAGAAGATGATGTAGAACAATTGCTGGTAATGTCCCTCATAATTCGTGTTATCACAATACGGAACAGTAGAAAGGAATTCCTGAAGAAGACGCAAGGCCCCGTCCATATCTCCCCCGGCTATCGCAAGATACATACGGGCGATGGTCGTATTGCCTTTCAGCGTGTTATGGGCCAGATAGCCAGGCAGCAAGCTGCGCATCAGCCCGATCCGTATCTCACCGTTCGGAATGTCCAGCGTATACAGTTCGGCCAGCTTGTTGTAATCCTTTATCGTAAAGTAACCGCTCTGATAGAGCAGAGGAACAATGCCCTCCATTTTCTCCGTAGGCGCATCGAAATCAGCAGCCATAGCCTGCATACTTCCCCCTAACTGGGAGGGAAGGACGTGGAACTTGCGTAGCATCTCTATCAGATAAGTGGGCGTGCCGCTGCCAAACCAGTAATTGTTCAACTCGTCATTGGCAAAGGCATTCAGCAGGCTGAACGGATTATAGATATCGGGCGAAGGCCAGGTAAAATGATAACCGTCATATTTCTCCTTCAACTTCTGCAACGTTTCCTCTTTGCTCATTTCCTGCGAAACGGCAAGCCGTTCTATATAAGCTGTCATCTGTTCCTGCATTTCTTCCTGAGTGATGCCACAAATGGCGGCATAGGGCTTCAGCATACTGATATTCAAGATATTGTTCAGCTCGCTGAAGATGCTGAGTTGGGAGAATTTGGTAATGCCGGTCAGGAACACAAAGCGAAGATAAGGGTCGCACGCCTTCAACGGACTGTAAAAATTGCGCATCACGTTACGGAGAACGGGAAGATCCGTTTCCTCATGCATCACATCCAGCAAAGGCGCGTCATACTCGTCAATAAGGACTACCACCTGTCGGCCGGTCTGTTCGTTGGCACGCATGATGAGTGAAGTCATCCGGTCGTTCAGCTTCACAGCCTCCTCAGGCTTGCCATAAATTTGTTCATATCCGCTAAGCTGGAAGCTCAGCATGCTTTCCAACGTATCCTTGTCCACATGCTTCGCCAGACTCATGTCGAAGTGCAGCACCGGATATTCCGTCCATTCGGTTTCCAGCTTCTCAATGGCCAATCCCCTGAAAAGGTCCTTCTTCCCGGCAAAGTAACTGTGCAACGTAGAAGTCAGCAATGACTTGCCGAACCGGCGGGGACGGCTCAGGAAACAATAATTGGAGGCACCGTGCACCATCCGGTAAACATATTCCGTCTTATCTACATAAAGGTAGTTTCCCTCTATGATTTTCTCAAAAGTCTGTATGCCTATCGGGCATTTCTTCAATTGCTGCTGTTCCATCATTTTTTCCATTTTAACATTACCGCTACGAAGATAAACAAATTCCGCCACTTCCTGTTGCGTTTACCGCAAAATATGACTTCTTTTCTTCAGAAAAGAATTTTACGATATTGGTAAAGAAAAGCTATCCCATTATTAGGTTATCCGTCTTCAGATCATCCAGCATTCGTTTTATCGCTTGCTGCAATTGTGGTATGTCTTCCAGGCAAATACGATAAATCTCATCAGCATCTACATCGAAATAATGATGTACTATTATATCACGTACCCCCCATCACATACCTCCATGGAATCTCCGGATATTGAGCCAATAATTCTTTGTTTGTCACCTTATCCAGATTTTTAATGCTTTCTCCAATCGCAGTCAGTTTCATCATACCGCTTTCACTCAATAGAAAATCATCCGGACAGGAGATATCCGAAAAACGAAAACTTATTCTTTCCAGAGATTTCTGTATCAAATCCAATATATGGAAAGCGATCAACGTGTCATACATAAATGCCCTCCCTCTGAATTCTTTCACGTAAAAATGAATCCATTCTATCTCGCAGGCGTACAATATCCACTTTGCAGCCCAATAATTCTTCCAACTCTTGCTTTATACCCGCTAAAGCGAAAAAGCCATGCAGCTGACCTTCCACACACACATCCACATCACTATTTTCAGTCTGCTCGCCACGTGCCACAGACCCGAAAATACCCATACGCACAATGCCATATTTATGAGCATTCTCAGCCATATACTTACGCAATAATGCAATGTATTCAGATGTCGTTTTCATATTTTTCCTCCAAGTAGGTTTTCGCAAATATACAATTTATTTTTCTTCAGACAAAAGTTTCTCATTAAAGAATTTACTCAAAGCATCCCCATTATCTCCCTCACTTTTCCCTTCCACTCCCCCAGTTCACGTTCCGCCTCCCGTGACAGCGGCGGGTTGACATACCTGTAAAACTCGATACGCCTCTCATAGTGTTCTTCTATAACCGCC
>QWCY01006924.1_pt1 | contig 10245 bp, 6 predicted proteins | sample 1972631 | NCBI WGS metagenome assembly QWCY01 (sample SAMN09866696, study PRJNA288562) | Human gut metagenome isolate pre1_stool, whole genome shotgun sequencing... | isolation source: gut | host: Homo sapiens | place: USA: California
TGAAGAAGTAATCGGCAACCAGACTAAAGTAAAAGTGGTGAAAAACAAAGTGGCACCTCCTTTCCGTAAAGCCGAATTCGATATCATGTTTGGTGAAGGGATCTCAAGAGCTGGTGAAATCATTGATTTAGGTGCTGATTTAGGCATTATCAAGAAAAGCGGTTCATGGTACAGCTACAACGAAACCAAACTGGGACAAGGACGTGACGCCTCCAAACAAGTGATTCAGGACAACCCCGAACTGGCGGAAGAACTGGAAGGTCTGATTTTCGCAGCACTGAAAGAACAAGAATAATTTGATTTTTTTTGTAAAAAAAGGAAGCCATCTTAATGACTTCCTTTTATTATAACCTAGCTCCTATTCTATAATTACTTCTTCAAATCGAATCCCAACATCAAACCGTCATAAGATCCGGCTACACTATTAATGGTGGCAGCAGTAGAATTCACTTTAGAAACAGTACCTGTAATCGTTTTCAATACTGACATTAATTTATCCGCATTAAAGACCAGACTCATATCATTTCCGGTCACAGTGACATGAGCAACAGTTTTTACTCCCAATTTTCCCTTCATAGTAATGGTCTTTTCCTTATCATCGAACGTGTAAGTGCCACTCATTGTACGTTTTTTCAATGTGTATGAATAAGTTCCATCTTCATTAAAAGTATACTCACAGCCACTCATCCCTATTCTGTCATAGACAGTCTGCATCTTCTCCTCCACTTCTTTCGCAGCTACTTCTCCACCGGCTTTAGCCAGTAAATTTTCACTTTCGAACTGGCATTGCGGACCTACATATTTCCAAGTACCTATAATAGAAGATGAAGTTGTTGCTTTATCACCTACTACCGCTTTTGCTACGCCAGTCAATATAGATTTCAAATCTTGAGCATTGGCATTAACCAAAATGGCAAACATAGCCAAACACATACATAAACATTTCAACAAAGTTTTACTATTCATGTTTTATTGATTTTAATTGTTTGCAAAGATAAACAATAAACATTACAACCAAAGCAAATAATCGACCAATTGGCTTATTTTACCTTCTAATAAAAGAGACGTACCGAAAGTTTTCCAGTACGCCTCAAACAATCTTTACCAAGGTATAACAAATACTTATTCCAACTTTTCAAGTATAATTTAAAATCAACAGCTAATCGTTATATCAACGTTTCAGATTCGGATTCTTCTCAACTTCCTTCGGAGGATAATTATGATAAATGGAAGCCTCACCATTCCAAGGAACAGTTACAGACATATTCTCTTCCATTTTCAAATCTTCCTGAAGAGCATAGGTAAAAGTCGTCTTAGTTTCTTCGTTGTAGCTATAAGTCAATGTACCGGCAGGAACCAATACTTCATCCTGAGAACCACTACGGTAGTCATAACTTTCTTTGAGACGGTTCATGCGGAACTCATCAGAACGACGGGTTACCATAGCCAATACATAACCAGCCACTTCATAACCGTGTTCTTCATATGCTGCTTCTGCCAGTTGTTCAGCACTCATAGCATCCACAGCAGCTACAAATGATTCATCGGAACAAGCACGTGCACGTACCTGCTTTAGAGCAGATTTAGCCAAGCTGAGATCCTTTCCTGCGCGTGCCGCAGATTCGGCATACCAAAGAAGAACTTCTGAATAGCGGATTAGTTGATGTCGTTTGTTAATACACATACCTCCCCAAATAGGTTTGGTGTAATCGAAAGCAGCCGATGCAGGAAGTCCTGTCACAGGGTCTTTATTGACGGTAAACGCCACAAACATCGGGCGATAATCGGCAAATACTGCATTCGTACCATTATAGGGCTTTCCATCCGTAGTTGCCCACCAGTCAACCAACACTCCATTGTTTAATAGAATTTGTTTTGAATAAACAGCATCTTTACGAGGACCATCAGGAAAGTTTTTCCAATAACGGCGCTCTGCCAAAAAATCCCCCCAGCCACTCCAAAGTTTTCCTGATTGATGACAAGATGAAAGTTGTGAATCCCATTCCTGCCAACCGCCAAAATTAGAATTGTAATCTATTCCAAGGAGCGTTTCATTATGATGGTTTTTACCATAAGAGAAAACATCCTTCCATTCAGAAAGCAAAGAGTGGTCATAGGTACCCTTATTCACGCCATCCATTACTTCCTTAGCCTTGTCAGCCGCATTTGCATAATACTCGGTCTTATTCAAAGGGTAACCTGCCATCGCCATATAAACAGCTGCCAAAGTCGCCTTTACTGTCTGATCTGAAACGTAAATATTCTGTCCTTCAATGGAACGGTTAGCTTCCGTATATTTAGCCGGCAGGTTACAGGCTTCGGCAGCGTTCAAGTCTGACACGATTTGCTCATATACTTCTGCAACCGTCGATAGAGGTGTCAAATTGTTGTCTGGCAAATTATGAAGATTCATAGGCAACGGACCAAAAACACGCACCAAATTAAAATAAGCGAATGCACGCCAGTAGTAACCCTGACCAAGAGCAATATTGATTTCCTCTTGAGAAGTCACAGCCTTTCCAGCATTATCAATAATTAAATTTGCTGCCTTGATGATCGTATAAAAACGACTCCAAGTTCCTTCAAGACCTTTTGTGTCAGAAGGAGATTCAAAGGCATCTGCAGAAAGATAAGCACCCTTGTTTGATCCCGTAGTTGAGGTTACGTCATCTCCCTGGCATTGCACAATCATCGGATTAGAGTTACATTGGGATGCCTGTACTTTGGCATATAGGGCATAAACACTCATATCCAGTTCGTTTTGATTGGAAAAGAAATTTTCAGGGGTTAATTTTCCTTTCGGGTTTTCAGTCAGAAAATCACTGCAAGAAGGCATTGCCAACATAGATGCTGCAATAAAGCAGCCTAATACTATTTTATTTTTCATAATTGTCAATCATTTAGAAGTTCATACGTACACCAAAAGTAAAAGTTCTAGGAGTAGGATAAGTACCCGTATCAATACCATTTGCACGATCACCATAGTCACTTGAAAAAGAGTAACCAGCAGGATTGGATCCCTTGTAACTGGAAATAGTGAAGAGATTCTGAATACTGAAACTGAGCCGCAGGTCGGCTATTTTGGTCATGCTTTTCGGAAAATCGTAAGCTAAAGTCACATTCTCGCAACGGAAATAATCTGCATTCTCCACCCATTTGGTCGAATTGCCCAGATATTGATTGTTTTCAACACGGGGATCGGGCATCGTCTTACCTATTTCCTTCAAAAAATCCGCATCAGTAAACATTCGTGAATTACCAATCATAGAGTTCATGGCAAAACGGAGGGCGTTCAAACGTTTGGCACCGAAAGATGAATTGAAAAATGCATTCAAGCTCCAGTTTTTATAACGCAGCGAATTGTTCCATCCCAGTGTAAAGTCGGGACTTGCTTTACCGAGCACAACACGATCATCTGTAGACGGATTACGTGTTATTTCATCATTGGCAGTATAAAAAGTGTCATATCCTTCATTGTCTATTCCTGCCCAACGATAACCAAAGAAAGTACCGATCGCTTCACCTTCCTTAATAATAGTACAATCAGTGATAATGGACTGGAAAGAACCACCATAAATAATGGGTTCCTGAGCAGTCAGTTTTGTTACCTTATTTTTCAAGTAAGTACCATTCAGTGTGGTTGACCAACTCCAATCCTTGCTTTGAACGATATTTGCAGTAAGAGCAATATCAAAACCTTGGTTGGAAACCTCACCGGCATTAATCAAATAAGAAGTTCCACCCAAATAATCAGCCAACTTGGTTGAAAGAAGTGCATCAGATGTCTTTTTATTGAAATAATCCACACTCAAGTCAATACGATTATTAAAAAGGCCCAAGTCGAAACCCACATCAAACTGCTTTGTCTTTTCCCATTTTATATCAGGAGTTGCAAGCGTATTGGCCCAATAACCGGTTACTCCTGAAGAATTACCGAAATAAGTGGTAGTCGTATTAAGGATTGCAAGAGTTGAATAAGGATCAATATCCTGATTACCTATAACACCATAACTGGCACGTATCTTCAAATTACTGATAAGGTCACGGGTACTTTCCATAAACGATTCATTGGAAGCAGTCCATGCAACAGCTACAGAAGGGAAATACCCCCACTTATCATTGGTGAAACGGCTGGAACCATCGGCTCGAAACGTACCAGTCAGCATATAGCGATTATCGTAATTATAGATAACACGTCCTACCCCTGAAAGCAATGCCCAATCCGAATAGCCGTTGGTTGCATCACGTGTGACAGCATTCTTCACATCCCACCAGCCTACTGATTCAGCTTGAAGTGAAGAACCGGAAATCCCCATATTACGAATCGTACTTTTTGTTGCTTCCCAAACCCCTGTTACGGTCAAATAATGTTTGTCATTCCAGGTATGATTATAGGTGATGTTGTTTGAGGACTGAAGCAACATCCGCTGTAAATTACTGTTACCCATGCTATTCTTTCCTGCACCGTTTACAGCTTGTGGTGTGAAGCTATAGGAAGTATTATTATAATAATCAACCCCATTGCTGCTTGTAAAAGTCAAGCCTTTGATAATATTGAATTTAAGATCAATATGTCCGCTGAACACATCGCGACGGCGCTCACTTTCGCTGGCTGCGATTATACCATAAGCATTAGCCTGAATCGTACCATAAGGGTCCCAATTATAGTAACCATTTTTATCTGTCATAGTCATGGTCGGAGAGGAATTAAAGGCTATCCACAAGGGATTATAACCTGACATCTCCAATCCCCCAATACCCTTACCAACACCATGAGATGCGTTTAAATCGACAGTAACATCCAGCCATTTAGCCATAGAGATCTTAATGTTGGCTTTAGCCGAATAACGTTCATAACTATTTTTGTCAATGACACCTTCATCACCCATATAGTTAGCGGAAACATACGTTTGAGTTCCTTCAGAGCCTTTTGAAAAGACAAGCTTGTAGTTTTGAGTCACACCTGTACGGAACATCTGATCCGTCCAATCAATACCGGGATTACTGCCATCCAAATAATCAGAAACCTCACTCGCACTAATACCCGCATAATCAACAAGTGCTTGGGCATAAGTTTTGGTATCCATCATCTTGGGAAGATTGGTAGCCTGAGAGATTCCTACCGAGGCGTCAAAAGTGATGTTAGTCTGCCCTTTCATACCACTCTTGGTTGTAATGATAACAACACCGTTGGCGCCACGTGAACCATAGATAGCAGTGGAGGAAGCGTCCTTCAGAATTTGCATACTTTGAATATCTTCTGGATTTATACCTTCAAGACCCGACTCACGAACCATACCATCTACGACATAAAGGGGATCATTACTTTTATTAATGGAATTGGTACCACGAATGCGAATCTTTACCGAACCACCCGGAACACCATCACTGACCACATTCACACCTGCAACACGCCCTTGAAGCGCATCACTTACTTGAGTAATGGGCTGGTCCTTAAAATTCCTGCTATCCAAAACGGAAACCGAACCTGCCAAGTCAGCCTTACGTACTGTACCATAACCCACCACAACCACTTCATCCAAAGTCTCAGTATCTTCCTGTAAGGTTATAGTCAAATTCTTTTGCCCTTTTACCAATATATTTTGAGCAATATATCCGATATAAGAGATCTTCAACGTAGCATTGGGCTTCACATTCAATGTAAACTTACCTTCAAAATCGGAGATAACCCCATTTACGGTTCCTGCCTCTACAATGTTTACACCGACTAATGGTTCTCCACTCGCATCAATAACTGTACCAGTTACACTAATTGTCTGTTGCTGTACTATTACTACGTTGTCACTCATATTTCCGGCAATTGCATACCCGGCATTACCCGACATCAATATACCCATACTCATTGGTACAGCTTTCAAAATTGGATTGTACCACGCAGACTCGAACAGCCTACCTAATGGCAATAATTTTTTCCTCATAAAATTCTTAAATCATTTAAGGTTAAACTAAGTTTGATGATTTGCAGCAAAATTAACTATATCCCCCCTCAAGAGGGGTCCGTGTGCGTATAAAACAAATCAACTATAGTCTAAATTTTAAAAAGTAATACGATAAAAATCAAAAATCATATAAATTAGTTCCTTATTTATCTAAAAAAAAGATTTGTGAAGCTTTTCTCTATCAGGAAAAAAGTTTAAATTTGTTCTAAAATCATAAAGAGATGTACCGAATTCTACTTATACTATATATTATATGGGGAGGGGTGTCAATTGCAAGTGGACAAGACTTTAATTACTCCTTCACCCAACTTTCCACTAATCAAGGATTATCACAAGCTTCTGTTACCTCCGTTACGATGGATCAGAAAGGAAGACTATGGATAGGTACTCAGAGCGGCTTGAACTATTATTTCCAGCAGCAACTAAAAACCTTCATTCACCATGAAAGTGATTCCCTATCCTTACCTAACAATTACATCAATCACATAGTAGAAGATTCATTAGGTACCATCTGGGTGGCCACCTCCAAAGAGATGGTTTTATATAACAGCGATAATCATAATTTCACGCCTACTGGATACAATTGTATCTATTCTTCCCTCTGCATTGAAGGAGGTATATTGTTTGGAAGTGAGAATATCATTTTCCGCTATAATTATAAAAGCCGGACCATGGACAGCATCTATATTTGCCAGAAGAAGAATTTGGATATATCCGAATACCGGATACAAAAAATGGTTCAGTTGAAAAAAAATAAAATACTGATAGGAACCAAAGAACAAGGTATCTATCTCTATGATTGTTGCACGCAACAGCTCACCCGTTTCACATCAGATATCCATCATCTACTGATTTCGCTCTATGTAGTATCAGACAAGTATGTATATGCCTCTTTTTACGGCAATGGGATTTATTGCTACAACCAAGATGGCAAGATAGTAAAGTCTTATACATCAAAGACTTCTTCTTTAAACAACAACTATGTGCTAGACATCATCGAACATAAAGGACAATTATGGATTGCTACAGACGGAGGAGGTATCAATATACTTGACATGAACTCCGACCAAATCAAAGTAATGTGTCATGTGGCTGGAGACAACTTCTCTTTGCCTGTCAATTCTATTGTCTTATTATACGAGGACAGAAACGGGAACTTATGGGCAGGTAGTGTCCGAGGGGGTATCTTTAACATTAAGAAAACCTATATAAGAACTTATAAAGATGTAGCCCTGAACAACTCCAACGGTTTAAGCGATAAGTCTATCATTTCCTTATATGAAGATGACGATGACAAATTATGGATTGGTACAGATGGAGGAGGTATTAATCTATATGATCCACACACCGATCAGTTTACCCATTTTCCTTCGACCTACGGAGACAAAGTGGCCTCTATCGCCAAAATATCTGAAAAGGAGTTGATGGTATCTCTTTACACAAAGGGTATATTTATTTTCAATAAAATAACCGGCACTTACCGCCCCTTTACCATTGTTGATGAAGGTACAAATTACAAAGAATGCTTCTATGGCTATCTTCCATTGGCCCATCAAGTAGCCAATGATAAAATTTACATTATCAGTTACCGTCCATGGGTATACCATCCATTAAGTGGAAAATTCTCTTTAATGCCCACCAACAATCTGAAAAATACGGATGCATTGCGTCTCGTCTATTCCAATGAGCATTTCTCATTATTAAAACGTGTCAATCAAATATTTTATGTACCTCAAGAAAACGACAGTATCAGCCTTTTATGTGAAATAGACCCAGAGGAGACAATTACAGCTCTTGCCTATCAGGATAGTACTATTTGGATAGGTACGGACCGAGGTCTGGGATGTTATGATATGATACACAAAAAATTCCACCATATACATACCAACTATTTTGAAAAAATATCTTTCCTCATTGGCGACAAAAAAGGAAGATTATGGATTTGTGCACACAACAAACTATTTTCTTATCTGATTAAAGAAAAGAAATTCACGTTGTGGAACAGTTCTGACGGATTTCTGCCTAACGACATACTAGCTGCCCACTACACACTATCCAATCCCAATTTTGTTTATTTGGGAGGTGCAGAAGGGCTGGTGAAAATCAATACCAATATTCCTCAGTCTGAAACGCAAATACCTCAGATAAGTCTGGCAGATATTAAATTTAACGGATGTTCTTATCTGAAACAAATGAAGAATCAGACACTTCATATTCCATGGAACTACAATTCATTGACCATTCATATATGTGTAAAAAATGAAGATATCTTCCAAAAGAACTTGCTCAGATATACCATATCAGGCAGAGGAAAACAAACGGTCGAAAGTTTCGACTCCGAACTCTCTTTATCTTCCCTGTCACCAGGTAAATATAAAATCTGGGTATCAAGCAGCACCAAAGATGGTGAATACACTACTCCTGTACCCATAATCAACATTGTCATCACTCCACCCTGGTATAAAAGTAGTTGGTTTTTCTCGATATGTACTCTTTTATTTATTCTTTTTACCATTAAAATAGCTCTTTGGGTATTTCATAAGAAAAAGAAGGAAATGAGAGATGAAATGGGCGATTTTGTCCAAACCGTCCTCTATAATGTACTGGGAAATAAAGAAGAAAATACAAAAGAGAAAGACTTGGAAGAAATAACAGATGCTTCATATCCTCAATCAATGGAAGCAACTCCACTCAGCAGTGCTGACGCAGATTTCATAAAAAAACTGGATCAAATTATCAATGAGAATCTATCAAGTGAAAAACTATCTATCAAGTACCTGACAGATACCATGGCCATGAGCCGTGCATCTTTATATAATAAAGTAAAGCAAATTACCGGATTAGGGGTCAATGAATATATCAACAGACTACGCATAGAACGCTCTGTATACCTTTTAGCAAATACCAATCTGAGCATTAGCGAGATTTCCTATGAAGTAGGTTTTTCTTATCCGCGCTATTTCAGTACTTCATTTAAACAGATGAAAGGGGTTACACCTTCACAATTCAAGGAGAAAAACAAAAATAGCGGACACATATAAACTGTTAGAGCAAACAAGGCCTGCCATTTATTATTTTGAACGAAATAAAGAACTGACATTCAGATTCTTTACTTCGTTCAACAGGTCATAAAATGATACCAATATTAACAAGCCTTGAAACTCATATCCAGCCCCTTCACGGAGTGAGTCAGCGCACCGAAAGAAATGAAATCCACTCCTGCCTGCGCATAAGGCAACATAGTATCGTAAGTAATACCACCGGAAGACTCGGTTTCGCAACGACCTCCTACTATCTCTACAGCCTTACGAGTATCTTCAGGTGTAAAGTTATCAAACATAATACGATCCACACCTTCTGCCAACGCCTGATTCAATTCGTCAAAGTTACGCACTTCCAATTCAATCTTCAAGTTCTTACCCTTTGCCTTACAATATTCTTTGGCACGGGACACCGCATTGTGTATGCCACCTGCGAAATCTACATGGTTGTCTTTCAGCAGAATCATATCAAACAAACCGATACGGTGATTGCCTCCTCCTCCTATCTTTACAGCCATCTTCTCCATGATACGCATACCCGGAGTTGTCTTACGGGTATCAAGTACACGAGTTTTCGTACCTTCCAGTTTCTTGATTTTCCCATTGCATCTGCGGGAATACATGACAAGGTAGTATGATCCCCATCACCTATATCTTCAGCAAAAGACAGGTCTATCAGTCTGTCTATTAAGTCTTTTACTACTAATTCGTCCATAATGTTATCGTTTTTTTATGAATTGATAGGCAAAGGTAGAGATTTTCCGTATTTTTGCAAAGTAAACCAGAAAAGAACGTATGAAATTTACATTATTAGTAGTAGGACGCACTGTCGAAAAACATTATATCACCGCTATCAATGATTATGTGGAACGTACCAGGCACTTCATTTCTTTCGATATGGAAGTCATCCCCGAACTCAAGAACACCAAAAACCTGAGTATGGAGCAACAAAAAGAGAAGGAAGGAGAACTAATTCTGAAAGCTTTGTTGCCGGGCGATGTAGTGGTTTTATTGGATGAACATGGAAAAGAATTCCGTTCCGTAGAATTTGCCAACTGGATAGAACGCAAAATGCACACTGTAAACAAACGGTTAGTATTCATCATTGGGGGGCCATACGGATTTGCACCCAAAATATATGATGCAGCCCAAGAAAAGATCTCATTATCCAAGATGACCTTCTCACATCAAATGATACGCCTTATTTTCGTAGAACAGCTATACCGGGCGATGACTATATTGAA
>QWCY01006821.1_pt1 | contig 10242 bp, 9 predicted proteins | sample 1972631 | NCBI WGS metagenome assembly QWCY01 (sample SAMN09866696, study PRJNA288562) | Human gut metagenome isolate pre1_stool, whole genome shotgun sequencing... | isolation source: gut | host: Homo sapiens | place: USA: California
TCAAGCAGGGGTTAGAGAAGAAACTGGACAAGATGGTCATGCGTGACCTGTATGGAAAATTCAAAACTGCCCTGACAGAGGAAGAACGGGAACGGGCGAAAAAAGAGTATCTGGACAGACAAGGAGTGCCGGAGAGTTTCCGTTGGTAATTCTTCCTTGATGATAAGTACAGGAGCGTGGCACGCCCCTGTGGATAGCAGACAAGGAGAAACCTGGAAAGGAGAACTATGCAATGAGAGAAGGAAGATTAGGTTATCACTGTGAAAATGGCAGATATGGATTGTTATCAATGGACTTATGGATTGATACGGGATTTCACTGCGGAGAGTGTATGGAAGTTCTGGTGGATGACCAGTGGGTAAAGACCAGAATGGAAATGAATTTGGCGAGAGAATGGTATCTGGTGGGAACACCGTACTGCGGAGATCTGGAGTATGTATGGGCAAGGATACCGGAATAAAGCAGACAGGATAAGCCCGGATACGGGCAAATAAAAAGGGCGGATACGCCCAAGATGAAAAACACAAGCCGAAACATGGTACAGAAAGGCAGCACCTTATAAAGCCCTCGGCACCTTATAAAGCCCTCGGCGTTTGAGAGCGAAATACACCCATCGCACAAATCTGACGATTTATACTCTGTGTATTTCGCGACTGCATCGAGCTTTTCCCTTAAGAAGCTGCCACCGGCAATTCCTTAAGGGAATCCTCCGGAAGGCCCTGCGGGGCATATCGGCGTGTAAACAGAGGGATGATCTGACGTACCACCGCTGGAAAGGAGATACATGACAAATGGAAAAAACAGTTTTCTTCAGGTGGTCAAACTGCCCAATGTCAGAGGCAAGGTGCGTTATATCTCGGATCCGAAACGACAGGAAAATTTATATGCCACCTTTACCAATGTGGAGTCGAAATATTGGTTTTACCTTTCAAAAGAAAATCAGGAGGATTTCAGAAAGAGCGGTACAGAGGGTAAATGCATTGAAGCGAGAGAGCTGATCATCATGCTGCCGTCAAGCCTGATCCAATATGCTCCGAATATGCTGCTGAAATATTTTTCGGCAAAGTTTGTGGAGAAATATGATGTGGCGGTGGCAAGCGCTCTGCACCATAATAAGGCAAAAACCAATCTTCATATTCATCTGATCTTTTCCGAAAGACAGGCATTTGATATTCCGGAAAGAAAGAGTGCTGCAAGGAATTTGTTCTATGATGAAAACGGAAAACACGTCCGGACAAAGAAAGAGATCCTGGATGAACGTGGAGAGATCCGGCCGGGTTGCAGGATCATTAAAAAGGGAGAAGTTTATGAAATCAATCTTTTCAAACCGAAAAACCAGGAATTTAAGTTCAAGAAGTTTACGGAAGAAATGAAATATTACTATACGGATCTTATCAATGAACTGGTAAAAGATCCGGCAGAGAAGTTGAAGGTGTTTGATAAGAACAGTCCTTATCTGCCGACCAGAAAGATTGGAAAGAACAATCCAAAGGCAGAGGAGATCCAAATTGATAATTATCTCCGGCAGGAATGGAATCATATGGTGGACCGGGCAGTAACAGAAGGCGTAACAGAGGAAGAATTGCGCCAGGTGAAGAAAAAAGAGATCACTGTGCCTGCTCAAGAATCGATTATGAAGGCAGGCTGGAAACCGGATCAGTTCCGAAGCATCCTGCAGAAAGCGATTGGAAAACTGAGAGGATTCATTCAGTTTATGAAAGAGATTCAGAACGGAGAATTTGACGCAAGAGGAAACCCGCTGATCCGCCATGATCTGAGATTTGATGTAACACCGGTACCACTACCGGAGATGGCAAAAGGAGAAAGACCATCTTCAGCTCTGCAGGAAGCGGAAGTAATGAGACTGGATCGTATTTTGCAGAAGATGAAGAAAGCAGAACAGAAGATCTACGCCATTGAGAAAGTAAAACTCAGACTGGAGAAAGATCTGAAAGAAGCGCAGAAAAAATGGTTTCATGGGAAAGAGAAGAAAGAGCTGGAGCAGAAGATTGCCGGAAAACGGCAGGAGCTGAAGAAAGCACAGGAGACTTTAAGCGAGATTCCTAAAATGCAGCGATATGAAAATGCATTGGAAGTGAAAAAAGCCTATAAAGCAGCGGTTAGTGAACTGGAAGGAGTGCGGAAACTTCAGAGTGAATGGGATCAGAAGGGAATTACGGAAAAGAAGTACTGGGTGATCAAAGCCAACGTTCCAGAGCAGACAAGGCAGAAAAGTATTCATGAGCGCTTGGAGGAGAAGAAACGAGGTATGGAACAACAAAAGAAAAAAGAGCGGAAAAGAAATCAGGACAGGGATTGCCTGTAAAGAAACAGCCGGAACCGTCAATGCTTTCAGTGAAGGATCTGGTTGCAATTGTAACTTAAAGGAATTAGTGGACAATATCATTCAGGAACGGATGCAGAGTGCGTTCAGCAAGATGAAATCCGGGAAAGAATCAGATACAGAAGATAATGTAGAAAAGAAGTATGAGGAAGCGGTGACATCGCTTTCAGAGGATAAAAAACAGGCGGTTCGGGGATGCAGTGACGCTATTTTTGACAGCAGGGCAGAAAGTGAGATTTTCTTATACCGGCTGGGATTTCAAGACGCAATCTGGTTGAACAAAATCGTAAAAAGATAATATGGTCAGTTTCATAATCGGATGAATATTAAAATGAAAGAATGAAAAGAAAGAGCATGAGCCGACATAAAGGTTTATGCTCTTTTTTATAGATAATCCAGCTAGAGGTGAGTAAGGATGAAGAATCTGAATATCAACCAGATGATGTTACTGTACTGTTTTAGATGCCCGAATCTGGAGTTTACAACTAAAAGACTCCGTTATGTGGGTGCCTTGGCTACTGATTTTGAGGTGAAGAAATGGATTTTCAATCTTAGCAAGCACATCAATCAGGATGGTGTGGCAGAAGGCTATGACCAGATGCATTCCGACATTAAAGATTTTTTCAGCCCGGACGATGATCTGGCAGGAGCATTTGTACTGACATCAATGTGGTGGGATGATGATTTCGCTGCGTAGAGAATGATTAAGAAAATGGAGGAAAACAGAATGAACAGAGTTATTTTAATGGAACGTCTGACAAGAAATCCCGAGATCAAATACGGAGGAAAGGATAACGATATGGCAGTTAACCGCAGATAGATATAAGAAGGACGGTGACACAGGAAGCAGATTTTATTTCTTGCGTAGTATTTGGAAAAGGAGTAGAGTTCGTTCAGAAATATCTTCGGAAGGAAATGAAAGTTGCTGTACTTGGCAGAATCAGTACCGGAAGTTATAAGGAAAAAGATGGAAAACAGTTTATACTACGGATGTGATTGGGGAAGAACATGAATTTGCAGACAGTCCGAAAACAAAAATGAAACAGAGGCAGGAGTGGACACAGGGGAAGGAAAAGCTACAATAGAAAGTGATAGATTTATGAATGTGCCAGAGGGAGAAGAACTTTCTTTTGTGTAAAGGTTAAGTAAAGGAGGAGGCCGTTATTATGCAGCTTCTCCCGGCAGCTTAAATATGGAAAATAAAAATCTTTGAGGTATTCAATCTAATGAAAACGTGATACAATTTGTATAGTTTTACATGGAGGTACAGACATGGCAGTATGTTATGAAAGACTGTGGGAACTGTTGGCTAAAAAGAATATGAAAAAAATTGAATTACAGCATCGTTCGGGAATCAGCGGGAATATTCTCGCCAAGTTGGGAAGAAACGAATATATTTCAATGCAGTCTGTTGAAAAAATATGTGGAACACTGAATTGTACGATTGATGAAATAATGAAATTTAAAGAAAGTAAATGAGGGGTTGTAAATGGCAAAAGAATCCATAGAAGCTGCATTAAAGCGATTTGATGAGCGTTATTACAAATTGAGATTGGATAAAGTAATCCTCGAGAGTTTTGGAAATAATCTGTTGTCGTATATGAAACAGATTAATTTTGCGGTAAAGAATAATGAAACAGAAGAACATATTAAAAATATTGTAAATAGATTTTTAAGAGCAACTTTTTATTCTGACCCCAAATTTGAGATCAATGCATACAAAAGAGTGGATAGTGCTATTATGTACAATAATATTTTGTATGCAATTTTGGAAATGAAAAAACCGGCAAATAAAATGGAAATGGTTTTGGAAGATGACATTAACCGGAAGGCTCTATGGGAAATAGTATATTATTATCTTTGTGAAACCAGAGATGTTTCCGGGAAAAAGGTTAAAATTAATTATGTTTCAGAAATACGTAGGTTGATTATTACGGATTCTCGGACATGGGTATTGATTAATGCTCAGGATTTAGACAAATTATGTGAAGGTTATATTGAAAAACTGTTTTATAAGTTTGAGAACAACCAGTTACCATATAGAGATGTAAATAAATTTTATGGTGCATTATCTGAATATTTTTCACAGATAAATATTACTGAAAAATTGAGGTATGTTTATTTTGAAATTGACAAAATGTATTCCAAAAAATCAAATTGGCAGTATCTGTTCAAGATATTTAAGCGTGATTATTTGCTGAAAGATGGATACAAACAGATTGCAAAGACCCATGTATTAAATGGAAAATTCTATCAGGAATTACTTTATCTTATGGGGTTGAAAGAAGCAAAAGTAGATAAGAAAAATGTAATTATTATTGATCCATCTGTAAAGGGTTCCCTGGCAAATCAGGTGTATTCAATTTTAACTGAGGAAAAAGAACGCCCGGAAGATCTGGCGAAAGAAGAAACATTTGAAATCGTGTTGGTTTGGATTAATAGACTTTTATTTATCAAACTTTTTGAAGGGCAACTTATCTCGTTTAATAGAGATTGTCCAGAATACCGAATTTTGGATAATGACAAAATAAAAGATTTTCAGGAAGTTCAGTATCTTTTCTTTGATGTCCTCGGAAAAAGAGAAAGAGATGACACATCGTTTTTAAAGCAATTCGAACAGGTGCCATATTTGAATAGTTCATTATTCGAGCGGTATGAAGTTGAAACAAAGTATGTAAACATTCGTGAGGTTAAGAATGAGCCAATAAAGAAAAAGAAAGCATCAGTTCTTGGAAAGAAAAGTCCAGATAATATACCACTGTTGGAGTATATTATTGACTTTTTAAATGCTTTTAGTTTTACCGCACAAAATGTAAATGAAGACGAAAAAATCATTTCCAGTGAAATAATTGATGCATCTGTTTTAGGATTGATCTTTGAAAAAATAAATGGATATAAAGAAGGTTCTTTTTATACTAAGAGTTTTGTAACAGAATATATTTGTCAGGAAACTATTGAAAATACGGTTATTGAAAAACTAAATAAGGAATTTATGTGGCATTGCAAGACTATTGATGATGTCAAATTTGTAATGGATACAAATTCTTTTGCCCAGATAAAAAGAATAAATGAGATTATAGATAGTCTGAAAATCTGTGATCCCGCAGTAGGCTCAGGACATTTTTTGGTTTCTGCACTAAATAGAATTATTATTTTGAAAAAAGAACTAGGAGTGCTATTGAAATATGATGGAAAGACACCGTTCCGTGAATATGAATTAGCTGTAATTGACGATGTGTTATGTGTATTTGATGGACAAGGAAGGGAATTTAAATACGAACCAAATGACTTCCTTTCTCAATCAATACAAAAAACTCTTTTTATAGAGAAAAGGAAGATCATTGAAAATTGTTTGTTTGGTGTAGATATTAATCCGAATGCTGTTGCTATTTGCCAGTTACGTTTGTGGATAGAACTTCTTAAAAATGCTTATTATGAAAATGGTGTCATGGAGACGTTACCGAATATTGATATTAATATTAAGTGTGGTAACTCTTTGATTCATAAAATTCAATTTCAGGTAGGGCAGAACATTGGAACAAAAGATGTCGGATTTTCAAAAAGTGATCAGGCATTAATTAAAGACTATAAGGCAACAGTAAAAAAATATCATTCTGCATCAGACAAACGAGAAAAACATGAACTCAAAAATATTGTTTCAAAGATCAAAGATAATCTTCATATGGCTTGTCAGCAACTGGTAATGAAAGCAAAAGGAAATCAATTGTATTTGGCATATGATACGAATTATGCACGGGATATATATAAAGACTCTTTCGAATGGGCATTAGAGTTTCCAGAGATTATTTCTGAGAAAGGAACTTTTCTGGGATTTGATTGTATTATTGGTAATCCACCGTATATCAGAGTGCAGGAATTGAGCCATGAAGATGTTGATTATTATAAGGATAATTATGAAACAGCGTGGAAAAGAATTGATATTTCAACATTGTTTATAGAACTGGGCTACAACTTAGTTAAGGCAGAAGGTAAAGTGTCCTTTATTACTTCAAATCAATTTCTTACAACAGATTATGGAACACTTATTAGAAAATTTATTATTGATAACACATTTGCAAATAGAATTGTAGATTTTGCTGATCTACCTGTTTTTGATGGGGCACTTACGTATGTGAGTATCTTCTTTTTTGAAAAAAAATCAGTACGAAGAAAGAGTATCTATTTTTATAAAGTTCCGAAACTTCCTTTTATTGTTCCCTCATCTGAACAATTTATTGAAATTTCTTATGATTCATTGGAAGAAGAAGGATGGATATTAAAAAGTAAAGAAGTCAAGGATTGTCTTGATAAAATGAAATCTGCTACACCGGATATATTAAAAAAATATGCAAAATGTTGGGCTGGAGCATTTACTGGTAAAGATGATGTTTTAATGTTTATGAAAGATGAGAAGGTTCCTTTTGAAGATGCAATGACAATCCCTGTCATAAGAGCAGATAGTTGCTCACGATATGCATACGCAGAACCAACAAGAAAAATATATTATCCTTATGCGGAAAATGGTGACAATACAGTTTTAATACCGTTGCAGGAAATTCAAAACTCATATCCTCAGACGTATGAGTATATTAAGGAACATGAAGAAATACTCAAAGCGAGAAAAGATTCAAGGAAGGTATTTGGGGATAAGGAAGGCTGGTATGGTTTAGTCAGATTTGGAAAACTATCCAGATTTAAAAAGAAAAAAATAGTAAGTCCGGGAGAAGTTAAGGGAAATAAGTTTTCGCTGGATATTACGGGGTCTGCGTTTAGCTGTGGTAGAGTTTTTTCTGTTACATCAGAAGACGAGAATGTGAGTGTTGAGTATATTTTGGCTTTTTTAAATTCGGAATTATGCGAATTTTACTTACATAATACAGCAGCATTAAAGCAAGGAGGATATTATTCATATTCTTCGACAGCTATTGACACCCTTCCATTTATTTATGATCCAAAAAAGGCTATTGATGTTGAGCGACTTGTAATCAATATTTTACAACTTAAAAGTAAGCAAGAGGACAGCCATGATCTTGAAAAAGGAATCGATCAGATTTTTTATGATATGTATGGCTTTTCAGAGCAGGAACAGAAGGTTGTAAGACAATATTTAGAGACGTAAATTCTCTTAGCAACGCTAAGAGCGCACTTCTATATATGCATTTTCAATGCCATATATAGAAGTGCGTTCTGTGGAGCTGTCTCCGGATTGAAGATTTATTCAATCCGGGAGATATGCGAAATCAAGATTTCGGACAAGGGTTGCCCTTTCGGCACGAGTGCCTATCTGTAAAGTACTTTAAGTATGTACTATTTTTGTGACAAATGAAACATTGGCGGTGTACTATGAGCAGTAAAATTACAGGAAAGGAATATCCATTGCTGAAAATTTTTAGCTTTGATTTTGAATATCATATACCTGCATACCAACGCCCTCATGCATGGATTACGGAAGAAGCAGGAATTTTATTTGATGATTTATATGAATTTTACCGAACAGAACTATCAGATAATTATTTTCTTGGCACAATTGTGCTTATTAAAGAGGAAGACAAACCATATGCTGATGTTATTGATGGACAGCAACGTCTTACTACATTGACGATTCTTTTTTCAGTATTGGTTTCCAATTTGACAGGGAAGGCACGAGAGTCATGTAATGCCCTGCTTCAGGAAAGCGGTAATATACTTGCCGGTATTCCTGCCAGACCCCGTATACATCTTCGTCAATGTGATCAGGCTTTTTTTAATAAATACATTCAGGAAGTGCAGATTCCATCTTTGATTAGCATTGCTGCAACTGCACTTTCGACAGAAGTATAGCGACATATTCAGGAAAACTGTAATGTGTTACTTGATCATTTTGAGTCAGCTTTTGAGGAAAATCAAAATGAATGGATTAATTTAAGTAGGAAAAGAAGTGTGTGGCACTATGCCGGAAAATTTACCGATACCAGAAAAAGTATTCAATAAGTTGAAAAGGAGCAACTTGCTACATTAAAGGACAAAAGCAAAAAAGGGAAAATTGATGCTTGATGAGTAAATTTTTGTAGATTAACAGAAAAAATAAACTCAGAAATTTGATATGTATAGAGGAGACGTACAGATAAAATAATGGAAAATTTAGAAAAGATGATTACTGTCCATATTATGCAAGAAGATGCGGAAACTATTTTTTCTCTTATGAAGACTGAAAGGGATCCTATATTTGCAATGGAGATTATTCCATATTATGCATTGTTTATCCAATCTTGCCAGGAATATATGGGAGAAACTTTTATCGAGGGAACTTCAGCGGTAAAAGTCAAAGATATACGTAATTTTATTAAAATATATGGAGAAAGTTTTGGAAAATCAAAGAAAAGAATAGAATTGGTAGATATTGATCAGGATGAACAGTATAGAGCACAATTAAGATTTGATTTTATGAAAAGTTGGAATATCCATTTGAATCTTGGTACATATTGGACAGAAGATAATCATGTTGTAGGAAACACGCAGATGCTTGCTGATTTTTTAGAAATTGATGATATATTTAATCAGAAAACAAGAGAGTTGCAATATGAATTGGGAAGTCAGATGGGGGCATTTGTGGCATCGATAAGAGATGGATTTTCGCAAGTTATTGATCCACCAGAGGTAAAAAGATTACGTATAGGGGTATCAATAGATTATTTTTATGATTTGAATACAAATAAGAATGACGAGTTGTTCGTTGATAATTCATCGAAAGTCTTAAATTTATTCTTTCTTAATTTAGTTTGTAATATGAATTTTGTGAAGCATATTTTGAGACCGCTATTTGACGATAGCAATATGTGGCTTTTTCGAGTGGAATACATTGTAACATATTATACTTATCGAGCAATTCAACGGTTAAAAAATTATTGTGACAATAATATTGATCTGTGTATTGATTTTGGAGGGTTTACAGAAACGTTTAGTTTAGCAAAAGTTTTATTCCAGTCTAAGTTTCGTAATTGTATGATGCATTATGGGCTTGAGAATCAGGAAGTAATCTCTATAGAAAATATTCAAAAGCCGTTCTATGGTATTGTTGAAACTTGTTATAATGGAATGGATTATTATTCTTTTTTGGACACATTAAGAAGATTATCAGATAAGATGATTGATTTTTTAGAAAAGCGTTTTAATATAGAAAAAATTGCATTACAACGCTTATAAAGGATGCGGTAATGATAACGTTTTTCTTATAAAAGGTAGAGGTGAAATCAATGGTGATGAGGTGTCGTGGGTTAGTAACGTGTCCGTAACAAACATTGCCCAGTCCCTTGATTTACAAGACATTAGGGGATAATTCTTGTTTTCAAAGAGAAAACTTGTAAGCCACCGGAAAAACTCTATTGGAGTTGAAGAATCCGGAGATCGTGAATAAATTGTTTTGAGGTGAATAAAAAACGGTGGCTACATTTTGGCTACATAAATATTATAGACGAAATGGATAATACATATAAGATAATAAAAATCACATAAAAAACGAATTGATAATTCGCATTATTTGTGATCGTACAAATATAAAAGTGGAGAAAATAGGTGGTACAATGCCGGAAGATTTACCGACACCAGAAAAAAGCATTTAGCAGGTTGAAAAAGAACAACTTGCCCGATTAAAGGCGAAAGCAAAAGCGGGAAAACTAATGTTGGATGAATAATTGTAGGCTGGCACTGAGGGGAGAGTCAGCGATGGTCAAAAAAATCGTTATGTGTATACGATTTTAGAAAAAACAAATGGAATATTATTGAAATTTCAGAAGACGGTATAAGACTTAATAAGCGTGCACCTTTCTTCATATTGTGTCCTGTCACTTTTATTTACAATTAACAAAAATAATTATTGGTGAAATGCGGAGGTAGAGTATGAGAATACTGGCGATAAATAT
>QWCY01006492.1_pt1 | contig 10234 bp, 7 predicted proteins | sample 1972631 | NCBI WGS metagenome assembly QWCY01 (sample SAMN09866696, study PRJNA288562) | Human gut metagenome isolate pre1_stool, whole genome shotgun sequencing... | isolation source: gut | host: Homo sapiens | place: USA: California
CGGAAGGAAAATTTTTCCCTTATAAAAGTTTTTTAGTGTTTCCTTTGCTGTTTTTTTGTCGACCTTAAAAGGAATCACGTAATTAGGGCGTTTAGCACCACTTAAATGGTCAGACAATACGACAGGAGAACCACAGTAGGCACAGGTAGAAGCAGCTGTTGTCTCATCAGTGACAAGTTCTGCACCACATGTAGGGCAGTGATAGCTGCGCATACCTTGCTGTTCACCAGAAGACCAGTTAGATCCGGCATCAGACGTATTCCAACGTGCATTATCCTGATTAGTACCGGAAGGTGTATCGCTTAGAGCTTTCATTGCCTCAACATCAATTGAGGTGTCACAGTGAGAACAGTGTAGTTTCTGGGTTTTGCTGTCGAAAGTAAGTGCTGCACCACAGTTGGGACACTTATAGGTTTTAATCGAATCGTCCATAGAAACCTCTTTTCCGTGCCGCTAAAGGCACTATTTTCTTATAATTATTGTATCATGGATGAAACTGTTTGTCTATAAAAAAGAGACTGCGCATTTTCATGCACAGCCTCTTTTTTATAGACAAATATTTGCAGTATGCCCTAAGACGAAACCATTGCACCGAAGGGATTCGTCACATAATGCGTAAACTGTAATCTTTGCTACGATTATAGTTGATAAGCTAACATTTACAGATCCTCTGGCTTTACTGCAACAGTAATAAGCTCAAATGGATGATAGGAGACAACCTTGGTACTGCCTTCGATATCCTCGATGAGATTCATAGTCTGTACCTTAAATGGGAAAGCAATCTTTCCACGGCGTCCATCTTGCTCTGACAGACGAAGAATCAGATATTGTCCGTCCTCAGAACGCTTCATTGCCTGCAGATAAAGTCCACAGTTGTTTAAGGTGTCACGAAGAGCAGCAGGAACAGTGACATTTGACTTGCAAAGAGGAACATTATATTCCATAGCAGTCTTATTTACCTGTGCCTCTACAGCGTCACCGCTGTGCGGAAGGATTGTGTAGCAGAAGTCATGATGACCGATATCAGATGTGATATCAGGGCGGATAGTTGCACGAAGAAGACTTAAGGAGATCTCATCTTTTTCAAGACCAACGCCATATTTGCCCTCGTTAATGATTGCAATACCGCTTCCGCTTTCAGACATATCACACCACTTATGATGGCAAACCTCAAAGCGAGCCTGCTGCCAGGAGGTGTTCTTTGTAAGATCACGTTTTACAAAGCCGGCACTTGTATCACAAACTAGCTCTCTTGTCAGAACGTCTGGTCCAAAGTTTACTTTCACGAGCTTATGCTTCTCATCCCAGTCTACGACGTTTTCAACTTCGATTGCACGAGAATCAGCAAAGAAGCGAAGAATCATCTTCCAGGTACTCTTTTCTGTTGTGAAAGTAACAGCAAATTCAGCAGAGGAACCATCAGAAGATACAAGAGCAAGTGGCTTGTCTACGTTTAAAGCGACCTGAACATCTTTATAATTTGGCAGGATATCCCATGCATCATAAACACCTGGGTTATCGGCATACAAATGAAGTTTGTTAAAGCCACAGCCTTCCTTAACCCACTCGCGGTCAAGCTCTTTATCGTACAGACTTACAAAGCTTCCATCGCTTGAAAGTTTTGCGCGGTAGTAAGGAGTTTCTAAAACGAGACAATCACACTTGTCACAAAATTCAGTGCTCAGCCAGTTTTCCTTGGATGGAAGAGCTGCGACAGTGCCAGTACTAAGACCGGCAAGTGTAGGAATGCTCCAGAATCCCTTTACACCGTGACGAGTAATAGCTCCGTTTTCATCTTCAATGAAGGTAATTGAAGAACGAGTGAAGTTTAATGAGTTGAAATATTCATTGCCAGCAGTTAAAGCAAGCATTGCATCAAGACGCTCGGAAACGCTGCGATAATCATTCATTGCATCCTCATATACTGGATGAATATGAGAACCTGGCAAGATATCGTGGAACTGATTTAATAAGAACTTCTTGTAGCACTCTGTCAGTTCCTCAGATGGATAAGAAGTGCCAGTTAAGGATGCGAGAGCAGCGCGAAGCTCAGTCTCACGAAGCTTAAATTCAAGAGTACGGTTTGCTTTCTTTAAATTAGACTTTGTAGTGAAGGTACCACGGTGCATCTCAAGATACAGCTCGCCATCCCAAGTAGCTAAGTTGGTGTTATCTTTTAAATTCTTATGAAGGAATGCGTCACCGCCAGTGACTTCGATTTTGGGCATAACAGAAACCTTGTCAAAACGACGAATCATTTCAAGCATTTCCTCGGTACATCCAGAACCACCGTCTCCGTAGCCATACATATTTAGTGTTTGGCCGCCAGTTTCCTTATCCTGATAAGCTTCCCAGTTTTCCTGAATCTGACTTGGCATGTTCCAGGTAATAAAGTGTGTTGGAGGAACGCAGGCATATACGCTGCTTCCGTCGATACCCTTCCAGATAAAGTTGTTGTGTGGGAAACGGTTTGTATCGTTCCAAGTGGACATCTTGTTAGAAACAAAGTAATCAACACCACTCTTTTTTAGGATCTGAGGAAGAATCCAGCTGTTTCCAAAAACATCTGGAAGCCATGCATTGTCTATGGTGCGTCCAAATGCCTTTCTGAAGTACATCTGTCCATACAGACACTGACGAATTAAACTCTCAGCAGACGGAATATTACAGTCAGGCTCAACATACATAGCACCAACAGGTTCAAACTGACCAGCTGCAATCTTTTCCTTTAATTCAGCAAACAGTTCTGGATAATACTTTTCCAGTGTTTCATAGGTGTATGCCTGTGTGTGAGTATATTTAAACTCAGGGTACTGATCCATAAGACGAAGCTGAATAAGAATGGTTCTTGCATTTTTATGTACAGCATGGATACGACGCCAATAATAAGCTATATCAAGATGAGAATGACCAACTAAAGCAACATCACCGCTGCCCTTGAAGTCCGTGTTAGAGTAGATATTCTTTTCTACATACTCAGCAGCCTGATCAACGCCTTCATAGGTGTCGAAATCAATGAAGTCAAGCGCCTTGCTCAGTTCACGGAATAAAAATTTGCGGTAGTCTTCATTAAAATATTCGCTGTGAGCGATATCCATAAATAAGATATAGTCATAAACAAGAGACTGTACATTATCGCGGATAGTTGAAAGATAAGCTCCCTCGAAGATCTGGCGGCAGCCACGATGTGCAAGAGAGGCAGGGTTTCTCTCGTCATCCGGCTTAGAACGGTTATATGCTTCAATCTCAATTGTAAGATCGTCAGAATCAATATATGGATTAAGCAGGATGCGTTCACGGTTCGGGTCAACGCCGCCAACATACTTTCCATTAATTTTAACGATCATCTCAGCTGCTGTATGAAGTGTAAAGTAGATGTTTTTTCCCTTCATATGTGCTGGAATCTGCACATGGCCGCGGATAAAGGCAGTTCCATCTGGGGTGAAATACATGTCGTCTTTCTTTAATGGACGATATTCATCAGAATAATATTCGTATTGATCTTCTGAAATCTGTCTGGCATCGCGAATCTCAAGATCTGTAATTTCAAATTTATCTTCATAAATGCCGCGCTGCAGCCATACAAAACGAAGGTCAGTCCATTCCTCCGGTCTCATACTGCGGCGGACAACTTTTACATGAGCCATAGTAAAATCCTCTCTTATCTAATTAGTTATTGTCCCAGAAGAATGGCTTCTTGCGGACAGCAGTGATCTCAACAGTTTCACCCTTTGCCTCTTTGATTTGCTGGGCAATCCAGTCTACGCAGCGGTTTAAAATCAGACATTTAGAACACTCGCCGCGGAAGATCAGAGTCAGTTTTTTATTTTCATAGGAGACGAACTCGACCCAGCCGCCATCACCCTGGAGCTTTGGAGCCAGAACATTTTCAATATATTCTTTCATGGCGTTATCCTTTCTCTTTATTAAAAATTGATCCTTATTTCTTGATGAAATCCTCACGCATTGGTGTAAAAACATCGCACAGAACACCAGCCTCAAGACATTCACATCCGTGAAGACTATTGGACGGCATTAAAATGCTGTCACCTGCGTTTACTACCTGAGTTTCTCCATCAATTGTGAAGGCGAAACTTCCCTTTACGATGTAAGTAGTCTGAATGTGTGGATGAGTGTGGAAATTACCCTTTGCTCCCTTTTCAAATGTAATCTCGCACATCATAACCTGATCGTTATAAGCCATTACCTTGCGGGAAACACCTGGCTCACATGGTGTAGCAGTTACCGTATTGTTGTGTACAAACATAATGAAACCTCCGTAAAAATGATTTGGATGATAAATCCCTTATGGTAAGTATACCATGAAAATTGACAAATGACAGGACACTTTTCAGGGAAAATACAACAGATTTTATAATTATTTTCCCAAATACAATATGTTATAAAATCCTGAATAACATCTGGATGATTTTTGTCAGTGCAGACAGAAAGAGAGGATTCGTCTGAGAGAGGAAGTTTAGACGAAAGGTAACTGTCATCTAGTGAAATTCCAGTACAGATTTTATTTCCACCGCCGTCAACAGCTGTTAAAAGACGATTTTCCTTTTCAAGTTTTTCATATAAATCTTCAGAAAGAAAAGAAGAAAGATCAAGGCAGGCATTTTGTGCCGTGTAGTAAGAAAACATTTGTGGAACTGTAATTAAAACGTCTACCGTATCGGTTGCAAGAAGCGAGGTTAACTTAATGTTTGATGCAGTGTTATAATACTGGTCATAAACTTCTTTGTTGCTGTCATCAACAGATAAAGAACAGTCAAAAATAGTGTTTTCCTTCCAAGTTTTGTCAAAGCCATTTTTTTCTTCAAATTCCTTTTGAACAATAGAAAAATCAGAGGAGAGAAGACTTGTTTCATTTACTGTTACGCAGTAAAGCATGGTATCCTGAAGGTTACGGTAAATGCATGTGCCTGCTTCATATAAGAGAAATATGACTAGAAAAAATGCAAAAATCTGGAGCTTATAATATTCCAAGATATACCATAGACGATCTTCAATGCTCATCTGTTTTAATTTTTCAAGCTCAGTTTTAAAGGTTTTATTTGTATTATTTTGTTTCAATGATGTTCCTCCTCAAAATCAGGAATCGGATAAATAAAGGGGATCCTGATCTGTACAATATTTTCATAATATGGAATAGAAGAAAAGGTGATTTTGACCGTTTCTCCGTAGAAAAATACGAGTCTTTGATAGACATTATTAAGACCAACATGCTTTTGTCCGTCTGTACCTGTGTGTAAAATTTGTGTCGCTCTTTCAATATCAATTCCTGAGCCATTGTCAATCACACGAAGATATAGCCATGGATCATCACGGTAAACTTCAATTTTTATGGATGGCACATCGAGATAGCTAGAACTGTTGTCAAGTCCAAAACCATGACGAATAGAGTTTTCAACAAGCGGCTGAAGAATGATTTTTAATATTTCATAGGAGAGCAGTTCCTTTGGAATGTCGCTTGTAAAGCATATCTTATGGCTAAAACGGTAATTCATGATATTGACATAGGCCTGAACGTGTGCAAGTTCCTTTGAGATTGAAATCAGCTCGCCTCCAAAATTAAGACCAATTCGCATAAAGTCAGCTAAATTTTGAATCATCATGGAGGCATTTTTATTGTGATTGCTGTAGACTTCCATATTGATATATTCAAGCGTGTTATATAGAAAATGTGGATTGATCTGCTCTGAAAAAAGTCGTATCTCAGCATTGTATTTGGCTTGACGCTCCTGCTTAATCTGTTCGATTTGCTGCTGAATTGTCTGATACATGGAATCAAGCGATTTACTTAGCTGACCAAGTTCATCTGACTGGGTTAAAATCTGACTTGAATCATAAGTCTGATTTTCAATAGCAGATACAGCACTGATCAATTTTGAGAGTGATCTGGTAATCAGATTAGAGGCAATCAGTGTACCAACAGTGATTGTCAAAAGTACAACTAAAATAGCAAGATACAGATAAGACTGAATAGTGTGAAGTGATGACAGCAGCTGATCCATTGAAATTAAATTGGCCAGACACAGCGATCTGTTTCCAATTCGGTTTAAAATCAGATAAGCATCTTTTTGCTCAATTGTAAGGGCGTCCTTGCGATTTGGCAGAGGACGAAATACATCACTGTCAGGCAATTTTGTATTAGTTCTTGAGGCATCTGCGATAAGATTACCAGAGTCAAGCAGATAGTAAGATCCTTCTAAGCTTCGATTACTATAGGTGTGAAGAAAATCGCGAACCATTTCCGCATCAAGTAAGAGAAATAAAATGGCATCAGACGATTCAACGCTGTCTGCTACAATCATAATGGTCGTATTTTCCATATAAGTGAGAGGAATGGCAATAGGAATTACAGTCTGCTGATCTAAAAATGGGCTCGTCTGCGCAGGAAGTATAGTTATACCGCATATGGATTCAGCTTGATTTCCAAGTGTATAGTCAGTAGTTGTAAAAAGCTTTTCACTAAAGCGGTGATAAACCATTCCTGTTTTGCTTGTAATTAAGGCAGAACGAATAAATGAATATGATACATACAGATCATGAAGTATATCCTGAAGATCACTGTTAAGTTTAGTGTAATCTTCATTTTTGCAGCGGCGTATTCGTGAAAACTTGTTCTTAAATTCAGTTGTTCCGCAAATATCAACAAATCTCGTTGTGATAGAAGAAAGTGCACCTTCAAATGCCTGCGCCGTGCTGGCTGTGTTATTTTCAGCACGTGTCAGTGCGTGTGATAAAAAGTAATTTCGTAAAAAGATTTGTGACCCCAGGCTGATGAAAAGCAGGCTTGCCACAACAATAAATGTAGTGGCAAACCAACTTTTTATCATGATATGGCGTGAGGGCCGAAAATGATCAATAAATTTTTTCAATTGTTTCATCGTCATATAAAAATGTTGTATTGTGGTCTGTACTATCGGTTTTGATAGTCAGAAGGAGAAATTCCAGTGACATTTTTAAAAGCTCTTGAGAAAGAGCGGTAGTCTTGATAGCCGGTCGCATAGGCAATTTCGCTGATACTAAGCCGCTGCTCTAAAAGAAGCTTTTTGGCAAGATCTGTTCGGGCATTCAGTACGTAATCACGGAAATTTTGTCCGGTTTTTGTTTTAAAGTAAATCGTAAAATAAGATTCACTTAAGTTGACAGTGGCAGCTACATCCTTTGCTTTTAAATTACTGCTGATATGGTTTTTTATATATTCTTTGGCAGTTTCAATAATAGGATCTGAGGATTTCTTTTGCCGTTTATAGCTTTCTGAAAGCGAAAGAAAACCAACTGTCAGCCATTCAATTAGTTCTGTGATTGTGTGACATAACAGCACATCATCTGGGCGTATAGGCTCTTCTGGTGAAAGTTCTGTGTGTTTTGCAAGAAAGCGCACACGGATGTTTGTCAGTACGTGAATACACATGCCGCGGATAAAATCAGGCGGAGGCAGTTGTGTAAAAAAGAGCGAATGTACAAATTGGGCACAACATCTTTTTATTTCATCAGGATCATTGTGCTCAATGCAGGTAATCATTGGATCATATGCAATTGATGAAGGAGAAAATGAAGGCTTTTGGTGGCAGACCATGGTATCGTCATATACATCATTTTCACGTTCATATATGTGATAAGATAATGCGCGAAGTGCGTCTGTGTAAGCGGCAGCAGCTTGTTCAGTCTGATCGGCAAGTGTACTGATAGCAGTATAAAAACGGATACCAGTTTGCTGCTTTAAATGGCAAAGTATATTTGCAATAGGTTCTCGGATTGCACAAAGCTCCTTATTTTGAGTGTCAGAAATAAGAAGTACAAGCTGCTTTTCACGAAGAATCCAGGCTTCAATAGACTGGTCAGAAAAAGCACTGATAAATAGAGGCTTTGCCAGTTTAAGCGCATGCAAGAGCTTGTCACTTGAGGTTGCTGCTGAACAGACAATAACGCGATACGGATTATCAAACAGCGTAAGAGAAAGCATCGTGCAGCGCCGTTTTATGTCACTGTCATCGCGAATCTCATTTAATAAAAGCTGATTCAAAAAGAAAATTTTAGAACTTTCCATTAATTCATCTAAATTTTTAGCAGCAGAAGAAGAATGATGATGTGAGAGAATCTCAGCATATTGACGAGATAGCTCATCCTTAAATTCTTCAATCTTTAACGGTTTTAAAAAATAGCCGTTTGTACCATAGCGAATTGCTTTTTGTGCAAGGTAAAAATCGTCATATCCGCTTAAAATTAAAAAACGACAGGTGATTCCTGCAGCTTTAGTTTGGCGGATTACCTCAAGTCCATCAATTTGAGGCATTTTAATATCAATTATAACAAGATCCGGGAGATAGCTTCTGATTAAATCAAGTGCCTCCTGGCCGTTAGAAGCAACAGCTACTACCTTAGCATGATATTGCTCCCAGGGAATGGCATTTTGGAGCCCGTTTCGAATGGCAGCCTCATCATCAGCAAGCAGAACCCGGATAGAAATGGATTCCATGAAAGTTCCTCCTTGTTTTGAAATTTTTGGTACTTTATGTTTGTTACGCACACATACTGGTAGTATTTTAACATGAATAAAGCAGAAAAGCAACTTTTAAACGTAAGCCACCAAAGGTTATAATTGTAACCAACAATATGAATAGTTGAAAAATGTCACATGATGGAAAGTGTTACATAATACATGAAAAATGACGTTGAAAATTGTTATAATTCATGATAAAACATAACCATAGCAAACAGCAATCCGAGTTTTATTGTGAAACTGGATAAGCTGTAAAGGAATTTAAGGAGGACTTTCTAATGAAAAGAAGAGGTATGAGTCTTGCACTTTGTGCAGCAATGGCAATGGGTACGATCGGCGTAGTTCCGGCAATGGCAGATGATGTAACTACCATCACTTACTGGGTAAATGACCGTCATGACAGCGAGTACATGACCGAGATGGTAGAAAAGTACAACAAGGAGAACACAGACAATATCTACATTGATATGCAGATCATCACAGATGATTATGAGAACATGATTTCTCTTGCTTACACAGGCGGTACAGCACCGGATATCATCGGACAGAGCGTAACATTAAAGAATTTTGTAGATAATGATATGCTTGTTCCGTTAAACGATTACATTGATGCAGATGAGGAGTACCAGAAGGTTAACGAGCCATATGAGCATGCATATGAGGGCTTAAACTACATGGATGGCAATCTGTACTGGGTATATTCTGGTATGAGATCTGGTGTTCGTATTGAGTACAATAAGGATCTGTTAGAGAAGAGCGGATATACAGAAATTCCGAAGACACTTGACGAGTACATTGATATGGCAAAGAAGATCACTGAGGATGGAAACGGCGAGTATTATGGAATCGGATTTACTTCATCTTCTCCATTTGAGCGTCAGCTTGAGATGATGGCTCAGGTATCTGGTATTTATTACTATGACTATGTAAATGGCAAGTTTGATTTCAGCGGCTACAAGGAAATCCTTGAGAAGGGCAAGAGATTTATCGATGAGGAGATTGCTTACCCGGATCAGCAGGGCGTTGATAACATGAGAGCATTATTTGCAGAAGGCGAGTTTGCACTGTGGGGCAACGCTTCTCAGGAGGCAGGTGTATTCACCAGCCAGCTGCCAATCGAAGACTTTGAGTGGGGCGTGGCAGAGGTTCCGTCTCTTGACGGCGAGATCAAGGGTGCACTTCAGACAACACCATCTAAGGGCTATGCAATCATGTCTTCCAGTGAGCATCCAGATGAGGCTTGGAAGGTAATTCAGTACTTCCAGTCTGAGGAATTTTTAAAGGGATACTTAGAGAATGGTTACTGTCTGCCGATTACTTCTTATATGGATGAGAAGATCGATAAGTCTAAGATCGGCCGTCTGGCAGATTTCTCTTTACTTGACTATGAGTCTGTATACCCGGCAGTACCGACAATTAACCTGACAGGTGATGATTACAGAACTGTTATGTGGAATGCAATCATGGGTTATGTTGATGTTGACGATGCAATCGAAGATCTGAATACCCGTTACAATGAGGCATATGATGCAGATATCGAGTCTGGCAGCGTTAAGAGACTTGTAATTGAGGATTATGATCCGCTTCATCCAAGTGATGGAACTGCAACCTATCTTGACAAATAAGAAACAGACAGCCTATAGTGGCATCTGAATAAAATGGGAAGGCTGTTTCCGAAAAAAATAAGGAGACGGCTTTCCCTTTCTTATCGCATCTATT
>QWCY01006493.1_pt1 | contig 10231 bp, 8 predicted proteins | sample 1972631 | NCBI WGS metagenome assembly QWCY01 (sample SAMN09866696, study PRJNA288562) | Human gut metagenome isolate pre1_stool, whole genome shotgun sequencing... | isolation source: gut | host: Homo sapiens | place: USA: California
GAGTCCTTCGACGGAATCTGGTCCATGCGGTTCGACACGATGGCCAGCGCATCGGCGTAAAGCGTCATGTCGGTCAGCAGCACCAGCACCTTTTCGCCCTTATCGACGGCGAAGTACTCGGCGGCGGTCAGCGCCATGTCGGGAACGAGCAGACGCTCGACGGGCGGATTCTCCGTGGTGTTGACGAACGACACGATGCGGTCCAGAGCGCCCGCATTTTCAAAGACGCTTTTGAAATAGAGGAAGTCGTCGTTCGTAAGACCCATGCCGCCGAGGATGATCTTGTCGGCCTTGGCGCGCAGGGCCACGTTGGCCATCACGGCGTTGTAGGGCTGGTCGGGATCGGCGAAGAAGGGAATCTTCTGCCCCGTCACGATCGTATTGTTCAGGTCGATGCCGGCGATGCCCGTGGCGATCAGCTCCGAAGGCTGGATACGCCGGAAGGGGTTCACCGTCGGGCCGCCGATCTCGCGGGCCTCGCCCTCGATGATCTCGCCGCCCTCCAGCGGTTCGCCGTAGGCGTTGAAGAAACGCCCCGCGAGGTTGTCCGAAACGCGCAGCTTGGGGGGCTCGCCGTGGAAGACGACCTCCGAGTCGGTGGCCAGACCCTCGGTCCCGGCGAAAACCTGCAACGTGACGTTCTCGCCCATAATCTTCACCACCTGCGCCAGCTTGCCGCCGACGGTGGCCAGTTCGTCGTTGCCGACGCCCGTGGCGCGCAGCGTCACGGTAGCCTTGGTGATGTTGTCAATCTTGGTGTATATCTTCTGAAATGCTCGTGTTGTCATGGCTTATTTGGTTTTTTCACTCACATACTGCTCGATCTGCTTGCGGTAATCCTCGAACTTCTCCGACTTCCACTCCGAGTAGTTCATCTGGCGGAAGAGGTTGATAAGGCCCTTGAAGAACTGCGAGCACTCCTCGAAATCGGCGAACGAGAACGACTGGTTGCAGATGCCGAGCACCATCTTGTACATCATCTGCTGGCGTTCGATCGGACAGTTGGCGTCGATGTCGTCGAAAGCGTCCTGTTGCAGGATCACGAAGTCGATCAGCTCCGACTTCCAGAAACACTCGTGATACTCCACCGGCACGCCGTCGTCGCCCAGGATGTTGATCTGGTCGTTGGCCTCCTTGCCGCGCTGCACGATGGTCTTGCCCGCATAGACGAGGTCCACCCAGTCCTTTTCGATCTGACCGTCGAGGTACTCGCGGATCTCGGGATATTCGAGGTATTTCGAATAGGACTCCAGCGGGTCGATGGCCGGGTAGCGCTTCGAGTCGGCGCGGCCCTGCGAAAGGGCGTAGAAACAGCGCGCGGCCTTCTTCGTCGATTCGGTCACCGGCTCCTTGAGGTTACCGCCCGCAGGCGACACCGTGCCGAGGAAGGTCACCGAACCGGTACCGCCGACGACGAGTTTCACCAGTCCGGCGCGCGAGTAGAAGTTCGAGATGATCGCCGAGAGGTCCATCGGGAAGGCGTCCTGACCCGGAAGCTCCTCCAGACGGTTCGACATCTCGCGCAGCGCCTGGGCCCAGCGCGAAGTCGAGTCGGCCATGACCAGCACCTTGAGACCCATCGAGCGGTAGTACTCGCCGATGGTCATACCCGTATAGACCGACGCCTCACGCGCGGCGACGGGCATGTTCGACGTATTGCAGATGATGATCGTGCGCTCCATGAGATTGTGGCCCGTGCGGGGGTCGATCAGCTCGGGGAACTCCTTGAAGATCTCGACCACCTCGTTGGCACGCTCGCCGCAGGCCACCATGATGATGACATCGGCGTCGGCCTGCTTCGAGATGGCGTGCTGGAGCACCGTCTTGCCGGCGCCGAAAGGCCCCGGGATAAAGCCCGTACCGCCCTCGGCCATCGGGTTGAAGGTGTCGATGGCGCGCACGCCGGTGATCATCACCCGCGAGGGGCGCGGCTTCTCGGTGTAGCAGCGCACGGCCTGCTTCACGGGCCATTTCTGCACCATCGTCACGTCGTGGTCCCGGCCCTCGGCGTCGGTCAGCGTGGCGACCGTGTCGGTCACCTTGTATTTGCCCGCTGCGGCGACGCTCTTGACCGTATAGGTGTCGGTCATCGAGAACGGAACCATGATCTTGTGCATCACCCACTGCTCCTTGACCTCGCCCAGCCACGACGCTGCGGAGACCTTATCGCCCGCCTTGGCCAGCGGCGTAAACTCCCACTCGGCGGAGAAGTCGATCGGATCGGTGATCGAACCGCGGGCGATGAACAGCCCGTCCATCTTTTCGAGGTCGTTCTGCAAACCGTCGTAGTTGCGCGACAAAAGGCCCGGGGCGAGCGTCACTTCGAGCATGTGCCCCTCGAACTCCACCTTGTCGCCGATTTTCAAACCGCGGGTGCTGTCAAAAACCTGGACATAGGCGGCGTCGCCTATGACCTTGATGACCTCGGCCATCATTTTGGTATCCCCCGTCCAGACATAGCAGATCTCGTTCTGGCCCACGGCTCCGTCGGCCTTGACGATCACGATGTTGGAGATGATACCGTTTACACGTCCTGTCGTTTTCATTGTATCTTTTTATTGTTTATTTCTTGTCGATCAGCTCTTTTCCGTCCAGTTCGGCCATCAGGCGGTCGAACATCTCGCGGCCGCGCGCGGCGTCGAGCAGCGTCCAGCGGGCCACGATGTTGATCCGGGCCAGGTAGGAAAGAACGGCGTTAATGTCGAAATAGTCGAACGTGGCCAGCTCCGTGGCTTCGTTCCAGCGCACGAGGTCGATCTTGTGCTCCTTCTCGACGAGGTTCGCCTCGTCGTTCACGGCCGCGATCACCGCGTCGATATAGGGCAGCTCGCCCCGCAGTCCGAAATCGGCCGCTGAGCTGCGCTGCAACTGGTCGGCGACATCGCCGCCGCCCACCACGACCTCCTCGACCGCACGCCCCGCGGCACGCGCCGTAACGGCGGCCGACACGTTGCGCAGATTCCGGTCGAAAGCCGACCATTCGCGCAGGAAACGGCTCCCGGCCTTGGCGCACGCGGCGTAATAGGCGCCGAACAGCTCCTTTTCGAAGCGCTGCGCGGTATCGACCGTCTCGGCGTCCTCGCCCTCGGGATCGGCATAGGCCCTCACCACGCGGGCCACCGGTTCGGGCAGCCGCTTCGGGGACTTCAACTCCTCCTCCAGCTCTTCGTGCGTGAGATTGCCCAGCGGATTGTGCGCCGAGCGTCCCGCGCGCAGAGCGGCGATATTCTCGCAGTCGTAGTAGCCGTACAGCAGCCGCACCTCGCGGGCGTCGGCCGCCGTCACCCCCTCCAGAATCTCGGAGACGATGGCCCGGGCGTCGAACCCCTTGGTGTCGGCGTCGAGCGAGTACTCCTTCAGCCCGGCCACCAGACAATAATATTCGGTCGCAAACATAGCGTTACGCCTTAAACAGCAACCGGTAAACCTTGTCGCGCAGATACTCGCCCAACAGCGCCTCGATGTCGGCGTCGGCGAACGAAATGTAGTAGCCGCCCTCCTTGGCGCCCACCTTGAACCCGCTCTTCACCTCCTTCGACCAGCCGACCTCGATGCCGGCGGCCAGCAGCTCCTGGGCGCTCTTGCCGAACGCCTCGTCGAGTTTCTTGCGCTCGTCCTCGGGAAGCAGGGCCTGCAATTCGACCTTGCCCGAATCGGCTCCGTTCCAGTTCTTCGCCACGGCGACGAGCATCTCCTTGATGAACGCCGGGTCCACGACGGCCTCCTTCACGCCGCCGGCCGTGGCCTTGGCGATGATCAGCGAGGCGATCTCCTGTTTGATTTTCGACACGGCCTGTTTGCCGGCCAATGCGATCTCGGTCATGGTGTTCTTCTCGACATCCTCGACTTTCGCCTGCGCCTTCTTCACGATCTCCTCGGCCTCGGCACGGGCCTCGGCGACGATCTTCTGCGCTTCGGCCTTGGCGTCGGCGACCAGCTTGTCGGCCTCGGCACGGCCTTTCTCCAGCCCTTCGTCGTAGAGCTTCTGGGTCAACTGTTGCAGTTTGTTTTCCATAGCGTTATATTTGTTTGATTATCGTTTTTTCTTTTAACGCACAAATATATAAAAGATTATCAAAAAAACGGGGTACTGAACAGCAATTTATCCCTTTTTGACAAAATTCAGGAAGAAATGTGCGAGCCTTGCGGAACGGAGGCCGGGCCCCGGGAGGCGGTCTTCGGCCCGGTGGGCGGCCTCATTCACCGAAAGTCTTTCTGAAAAATACGGACCGGAGCGTCCCGCTCCTGCGGTAAGGACCGAATGTGTCCGCGAACGGGAGCACGAAAACCCCGCCCGCCCCGATCAAGAGCCGGCGGGGTTTTCATACGGTCCCGCACCCGGCGCGGCCGCGACGCGCGAAGCCGTCAGTCGAAGGACGAAACGAACGGTTTGGGACGAGGCATGGTCTCCTCGGTTATCCGCCCGAAATCGAAAATTTATCCGACGGTCCAACCGAAGAAAAAAACGACGCCTCCGCTTTTCATGCCGGAATCCACAGCCTGAAAAACGGGGACATTCTCTATTCAAGGGCGATACCGCTCAGCGCGAACGGCACCCGGCCCGGAAGCTACTGGTGCTGAGGGCGCAGGAGGTCCTGCACCACCTTGACGGGCGAGAAGGTCGTGATCGGCACATCGACGAAGACCGTGTTCCAGCGGGCCATCGCGCCGTTCCACAACCCCGGAAGCTCCTGGGCCCGCAGGTCGCGGCCGCCCGCCGATTTCGACGAGATGAAGCCCGTCGAGGGGTCGGTGTATTTGCGCAGGTCGAATTTCCGGCCCTTCGAATCGCGCACGCCGCAGACGATGTCCACGGGATTGAAATGCGTGGCCGACTGCATCAGCGGCAGGTCGTCGGGCGAAATCTGGCTCGACTCGGCGATCTGCAACGACTCGGTGCCGTCGGGATTCCCGACCCAGAAGGGCCCGCCGCCCGGCTCGCCCTCGTTGCGGACCATGCCGCAAACGCGGATCGGACGGTCCAGCACGGCGCGCAGCAACGCCGAATCGTAGTCGGCGGGGAGCTTCACGCAAAGCTGTTTTTCGATGAATTCGGCGATGGGCTCCAGCTCGGCGCCGCCCACTTCGAGCGCCTTGAGGTATTCGAAAGAACGCTCTTCGAGGTCGAGCAGAATGCCCGCAAGCACCTTTTTATAACGGATCGTGTCGCCGCGCCGGGCGTCGGTCGTCACGTTGTCGATATTCTTGATGAAGATCAGATCGGCGTCGATCTCGTTCAGGTTCTCGATCAGCGCCCCGTGGCCCGCGGGACGGAACAGCAGCGTGCCGTCGTCCTGCCGGAAAGGCGTGTTGTCGGGATTCACGGCGATGGTGTCGGTCGCCGGTTTCTGCACCGAGAACGAGATGTCGTAGCGGATGCCGAAACGTTTTTCATAGAACGGCACCTTCTCGGCGAGCAACTCCTCGAATCCGGCGACGTGCTCGGGAGAGACGGTGAAATGGATGCGCGCCACACCCTTCGCGGCGGCATAGGTCGCCCCCTCGACCAGATGCTCCTCGACGGCCTTGCGGGCCCCCTCGGAATAGGCGTGGAAGGTGACCAGCCCCTTGGGCTTGCGGCCGTAGTTCAGACCGTCGTTCACGATGGCGCTGACGACCGCCCGGTCGTCGGCCCCGGCCGGAAGCACGGCTTTCAGCTCGGGCCAGAAGGCGAATTTCTCGATATTTTCCAGCAGGGTGTCGATGCCCTTGCCGCGCTTGCCGTCGTTGACGAACCCGAACAGCTCCTTGAACATGCGCGTCGCGGCGCCCGAGGCGGGCACGAACTTCACGATGCCCAGACGCCCGGCGGCAGCCTCGTAACGGGCCGCGGCCTCGTCGGCCTGCGCCCGATCGACCACCGTCACGCCGTCGCCCGGCGAAGCGGCCCGCACGACGTTCAGAAAAGGAAATCCGCGGCGGAAATTCTCCAGCTGGGTTTCGACCTGTCCGAGGGTGAGGCCGTGGCCGGCGATCTGTTGTAAATCCTGTTGAGTAAACATAGGTTATCGGTTTTGTGGCATAAATATACGAAATATTTGCGTAACTTTGCGCATCATGATCCGAGAATTTCACCAAATCAGCCTGCGCACGCGCAACAGCTTCGGCGTCGATCAGCAGGCCGCGCGCCTCGTCGAATTCGAAACGCCCGAAGACCTGCGCACGCTCTTCGCCGCGGGGATTCCTGAAAAATGGACGGTCCTGGCCGGAGGCAACAACATCCTCTTCACCCGGGACTACGACGGCGTGCTCCTGACGCCCGTCGCCCGGGGGATCACCCTCCTGAGCGACGACGGCGACGAAGTCCGCGTGCGGGCCGATGCAGGCGTCGAGTGGGACGATCTGGTGGAATGGGCCGTCGGACGCGGACTGTGGGGCATCGAGAACCTCTCGCTGATCCCCGGCAAGGCGGGCGCGGCGCCGGTGCAGAACATCGGGGCCTACGGCTGCGAGGCGAAGGACGCAATCCGCCGGGTCGAGATGTACTGCGTCGAGACGGGCGCAATGCTGACGCTCGACGCCGCGCACTGCGGATTCGGATACCGAGAGAGCGTCTTCAAACACGACCTGAAAGGGCGGGCGATCATCACCGCCGTCGAGATCGCCCTCACGCACACGCCCCGGCCCCGGCTGGGCTACGGCGACGTGGAGCGCGAGGTCGAAGCCCGCGGCGGAGCGACGTTGCGCAACATCCGCGAAGCGATCTGCGCGATCCGCCGCGCGAAGCTCCCCGACCCGGCCGTGCTGGGCAACGCGGGCAGCTTCTTCAAGAATCCGGTGGTCGAGGCGGCCGCGGCGGAACGCCTGCTCGCGGAGTATCCCGACATGCCGCACTACCCCGCCCCCGAGGGGCGCGTGAAGCTGGCCGCCGGGTGGCTGATCGACCGGGCCGGGATGAAAGGCCGCCGCAAGGGGGCCGTGGGGGTCCACGAACGGCAGGCGCTGGTGCTGGTGAACCACGGCGGCGCCACGGGCGGCGAGGTGATCGCCTTCGCACACGAGGTGCAGGAGCGGGTCCGCGAGAAATTCGGCATCGAAATAGATACGGAGGTTAACATCTTATAATAATATATGAACCTGATCGAAACGTTCCAGCGCTACATCGAAGAGAACAGCCTCGCCACGCACGACGACCGCATCCTGCTGACCGTCTCGGGCGGCGTGGACTCGATGGTGATGCTCTCGCTGTTCACCCGCTGCGGCTATCGGGTGGGCGTTGCCCACTGCAACTTCCAGCTGCGGGGCACGGAGAGCGACGAGGACGAAGTGCTGGTGGAAGAGGAGGCGAAAAAATACGGCGTGGAGTTCTACAACAAGCGCTTCGAGACCAAGGCCGAGATGGAGCGCACGGGCGAGTCGATGGAGATGGCGGCCCGGCGGCTGCGCTACGCCTGGTTCGACGCCCTGAGCCATGAGCACGGCTATACGGCCGTGGCCATCGCCCACCACGCCGACGACTCGATAGAGACCTTTTTCATCAACCTGCTGCGCGGCACCGGGCTGCGGGGGCTGACGGGTATCTCGACCCAGGTGGGGAAGATCATCCGCCCGCTGCTGTTCGCCTCGCGCCGGGAGATACTCGAATACGCCGTGCAGAACCGCATCCCCTTCCGGGAGGATTCGTCGAACCGCTCGACCAAATACCTGCGCAACAAGATCCGGCTGGGGCTCATCCCCCGCATCCGCGAGATCAATCCCAAGTTCACGAGCCTGATGAGCCGCAACCTCGCGCGGCTGACCGACGCCCAGCTGTTCATCAACCACGGCATCGAGCGCATCCGCGGCGAGGCGGTCACGTCGGAGGCGGGGATCGACACGATCCGCCTCGACCGAATCGACCCGGCGTTCCCGCAGGGGTTCGTGATCTACGAACTCCTCAGTTCGGGATACGGGTTCAAAGGCGACGTGATCGACTCGCTGTGCCACGCCCTCGAACAGGGGGCCACGGGACGGCGGTTCTACGCCCGGGAGCACGTGGCCTGCATCGACCGCGGACGAATCGTCGTGGCGCCGGTCGCCCCCGACGACGCGTGTCTTACGACAGTGCCGAAAGGAGCCCTGCGCAGCTACTGCGGCAACTCGGTGCTCTACTACAAATACTGCGACATCGACACGATCAAGAATTTCGGCGTCCCGGAGCACATCGCGCAGATAGACGCCGACCGGCTGCAATTCCCGCTCACGCTCCGCCGCTGGCAGGAGGGCGACTGGTTCGTGCCCTTCGGCATGACGGGCCGCAAGAAGGTGTCGGACTTCCTCGTCGATGCCAAAGTCTCCGTGGCCGAGAAACAGCGGCAGTTCGTGCTCGTGTCGGGCGGCGAAATCGCGTGGCTCGTCGGCCGCCGCATCGACGACCGCTACCGGCTGACGCCCGAGACGGAAAACGTGCTGCGCATCACCAAAGAGATCGTTTAAGAGATGGCAAAAAGCACCGTAAAGTTCAAGGACTCCGTCGCCGAATACGAGCGGATCGCCGCCGAGATCGCGGCGCGCCGGTTTTCGGGCATCTACCTGCTGATGGGCGAGGAGAGCTATTTCATCGACGCCCTCGCGGAGCAGCTGGCGGCGACGATTCTCGACGAGGCGTCGCGGGCCTTCAACCAGATCACCGTCTACGGACGCGACTCCGAGGCGGGGCAGATCATCAACCTCTGCCGCCAGATGCCCATGATGGGGTCGTATCAGGTGGTGATCCTCAAAGAGGCCCAGCAGCTCAAAGGGCTCGACAAACTCTCGCTCTACACCCAGAAGCCCTCGCCCACGACCGTCCTCGTGATCTGCCACAAGGAGAAGAACGCCGACAAGCGTTCGGCTTTCTACAAGGGGTGCGCGGCGAACGGCACGGTGCTGGAATCGGTGCGGCCGCGCGACTACGAAATCGCGGCGTGGTTGCAGCAGTTCATCCGGAAACAGGGGCTGACGATCGACGCCAAGGCGCTGTCGATGCTGACCGACCACCTGGGGACCGACATCGCCAAAATCTCCAACGAGCTGAAAAAACTCACCGTGTCGATGCCCGAGGGGGTGAAGCGCATCACCGACGCCGACATCGAGGCCAACATCGGCATCTCGAAGGATTTCAACAACTTCGAGCTGTGCAAGGCCGTGGCCACCAAGGACATGGGCCGCGCGCTGATGATCGCCGACCACTTCGCCCGCAACCCCAAGGACAACCCGCTGCTGCTGACGGTCATGGCGTTGTTCGGACAGTTCCGCGACATCTTCGTCGTCAACTACCTGCGCTGGCTCGCGCAGCATCGGGGAAAGCCCTTTCCGCCGGACACGGAGCTGATGCGCATCCTGCGCAAAAGCAACGTCTACGTCCTCGGGGAGATCAAACAGAACGCCGCGGCGTGGAACAACCGCAAGGTGTTCAACATCCTGGGGCTGCTGCGCGAATACGACGCCAAGAGCAAGGGGCTCAACGCCGGAGGAGCTCCGGACGGCGAGCTGCTGCGCGAACTGCTGCTGAAAATCTTCCTGCTTTGACGGAGCTCTACCTATATCAGACGGTCCACCTCGCCCGGGGCCGCGCCCGCAATGCGGAGGCGCACGCCGCACGGCTCGACGCCGCATCGCGCGAGTTGTTCGGCCGGGGATATGCACCCGCACGCCTCGCGGCCCGCATCGAGGCCCTCGCCGCCGCGGAACGCTATCCGACGGGGGTGTCGGGATTCGTGCGCATCGAATTGGGGGCCGACGGCGAGGAGCGTCTCACACCCGCGGGGGTGTCGCTCTACGACGGCTACGCCCTCCGGAGCCTCCAGCCCGAGGCCGTGACGCTCCGCTACGACCTGCCGCTCACCGAGGCCCCGACCTCGGCCCGCGAAGCGGCGGCGCAGCTGGCCCGCCGTATGGCGGAGCGCGCGGGAGCCGATGTCGCCGTGCGCTGCGACCGGGAGGGAATCCTCCGCGAAGCCGACGACGCCCCGCTGTTCGCCGTCGCGGGACACACGGTGCTGGCGGCCCCCGGCACGCAAAGCGTCGAACGGGAACTGGCCGTGCGGGCCGTACGGGCCGCGGGGCTGGAGCTGCGCGAGGAGCCTTTCGGATGCGGAGAGCTGCCGCGGATCGACGAACTCTTCTTCGCCGACCACCGGGGCATCACCGCCCTCGCACGCTGCGACGGGCAGCCGCTGATGTCGCTCATCGCCGAGCGCATCGCCCTCGTCATGGAGGGGCTGTTTCCGAAAAAATAGAAACCGCACCGGCCCTTTCCGCCGTACCTTTC
>QWCY01006495.1_pt1 | contig 10229 bp, 7 predicted proteins | sample 1972631 | NCBI WGS metagenome assembly QWCY01 (sample SAMN09866696, study PRJNA288562) | Human gut metagenome isolate pre1_stool, whole genome shotgun sequencing... | isolation source: gut | host: Homo sapiens | place: USA: California
TACAAGATATGTGCTTTTTTTATATCTAAGATGGCTGAGCTATCGGCCTTATACGGGCATCCCCTTATAATTAGGGAATCCAATATTTATATTTATTTAGTTTATTATTTGTATTTATTTTTACTTACAAATTGTAAGTATACTCCCCAACCATTGGATTCCCTGATTTTTATAAAATATGTTAGTAATTATAAATTAAATAAATATAAAAGGAGAATCACTATGAAAGAGAGAACAATCGCAATTGTAAACCAGAAAGGCGGAGTTGCTAAAACGACAACAACATTAAATCTGGGGGCAGAATTGGCAAAGGCAGGAAATAAGGTTTTACTAGTTGATTTTGATCCGCAGTCATCATTGACTATTGCATTAGGGCAATTTGATGAAAACATTCCATCGATTGCAGATTTGATGCAGTTAGAAATTGAGGATAGAGACTTACTAAATAAAGAAGATATTATGATTAATATATATGGAATGGATTTGCTCCCTGGAAGTATTGTGTTGGCTTCTACGGAGCTTTTTCTAATTAATGCTACCTGTAGAGAACAGATTTTAAAAACTGTATTAGCAAAATATAAGAAAGACTATGATTATATTCTAATTGATTGTGGACCATCACTTGGAATGTTAACAATTAATGCATTAACTGCCGCGGATAGTGTGATTATTCCAGTAGAAGCAGAATATTTGTCTGCGAAAGGTATGGAATTATTATTAAGATCAGTAGCAATGACGAAACGAAAATTGAATCCTAGTCTAAAAATAGATGGAATTTTGATTACTAGAGTAGATAAGAGAAACAACTTATCTGGACAGATTATCAAGATGGTTAGAGATGCTTATGAAAGTTTAAATATATTTGATAGTCAGATTCCAGAAAGAATTGCAGTGGGAAAATCGCTCAGTAAGCATGAGTTGGTTGCAGGGTTTGAAAAAAATTCAGATGCAGCTATTGCATATAAGAAATTGGCTCAGGAGGTATTAGCAAAATGACAGAAATGACAGAAAGATTAAAACCATTAGGAGAAATGTTTGGATTACCGCAAGATTTTAATGAAGATACAAAAGATAAGGTGACTGAATTAAAAATCAGTCACCTCAAAGATTATCATAAAGGAAATTTAGGAGAAAACAGATATTCGAAACAGGATTTAGAAGATCTTGTAGAATCTGTAAAAATAAATGGGATCATTCAGCCTTTAGTTGTTCGTCCACTTGAAGAAAATGATGAATATGAAATTATCCTGGGACACCATCGAAGAGATGCGGCATTACTGGCAGGATTGAATACAGTACCATGCTTGATCAATGATGATTTGGATGATGATACAGCAGAGTTGTTATTTATGGATTCAAATTTGCAGCATGGATTCGAAAAAATGAAACAATCTGAAAAAGCTGAATTGATCTATCGGAGGAATGAGGTTTTAAAACGACAGGGAAGAAGGACAGATTTAAATCCAGATGATCTTACCAAGAGTGTAGATGAAGAATTTAACTTAAGTCGAAGTTCTATTCAGCGATATTTAAGAATTTATCAATTAACTGATAAATTAAAAGAGGCATTAGATAATGGGAAGATTGGAGTAAAGGTAGCCGTGGATCTTTCATTTATTTCTACTATTTATCAGGATCTAATTGCAGATTATATAAAAGAAAATGATGTAAAAATTGATAAGAAAATGTCTGAAAAAATCAAGACGGTGTCAGAAAGACAACATCTAAATGATAAAACATTGTTTGAAATCTTAAATGGAAAAATTTCTGAAGAAGTAAAGGTAAAGCCGAAAAAAACTTCAATTAAAGTAAGTAAAAAGGTATTAAACAAATATTTTAAACCAGGACAGAAACAAGATGAAATAGATAAGATTATTGAGAAAGCATTGGAAATGTATTATCAGAATTGAACTGAGGGATAAAATGAGAAGAAGAGTAATGACAATAGCAATGGCTACGTTTTTTGCCGGAATGATGGCTTTTTGTGATGTAGACATAATTGCTGCAGAAGAGAATGTTGTGACAGAAGCAACAACAGAAACAGCTATAATATCAACAACAGAAGAAGTAACAACAGAACAGAATCAATCAGAATTAAAAAATAACACAACGAAGGTAGAAAATAAGGTAACAATTTCAAAGAAACATAAAAAAGATAAAACTTCAAGCAGAAGGAAAAGGCCAAAATCAAAAGAAAGATATTATAAGAAAAAAAAGATTGCTGAAAAAAACGTTGATTCCAAAAATGAAATCATAAAAAAACAAAAAAATCAAAAAGAATATATAGGAGATTATATATATTTTAATCAAACAGATTCTATTTGGAATAACAATAATTTGTCATTACGATCAGCTGGCTGTGGACCGACAGCGGTTGCAGTCTGTATTTCTAATTTAACGCATAAGTTTGTAAGTCCAGTGACTGTTGCAGGATGGGCTAAAAAGGAAGGATATTATTCTTCTTCCGGTTCACTGCATAGTGCGATTCCTGCGATGGCAAGTCACTGGAATTTGCAATGCAGAGGACTCTATAAAAATGAAAAGGAGATTGAAAGAGCTTTAAGATCCGGGCATATGGTTGTGGGATTGATGGGACCAGGATATTTTACAAATGGTGGCCATTTTATATCATTATTAACAATAAATAAAAAAGGTATGGTTGAAGTGGCAGATGTTGGAAGTAGGGTAAGATCACAAAAAACATATGATCTTGCTTTTATTATACAGAATTCTAAAATAGCAGATGCAGGTGGACCTTTTTGGGAAATTTGGAGCAATAAAACAGACGGTAATAACCATAAAAAGCAGAAAAGGAAGAATAAAGTTCATAACAAAGTAATAAAACAAAGTGATGATCAGAATAAAAATAAAGAAGAGATTATTCGTAAATTTTATTTGAATTTGCAGATTGATCTGACAGACTTCGAAAAAGAAATTCCAATGGACGAATTATTAATAGGAATTAAGAGTCAGGGGATTCAGGATCATAAAAGTAAAATAAATGATCACTTAAAGGAACTTGGCAATCAATTGAATGATGAAAAAATTGTTCAGGTAAGCGAAACATATAGTTTTGGAATGGATGCAATGCAGTTACATAAAGAAAGAACTTATTTTGCAGTTCCTACCTATTTAGAAAATATTACGAGGATAAATTAATATGGATAAAAAAGAAGATAAGTTTATGGATAAAAAAGAAGATAAGTTTATGGATAAAAAAGAAGATAAGTTTTTAGAAGAATTTTTGTCGAAATGGATAATAATTTGTATTGATGGACCTATAATATACATCCTGTTGAAATTGTTATACTGTATTTATGACAGAATAATGATAAAGAATCTGGTGGTTAGCTTTCAACCAGTACTGTTATTTATAGGATGCCTAGTTGTTGGAAAGTCCATTCTATTTTCTTTTGTTCCCAAAATCGTAGGATTTATTATGAAAACTGATTACAAAGAGAATGAACATAAAAGCGAGGTGAAAGATATGTTGAAAATTTCAGATTATACAAATACTGTACGAGAAGAAATTGAAGGATCATCAGGATTAAAAAAAATGATCCAAAGAAATCTTGATAAGATGAATGAAGTGATAGGAGATATTGATATGTCAGAAAAACAGAAAAAAACATGGTTGTGGTTGGCAGGATATGAAGAAAGTACAATAGATAACATTCTTGATGTTATAAAACAGAAAAGAAGATGATGATGTGCTATTCAAAGATAAATTTATGCATATTAAAAAATATATGATATAATATTTAAGAGGTGATGGAGATGCAAAATCGAGAAATGATAATGCATAAAGTTGGTAAATGGTTTATGATAATTGGAATAGCTGGACTTTTAAGTCTCTTTTTTATTGAGTGGAGTCGATGGAACTTAGTACCGTTGGCAGAAAAAATAAACTTAGTGGCAGTAAGTGAAAATTATCATGAATTTCATACGGAATTTATAGAAGGTGGAATAGCAACATTTAGTATTTTTGCATTATTTGCTGCACCATCGCTTGTTAGGTGGGACAGTAGATCTGCAATTAATGTTACATTACTACTTTTTGCAATAGTTATTGATGCAGCAGCAATTATATCTGTTATTGCAAAAGGTGAAATATTTGAAAACTATGTTCTTGTTATAGTATTATCAATGTGCATTTATGTAAAAAATGTCTTAGAAATGATACAAAAGTTGTATCATTGGATTACGACAGGATCAGAAGAGAATCATTATGACATTGTCAAAATGACATTTATTTGGACGATTATAGCATTTATAATCGGAAAGATTTGGTAGTAAAATGAAAGTTTGGGAAGTTTCAATGAATTATTTAGAGGAGGGTCAGTATGAGAAGAGTAAAAAAATCAATTGTAGTAGTTACAATGATGTTTTTTTCAATGATGTTATTTTCAATGACGAACGTACATGCAGCGAATAAGAAACTAAAAGTTAACAAAGTATATACTATATCAAAAAAGATTAAAGGAAAAACAAAGAAAAAATACTTAGTTAAAGTAAAAATTGGAAAGAAAATTTACAAGAAAAAAGCTTCTTCCAAAGGAAATTTTTCAATCAAGATTCCAAAACAAAAGGCAGGAAAGAAGATTAAAATTAAAGTATATAGACGAAAAAATAAAAAGTGGAAATTATATACAACTAAAACTATTAAGGTAAAAAATAAGAAAAACAATGTAAAAAAATATCCAGGGAAAGAAGATGCAATTGATCTTGATCAAGTAAAAAAAGATCTTGCAACAGGAAAGAAGATATCTAAAGGAGAAACTGCATTAGGGAAAGGACATTATTATTATTTAATGAACTTTGGTGGACTAAAAGGCGATGCACTTGTTGGATATGTAAATGATTATATTGATGTTGATACAGATGGTGAATATGTAACAATGAGGGCAATTAATGGAGCTACATTATATTATACAGTTGCAGGTGCATCTGAAAAGTCTATGACTCAATTAGAAGAACCAACATTTAATTCAGAACATTTAGAGCCAAGACAAAAAGTAGTTTTTAGTTGTTATGATTTTAATAAGAATGCAAACAGAGGCGGATTGTATTTAAAAGTACATGCCTACAAGAATGGAAAATTAATTGCGATATCATATGAATCACATTATATGATTCATATGATTCCTGGTTTTTATTATTAAGAATGAGGAGAGAATGAGGTATAAAAGTAAATATAGGGGACCTCCTTAAATGGAGTATCAAGAACACCATGAAGCTGATGGTGTTTTTTTATTGTAAATTTTTCATGAAAAAGGAGACAGATTATGAAGAAAAAAAGATTTAAGAAAATCTGTCATCAGATTGCAGCAATTGCAATGGCAATATTAATGGTACCGAATACACAGGTATTTGCTCAGATTGCAGTGGATGGAGTGAAGAAAATAGATAAAAAGAACTGGTTTAAGACTAATGAAAAAGAATTTTCTTCGTTTGATGACAGTAAGGCCTTAAAGGTCGATGCGGAATATGGTTTTCGCTTATATCGAACCAAAAACAGTACATTTACGGTAGAAGAAGGAAAGAGCTGTAAGTATCCAACGTCTTATAATGGATTGGATTTAAATATACAGGATTTCCAAAAAGAATATCTTTGGTTTAAAACATCCGAAAATTCAGTGGACAAGATTAAGGTAAAGATATCCAATATGGAGATTTATCAGTGTGATGCGGATGGATCAAATGGTCACTGGGTAAAAGTTGATATGGTACGAACTGTGACAGGTATTGAAAAATACAAAGGACAGGATGGATATATTGCTTTAGGTGAAAACTTAACAAATACAGTTTACGTAGGGCTGGAAGAAGTTAAGACAACAAGTACATTCTATAAAGCAGGAACAACAACTAAGGTGTCATTAAAATCCAATGTAACATTAAAAGATATTGATTCCAACCAGTATATTGGGGTAAAAGCCAATAAGGTAAATGGTCAGTATGTATCTAAAGATACGAAACTGAGTTATAAAGAAGATAATGGAACATATATCTATTATGCTGATACAGATAAAGACTATGATAGTGAAGATTTCACCTGTGCAGCGTTCACATTTGAAGGAAATAGTTTTGAATATACTTTTGGACGAAATATTGCAGAGCCAACAAGACATGATCAGTTTGTGGGAAGTGGACAGAACATGGTTCGATTTAAAACTGCCGCCCCAGTTAAGAGTGTTAGCGATAACAATGAAACAAAAGTTAAAAATAATACAGTAGAGCATTTTGGACAGGAATGGACCTATAATGTAGATCAAGTAATTCCCACTGGAATTCCAACAGCACATCACTACTCAAGCTTTATTTTTGAAGATCAGATTGAATCATGCTTAAAGATTACTTCTGTAAAAGTGGTTGCATCTAATATGGAAAAGGAAAAAAATGCAACAAGCTGGTTTGATGTATCAACAGATAATAATAAAGTCACTGCAAAACTGAAAGATCCGAAAGGAAATGATGACTTTTATAAGTATGGCATCTATACATTACAAGTAACAGTGAAATTAGATATTCCAGAAAATGCAACAGAAGAACAGATGAGTGCATTAAAAGAACAATGGAAACAGCATGGACATTATAACGAAACAGATAATATTGTAACTGAGACAAACAAAGCAAAGACAAATGTTGATGGAGATGTTAAGGATACAAATCAGGTAACAACGAAAATAGAAGGTCCTGAAAAGACAGTTAGTGATTCTGATGAAACGAATGTAAAGAAAAATACAGTTCGTTCATTAGCCGATGACTGGACATATTCAATTACACAGAAGATCGCAAAAAATGCAGATGAAAAGTATGTAAGTTTTGCGTTCAAAGATAGCATTGAGCAATGTATGAAGATTAATTCAGTAAAAGTAAAAGCTGATAATGGAAAAGATGTAACAAGTTGGTTTGATGTATCAACGGTAGGAAACGAAGTAAAAGCAACTTTAAAAAATCCAGGATCAAATGATGAATTTTACAAAAACAATTCTTATACAATGGAGATTAATGTGAAGATGGATGTTCCTGAGAATGCGACAGAAGAGCAATTAAAAAGCTTGAGAGATCGTTGGAAAGAACATGGACATTACACTGAAGATCAAAAAATTGTAAAAGAATATAATACGGCATATGTTGAGGTAAATGGACAGAATGTTATAACAAATAAGCCAGAAACAGAAGTTCAGCTTTCTACAAATGAAAAAAATGAACCAGGATTGGCAATTAAGAAAAGTGTCAATCGTTATGAGCATCAGGTAAACGATGTAGTTCATTACACGGTAAAAGCGTCAAATACAAATGAAAAGGCAGATACAGCGTATTTTATAATTAAAGATACAAGTTTACCAGATAGTATGGCATTTGATTTTTCAAGTGTGAAAGTTAGTGGAATTGATGAGAAAGATTACACGATTGAACAGTCTGGAAATGGCTGGATATTGAAGTCTAAAGGTGATTATGCACTTCCATATGGAAAGACAATCACAGTTGAATATGATGCAAAAGCATTAGTTGCATCAAATGGAACCGTCGTTGATAATACAGCAATTATAACTGCAGCTGGTATTCCAGAGATGAAAGATCAGCAGCAGGTATATATTAATAGTCCGAAATTACAGGTTTTCAAAAAAGCACCAGGTACAAAATACAAAGTTGGTGATACCGTAGGATATAATGTTACGATTACAAATATAAATGCAGGAACATTTATGAGAGATATTGTATTAAAAGATCTGGTGAAAACAGAAGGGTTGGAAATTAAAGAAGGTTCCGTAGCAGTATTAGTTGGTGGAAAAAATGTAACATCAAATTTAGATATTAGTTATGAGAATGATGGAACAGGATTTACAATCAAAACACCATATAACTTAAAGAACAGTGACATTCCATGTATCGGTATTACACCTTATAAAGACATGGATCACTGGACAGATAAGATTGTCGTTACCTATGATGCAACGATCACGGATAAAGCTGCATTAGCAACGGATCTGGAAAATGTATTTACTGCTCCAGCAACACCAAATACAAATGGGGATACGATTAAAGACGATGATACAATCCCATCTGGTGGCGGTGAGGATACAGAAGATATTAAGATGAAAGCTCCAGCTTTGGAGATTACAAAGAAGTCAAATAAATCTCAGTATGCGATCGGAGAAGTAGCAACATATACATTAACAGTTAAACAGACAAAAGAAAATCTGACAGCAAATAATGTTGTGATCACCGATAAATTTGCACAGGAAGATGGTATGACTTATGATGCAGACAGCATTGCTGTAAAACTGAATAAAGGTGATATTACAAAAGACTGTAAGATCAAGGTGGATGGAAACAAGTTCAGGATTGAAACGGGTAAGAATATTACGGATGAAGACAAGATCGAGGTAACATATAACGTATCCTTTTCTAAAGCTGGAGAATACACAAATACAGCGATCAGTACATCCGATAATACCAATGAAGATCGTTCCAATAATGTCGTTGAGGTAACGAATGCAACTCCGGAATTGTCAATCAATAAGACATCAGATAAGACGGAATATGCAGTTGGCAATACTGGAATTTACACATTAACGATCAAACAGACAAAAGCAGATGCAACAGCCAAAAACGTAACAGTAAAGGATCAATTTGTACAAGAAGATGGAATTACGATCGATGCAGAAAGTATGAAAGTATCTTTAAATGGTACAGACATCACAAAAGATTGCAAGATCGTGACAAATCAGAATAACTTTACAATTGAAACAGGAAAAGATCTAAGTAGTAAGGATGAACTGTTGGTATCCTATAATGTAACGTACACGAAAGAAGGAACATATAAAAATACAGCAACTACACAGGCAGATAACGCAGATCCAAAAGATGATAATAATTCTGTTACAGTGGTAGATCAAGACGTTACGATGACGAAAGATGCAGATAAGAAAGAATACAAAGTAGGGGACATGGTAAAATACAACGTGTCTGTATCTTTAAAGAAAGAAAATTCTGTATCAAAGGATGTCGTAATTAATGATACGATTCCGGAAGGTCTTGCCCTTCAAAGTGAAAGTGTAAAAGTGAATGGGATAACTGATTACACGATCAATACAGATGGAAACAAGTTAGAAGTTAAAATTCCGGAATTAAAATATGGTGAGAAAGTTGAGGTGAATTATCAGGCAAAAGTATTAAAGAGTGCATTAGGCAAAACATTGGTGAACAAAGCGACTGTTAATGGTTCAGGAATTCATCCAGGACAGGCAGAAGTATCTGTAAAAGTACCAAAGACAGAAAAAACACCAATAAGTACTAATGGAAGTGGTAGTCAGACGACAACTGTAAAAACAGGAGATGACTTTAATGCAATTCCTTATGTTGCAGGTATTGCACTTGGGGCTGTCGCAGGAGTTGTGATTTATCTAAAAAGAAGAAAACTGAAGAAATAAAGGATACTTTTATATACCACAAATGTAAAAGATATCACGCATAAGAAACGTAAAGTAAATAATAGCTGTCAAAAGAGGTTGTAGTTTTATCTACAGCCTCTTTTGAAATTATAAGGAAGGAATTAAATGAGTCATATTGATGATACCAGTCAATTAACAAGGAAATTATTGTTGTATATGGATTTAGGATTAGCTAACAATGAAATTCAGCTGATTGCAGAAGCTGCAAAATACCACGATATAGGGAAAATATATATTCCGGATCATATTTTATACAAACCTGGAGAGCTGACAAAGGAAGAATATAAAATAGTACAACAACATACAGTAATTGGACACGATATGATCATGAATTCTAACTTGAACAGAGAATTGAAAAAGTATGCTGCTGAGATCGCTTTACACCATCATGAACGAATTGATGGATCAGGATATCCAGATAATCTTTTAGGAAAAGAAATAAAAGATTGGATTCAGGTAGTAGCTTTAGCAGATGTTTATACAGCACTTCGAAGTAAAAGAGTATATAAGCCGGCGTATTCGAAAGAAAAAGCAGTGCAGATCATATTAGATGGCGGCTGTGGAGAATTTCCCAAAGAATATTTAACGAAATTTCAAGAGTATTTGACAAAAAGAGTATTTTAGAAATTAGAAAAGTGCAGAAATAATTCTGTGCTTTTTTGATTTCTAAAATTTAAAGGAAGGAGAAGCATATATATGAGAAGACAAAGATTTTCTAGGGAACAGATTGCAGAAGCTGATCAAAGAGACATTCTTGGAGTTGCCAGAGAA
>QWCY01006498.1_pt1 | contig 10225 bp, 9 predicted proteins | sample 1972631 | NCBI WGS metagenome assembly QWCY01 (sample SAMN09866696, study PRJNA288562) | Human gut metagenome isolate pre1_stool, whole genome shotgun sequencing... | isolation source: gut | host: Homo sapiens | place: USA: California
GTCAAATTCCATTCCTTCAACAACAACAAGTTTTCCCTCATTTACTTTTGTTGTCAAAGCAGACTTGATTGCAGCTGCTTTTTCTTTTTTATTCATTTTGAATGAATAATCTCTTGGTGTTGGAGCAAATACAACTCCGCCGCCTTTCCACTGTGGAGCACGGATCGAACCCTGTCTTGCATGTCCGGTTCCTTTCTGTCTCCAAGGTTTTCTACCACCGCCACGAACTTCAGAGCGTGTTTTTGCTTTCTGTGTTCCCTGGCGTTTGTTAGCAAGTTGTAACACAACTGCCATATGAACCAAATGTTCATTTACTGGAGCAGCAAAGATAGAATCGTTCAATTCCATTTTACCTGTTTCTTTGCCTTCCATATTGTAAACAGATACGCTTGCCATCTGTGTCATCCTCCTTTCCGAAAAGTTATGCCTTAACGGATTCTTTAATAATAACAGTTGATTTCTTAGGTCCCGGTACTGCACCTTTTACCAAGAGAAGATTGTTTTCTGCATCTACTCTTACTACTTCAAGGTTCTGGATAGTAACCTTTACAGCACCCATCTGACCAGGCATTTTCTTGCCTTTGAATACTTTGCTAGGATCCGATGCGGAACCATTGGAACCTGCATGTCTATGGAATTTGGAGCCGTGACCCATAGGTCCTCTGGACTGTCCGTGACGTTTGATCGCGCCCTGGAATCCTTTACCTTTGCTTGTTGCTGTTACGTCAATCTTGTCACCGGCTTCAAAGATATCTGCTTTGATTTCCTGTCCTAATGTATACTCCTCTGCACCGTCAAGTTTGAACTCTGTAACAAATCTCTTGTTGTCCACACCTGCTTTGGAGAAGTGTCCCTGCATTGGTTTATTGACGAGCTTCTCACGGATATCGCCATAACCAACCTGTACTGCACTGTATCCGTCTGTCTCTTCATTTTTGATCTGAGTTACATAAACCGGACCAGCTTCAAGCACAGTAACCGGTGTCAAAACACCGTCTTCGTTGAAAATCTGAGTCATTCCAACTTTTGTAGCTACGATAGCTTTTTTCATCTTTCTTTACCTCCTAAATTCTACAGCGGATCACTTTCATAATTGGTCGTTTCTCACAGGTAGAAACCTGATCCAAAAAGCGGAAAGTAATCATCCTAGATGGTTTTCCCTGATCCCGAACCGGAGGACCGCTTCCAACCTTAGGACCGGGGCACTATTTTCACCCCGTAGGTTTTACACCTTATCTTATATTAAATGAATTATTTCATTTTAATATCAATTGCAACACCAGCCGGCATTTCCAAACGGGATAATGCATCAACTGTTTTCTGTGATGGCTTAAGCACATCGATCAGTCTTTTATGAGTTCTCTGCTCGAACTGCTCTCTGGAGTCTTTATATTTATGAACGGCTCTCAGAATCGTAACAACTTCCTTCTTTGTAGGAAGAGGTACCGGACCGCTTACTTTTGCTCCTGTTTTCTTAATTGTATCAATCAGTTTGGCTGCTGCCATATCGATTAACTGATGATCGTATGCTTTTAAAATGATTCTCATTGTCTGCTGACTTGCCATAAAAAAAGCCGCCTCCTTTTCGTACTGAATTAATAATAGTTCGTACGACAAGTGGTGACTGTACACTCATCCGTGTGTATCGTGCCGGTTCACACGAAAATGCCACATCGTGGCATACTTTCTCACACGTTTATCTGCTCTCTATCTGGCAGAAACTATGTTACGTACAGTGACTTGCCGTCAGGTTTACTGACCGTGATATGCTGATCTACGGTCTCTTGACATTCGCTCCACGGAAAACCCATCCATCGGATGGCAACCTCACGCTTCTTCGCTATCATGTCACAGCAATTGCTATTATACACTAAGTTTTTGGGGAATGCAAGTACTTTTTTTATTTTTTTGCAAGCTATTTTTCATCGTTTTCAGATTTTGTAATTTAATAAGACAAGTTTGCGTAGCGTGGGCGCTTTCGCTCCAACAAACGCGCAAGGGTATCGGCATGCCAAACACGCATGCCTGATACCCGCGTGTTTATACCCACTTTCCGCAAACATGTCTTATCAAATTAACAATATTCAAAAAATGAAATAATTGCAAAAAACAAAAATGTACCAGCATCTTAGTATCTTGTAAAAAAGGCTGCCCCTCGCTTCAATGTTGTCAAGTGTGCAGCCTTCTTTTTCTACTCTTCTGCTTTCTGTACTTCTACGATTGCATCCTTTTTCATAGGGATACGGCAGTTTTTGTTGTTTCCGAATTCTACGATCACAACATTATCGTCCGGCATGTCGATCACGACGCCATAAAATCCGCTTGTTGTCAGGATACTGTCACCTACAGCAAGACCACCGATCAATGCCTGATGTTCTTTTTCCTGTTTTTTCTGTGGTCGGATCGCAATCAGCCAAAATACACCGATGATAACTACGATATAAATAACCATTCCAACTGTTCCCATTTCTTTACCTCCTGGCTCTGTTACGAGACTTAGTATTCATTAGATTCCATCGAATCCAATTTTTTCTTTTTATATTCTTGAAAACGATTTTCTTCAATCGCATCGCGAATCTCACTCATCATTGTATTATAAAAATAAAGATTATGCAAGACCAATAATCGAAGTCCCAGCATTTCTTTTGCTTTGAGCAGGTGCCGGATGTAGGCACGCGAGTAGTGGCGGCACGCCGGACACTGACATCCTTCCTCGATCGGACGCTCATCCAGTTCAAAGCGTTTGTTCATCAGATTCATCTTTCCAAAGTTTGTATAGGCGTGTCCATGCCGGCCATTTCGCGCCGGATATACACAGTCGAAGAAATCCACACCGCGCTCGACACTTTCCAAAATGTTCGCCGGCGTTCCGACTCCCATCAGGTATCTCGGTTTGTTGTCCGGAAGATGTGGCACAACTTCATCAAGAATGCGATACATCTCTTCATGGCTCTCGCCGACAGCCAGTCCGCCGATGGAATACCCCGGCAGATCCAATTCGGAAATCCGCTGTGCATGCTCGATACGGATATCTTCAAATATTCCTCCCTGATTGATTCCAAAAAGCATCTGCTCTTTATTGATCGTATCCGGAAGGGAATTTAACCGGTCCATCTCACGTTTGCAGCGTTCCAGCCAGCGTGTCGTACGCGCGACGGACGCTTCCATATACTCGCGTGTCGCCGGATGTGGCGCACATTCGTCAAATGCCATGGCGATCGTTGAGCCCAGATTCGACTGAATCCGCATACTTTCTTCCGGTCCCATGAAAATCTTTCGGCCGTCAACGTGTGAATTAAAATAAACGCCTTCCTCTTTAATCTTGCGGAGCCCTGCTAAAGAAAACACCTGAAATCCACCGGAATCCGTGAGGATCGGGCGATCCCAGTTCATAAATTTGTGAAGTCCGCCCATTTTGCGGACGACATCGTCCCCCGGTCTCACATGAAGATGATACGTATTGGAAAGTTCTACCTGTGTTCCGATTTCCTTCAGATCCATCGTAGACACCGCCCCCTTGATCGCTGCGACAGTTCCTACATTCATAAATACGGGAGTCTGAATATCCCCATGTGGCGTGTGAAATGTTCCTCTCCGCGCTTTTCCCTCTCTGGCTTTTATCTCAAACATTGTCTTCTCCTTTATCTTTTTTTGGTGTCAATAAGATTGCGATACGAAGATAACCCCAAAGTACGATCGGAAGCAAAATAGATGCTCCGAGGCAGGCTTTAAACAATCCTGCTGCCCGCGGGGATGTCGTCAGTGCCGCAATCAGTGTAATAATATATAGTGCAAGTAAAAGAATAATACCCACCATCGCGATAACCCGGATGGATTTCGGATATCTGCTTTTTGTTTCTTTCTTATTGTCCGTCATTGTCTTCCTCACTTTCTCTGTGGATGCGTGTCAAATGCTCTTTCAGCCGTTTTTCATATCCTTGCTCTGACAGGTTGTAAAAATGTATGTCTTTGCAGGCATCCGGCAAATATTGCTGTCTGGCATAATGGTTTTTGTAATCGTGGGCATATTTGTAACCGATTCCATGTCCCAGTTTAGCCGCCCCTTTATAATGTGCGTCTTGCAAATAGGAGGGAATTTTGTAATCGGGATGTGCCTTCACAAATTCCATCGCACCGTCGATCGCCATAATCGCCGAATTGCTCTTTGGTGCGCACGCCACATACGTCGCCGCCTGTGCAAGGATAATCCGTGCTTCCGGCATGCCAAGCTGCATGACTGCCTGCGATGCCGCCGTCGCCACGACAAGTGCCTGCGGATCCGCATTGGACACGTCTTCCGCCGCACAAATCATGATGCGGCGCGCGATAAATCGGATATCTTCACCGGCATAGAGCATCCGCGCCAGATAATATACTGCCGCATCCGGGTCGGATCCCCGCATACTTTTGATAAATGCGGAAATCGTATCGTAATGATTGTCTCCGGTCTTATCATAGCGGATCGTGCGCTTCTGGATACATTCCTGCGCCACTTCCAGCGTAATATGCACCTTTCCGTCCTCGCCGCGCGGTGTCGTCAGGACACCAAGTTCAATTGCATTCAGCGCCATGCGGGCATCTCCGCCGCTGATCTCAGCCAAAAAAGAAAGCGCCTCTTCATCCATCTCGGCATGATAACTGCCAAGTCCTTTTTCCACATCCGTAACCGCCCGCGTCAAAAGTGCCTTGATATTTTCTTTGGAGAGTGGATGCAGTTCAAAAATGATGGAGCGGGAAATCAACGCTCCATTTACCTCAAAATACGGATTTTCCGTCGTTGCGCCGATCAAAATGATCGTTCCGTCCTCGACAAAAGGAAGCAGATAATCCTGCTGGCCTTTATTGAAACGGTGAATCTCGTCGATAAATAAAATCGTCTTTTTGCCGTACATTCCGCGGTTTTCTTTGGCTTTTCCGACCACTTCTTCCATATCTTTTTTTCCGGCAGATGTCGCATTGATCTGTAAAAATTCTGCTTTTGTCGTCGCCGCGATCACTTTCGCAAGTGTCGTCTTACCTGTCCCCGGAGGACCATACAATAGGATAGAACTCAGTTTATCCGCCTTAATTGCGCGGTATAGTAATTTATCCTTCCCGATGATATGCTCCTGCCCCACCACTTCATCCAGTGTCGTCGGACGAAGGCGCGAAGCCAGCGGAGACTCTTTTTCTCTATTCATTTCATTCATATATTCGAGTAGATCCATATTTTACTTCCTCTATCTATCTTACATTTTCCACCGGTTTTGTCAACCAGTTCTTTTTCAAAGGCATCGATTTCCGTCTCAGGGACCTCATACGTAATCGACACATTTTCCCCATAATCGACATTTTCTTCTTTTAATTCTCTGGCAGCTGCCAGATATTGGATTTTACCAAGATCCACATAATCCGTGGCAATTGTCATACGATACCCGACTTCCTTCTGACGGATCTCGCAGTTTTCAAGCGCTTCTTTTGTCGCCGCTGAATATGCCCGCACAAGACCGCCGGTTCCAAGCAGCGTACCGCCAAAATATCTCGTCACGACAGCAAGCACATCGTGCACCCCGGCTCCGACAAGCAGGTCTAACATCGGCCGCCCCGCAGTTCCCGACGGCTCACCGTCATCGCTGCAGCGCTCCACTTCATTTTTTTCACCGAGTACATATGCGAAACAATGGTGTCTGGCATCATAATGTTTTTTCCGGATCTGATTTACGATATTCTGTGCTTCTTCCTCCGATCCGATGGGATAGATTTCTCCGATAAACCGGGATTTCTTTTCAATTACTTCGGCACTTCCGCCCTGATATATCATCTTTATCGCTTCTGGCATTTCCATTATCCTTTCGCCCCTTTTACAATAGTGTACTAATTTTTCTTTCCCTTTGCAAGACTTTTTGGTATACTATAAGAAAAGGATTGAATAAAAATTCAGAAAGGAAGGATATTTTCTATGAATTTCAGCCGAAGAAATACGGTTGAGCGGGCAAGAAAATTAAAATCACCTGCCACTCACCGTTTGAATAAATGCAAAGTTATGGCACTAAGAGTTGTTCTCATCTCGCTGGTCGTTATCGCCGCTGTCGCACTCAGTGGCGTGTCCGGCATCGTAAACGGACTGATGGAAACCGCTCCAAGCATTGACACCATCAATGTCATCCCGGACGGTTATGCGACCACTATATTAAACAGTAAGGGAAAGACCATTCAGACGCTCGTAGGAAAAGAGGCAAACCGTCAATATGCGACGCTCGATACCATTCCAAAGCACCTGCAAAATGCTTTCGTTGCTATCGAAGACGAACGTTTCTGGGTTCACGACGGAATCGATCTGCAGGGAATTTTCCGTGCGACATTCAGCGGACTGTCCAATGGCGGAGAATTTCATCAGGGTGCCAGTACGCTCACACAGCAGCTTTTGAAAAATCAGGTTTTCAACGGGGGCGAAGAAACGACTTTCGCTCAAAAACTGGAACGAAAAGTGCAGGAACAGTACCTCGCCATCCAGCTCGAAAACCGTCTGACGAAAGAGCAGATCCTCGAGTATTATCTGAACACGATCAATCTCGGACAGAATACACTCGGCGTTCAGGCAGCTGCCAAACGCTATTTTGACAAAGATGTATCGGAACTTACCATCTCGGAATCCGCCGTGCTCGCTGGAATTACGCAGAACCCCGCCGGCTACAATCCGATTACACATCCAAAACGAAATGCCAAAAAACGGACAACCATTCTTTCTTATATGAAAGATCAGGGATATATCACTTCCGATGAATATGACAAAGCCATGAAAGACAAAGTATATGCCCGCATCAAAGCCGTAAATAAAGAAACTACCGCCACGCAGACGACGACTTCTTATTTTACGGACGCTTTGATCGATCAGGTCATTTCAGATATGAAAAATGAACTTGGTTACACAGAGACTCAGGCCTACAACGCTCTTTACCGCGGCGGACTCACAATTTATACCACGCAGGATGCTTCGATCCAGAAAGTCTGCGACAATGTGATCAACAATCCTTCGTATTATCCGGCAGGATCCACGTATCAGCTCAGTTACCAGCTTACCGTAACCGATGCCGAAGGGGTTGCCCACAATTACAATGCCGGAACGATGAAAAACTGGTTTGCCAAGAAGAAAAAGAAAAAAATCCCTCTTTATTATACGGATAAAAAGAAAGCGAATCAGTATATTAAAATATACAAAAAAGCAATGTCAAAAGGCACCGGATGCCAAGTGGAGGGCGAAAAGATTGATTTTGTCATCCAGCCACAGGTTTCCTTTGTTGTGATGGATCAGACGACAGGACAGGTCAAGGCCATCTGCGGCGGCCGTGGAAAAAAGACAGCCAGCCGTACTCTGAACCGCGCCAGCACGTCGCTTCGTCAGCCGGGTTCCACGTACAAGATCCTTTCCACGTATCTGCCTGCTCTCGACACTTCCGGCATGACACTGGTTACCCAGCAAAAAGACGAGCCATATTATTATCCGGGCACGAAGCGTCTTATCAGAAACTGGTATCGCGGATACCGCGGCACCGTAACGATCCGCAAAGCGATCGCCGATTCCATGAATGTGATCGCCGTCAAAACATTGGAGCAGGTAACCCCGAAAGTTGCCTATGACTATTTGTTAAATCTTGGATTTACTTCTCTTGTAGAAAGTTATACGGATGCAAGCGGTAAGATTTACAGTGACATTTCCTTGCCAATGGCACTCGGCGGTCTGACAAAAGGAGTTTCAAACCTCGAACTGACCACCGCTTTCGCGAGCGTTGCCAATGGCGGTGTCTACAATAAAGCGACATTTTACACAAAGATCGTTGACCATGACGGCAATGTTCTGCTCGACAAAACACCGGTTGTCACAAAGACGCAAAATAAAAAAGGCGAGGACATAACGGTCGTCACAACGTCTTCGAGCAAACAGGTTATGAAAGATTCGACGGCATATTTGCTCACGAGTGCAATGCAGGATGTCGTAAATTCAGGTACCGGAACCGCCGTAAAACTGCGCGGGATCAACGTGCCGGTTGCCGGAAAGACCGGAACTTCCACCGGAAATAAAGACTTGTGGTTTGTCGGCTATACGCCATATCTTACTGCCGGAATCTGGGGCGGGTATGACGCCAGCGAAAAGCAGAGCAATACGACCTACCACAAAGCGATCTGGAAAGCGATTATGGAAAAATTAAGCAAAAAGCATAAAGATGAGAAAGCGAAATTCACGATGCCGTCTTCCGTCGTTTCTGTGCGGATATGCACCGTATGCGGAAAACCATTGGCTGAAAACCACTACAGTTCCCAAAGCAAAAAGGAATATTTCGCCAAGGGAACTGTACCGGAAGAAACGTGTTCGATTCATTGATAATGGTAACTATTCAGGACTCCCCACCGCCTTTACAGTGGTCCTGAATAGTTACAATAAATTTATATATCGTGCTACTGCATCCTGCCAAGCCGGGAGCAGGGAAAAACCGTTTGCGACGAGTTTTTCTTTGCTCATCCGGCTGTTTTTCGGCCGTTTTGCCTTTACCGGAAATTCTCCGCTTTTCACCGGTGTCACGGAAACGTTGTCCATGCCGGCGGCGCGGAAGATTTCTTTGGCAAATTCGTACCAGCTGCAGATTCCTTCGTTGGTCGCATGGTAAGCACCATAGCGGTCGCTTTCGATCATATCGACAAGCAGTCTCGCAAGATCATACGTATAGGTTGGCGATCCGATCTGGTCATCCACCACTTTCACCGCGCCATTTTCACGCCCGAGGCGGAGCATGGTCTTGATGAAATTATTGCCATTGATTCCAAATACCCAGGAAATGCGGACAATAAAATATTTTTCCACATACTTTTTGAGTGCCAGTTCTCCGTCATACTTGCTCTGTCCGTAGGCATTGAGTGGCGAAGCCTCATCATCCGGCTCCCATGGTCTCTCGCCGTCGCCGGAAAAGATGTAATCGGTACTCAGATAAAGCATTTTGCAATCCAATTTTTTACATATTTTAGCAATATTCTCTGTGCCGTCCACATTGACTCTGCGACAGATTTCGATGTCTTCTTCTGCGCGGTCGACGGCGGTATAGGCACCGCAGTGAATGACTGCATCCGGCTGCACTTCTGTCATGACACGTTCTACGGCTGCCGCATCGGTAATATCCATCTCGTCGATATCCACGCCGACTGCCTCATGTCCGCGTTTTTGCAGTTCACGCACAACATCGTAGCCTAACTGTCCTTTGACTCCGGTTACTAAAACTTTCATTCTGCCAGTTCCTTTCCATACATTTTATCAAAATAATTCGCGTACTCGCCGCTGATAATATTCTGCCACCATTCTTTGTTATCAAGATACCACTGAATCGTCTGTTTGATTCCTGTCTCAAATGTGTATTTTGGTTTCCATCCAAGTTCTGTCTCCAATTTCGTCGGATCGATCGCATAGCGGAGATCGTGTCCCGGACGATCGGTAACAAATTCGATCAGACTTTCCGGCTTATCGAGTGCTTTCAAAATCGTCTTAACGACTTCCAGATTCGTACGCTCATTGTGGCCTCCGACATTGTAAACTTCGCCGACACGCCCTTTGTGAAGAATCAGATCAATGGCTTCGCAGTGATCCGATACATGGAGCCAGTCACGCACATTTTCACCTTTTCCATAAACCGGAAGTTTTTCATCTGCCAGCGCACGGGAAATGATAAGCGGAATCAATTTCTCCGGGAAGTGATATGGTCCGTAGTTATTTGAACAGCGGGAAATCGTCACCGGCAGTCCATAAGTACGGTGGTAAGCAAGCACGAAAAGGTCAGCACTTGCCTTGCTTGAAGAATATGGGCTGGATGTGTGAATCGGCGTATCTTCGCGGAAAAAGAGGTCCGGTCTGTCAAGTGGCAGATCGCCGTACACTTCATCGGTAGATACCTGATGATAACGTTTTACTCCGTATTCTTTGGACGCATCCAAAAGTACCTGGGTTCCGAGCACATTGGTCTGCACAAAGATTCCCGGGTCTGTGATGGAACGATCCACGTGGCTTTCCGCTGCAAAGTTCACAACTATATCCGGGCGTTCTTTTTCAAACAGATCCATGATAAATTTGCGATCTGCGATATCACCGCGGACAAATTTATAATTTGGTTTATTTTCAACCGGTTTCAATGTTTCGAGGTTTCCGGCATAAGTCAGAAGATCGAGATTAATGATCTCGTAGTCCGGATATTTATTCGCCATGTGA
>QWCY01010356.1_pt1 | contig 10225 bp, 7 predicted proteins | sample 1972631 | NCBI WGS metagenome assembly QWCY01 (sample SAMN09866696, study PRJNA288562) | Human gut metagenome isolate pre1_stool, whole genome shotgun sequencing... | isolation source: gut | host: Homo sapiens | place: USA: California
TCGAAAGTTGCAAGGATCGTATCCTTTGTATTGTTGCAGCTTCCAATCTGTTTATTTGCATTTATTATGATGATATTTAGTCCAGATGGGATCTTAAATCTGATCCTTCCATTGATGGCGTGGGTATTGTATTTTATAGGAATGTTTCTTGCATGTCACAGTGTAGATAAATGGTATGCGATTTCAAAGGGAGCAAGAACGGGACTTCCGATCGCATCGGCAGTACTTTCTATTCTAGGATTTATTTTCTATGGATTATACTATTATGTGAAGATAAAAAGAGGAGAATTATTTGATTTCTTCCATGTGTATCTTGTGATCGTTGCAGTATCATTTATCGGAGTAATCCTGACTGCATTTATGAAGAAGAGAACCCACCAATGTGTGGAATGGATGGGATATCTAGCAGGACTTCGTGATTTTATTGAAACTGCGGAATTAGACCGAATGAAGGTATTGGCGAAAGATCATCCAGACATGTTTTATCATATTCTGCCTTATTCCATGGTATTTGGGTTGTTTGATCTTTATGCAAAGAAACTTGATGCATTAAAACTTCCTGCGCCAGACTGGTATGTCTATGGCGGCAGAGATCCTTATTTCCATTATTATATGATGGGGCACTATATGGATCATGTGGTCTCTGAGAACCTGACAGTTGTAGAACCATCAGAATCTGGAGGAGTTGGAGAATTCTTTTCTGGAGGAGATGGAGGATTCTCAGGAGGCGGCTTCGGAGGCGGAGGAGGCGGCAGTTGGTAGACCGCTTCATATAAACTATCTGGTGACACGCTCTCGCTCGGATTCGCACGTAGCGGACACTAAATCCGACTGTGGATAATTTTCTCTTTATAGAAGTTTATATTTTCTTTAGAATTGTTTAGATTTAGAATATTGAATGGAGTGGGGATTTTGATATACTTAAGACATAGTTTTTCATATATATTTTAATCCTCTCTTTTCATTAGATTGGGCTGCAGAAGCAGCCCATTTTTTATTTCATAGGAAATTTCGATGAAGTCTCTTCTGCAAAAAAATAGCTAAAATGTTACAAAAATGTTTCATTCTTTTGATTTTCTGTTATACTAAAGAAAATTGAAAGTCAATTTGACGAGCTATTTGGTTAGGAGGAGCGACATGGACATAAAAGGGCTTACAGATAAAGAAGTTAAGGAATCGAGAGAGAAGTTTGGTTCCAATGAGATTCCAGATTCAGAACCTACGACGTTTTGGCAGGAATTTAAGGAAACATTTCAAGATCCGATGATCAAGATCTTGCTTGCGATCGCGGTGTTGATGATTGTGATGTTTTTCTTTGGATATGCTGAGATTTATGAACCGATGGGGACGATCATTGCGGTGTTGATCGTTGCTTTTGTTACGGCGAAGACAGGGGTTGCGAGTGATACAAAGTACCGAGAGTTGAAGAAGAGTACGAAGAAGGATCAGTGTAAGGTACACAGAAATGGTGTGGTTGCAGTGATCGATGTTGATGACGTGGTTGTTGGGGATCAGGTTTTACTGCAGTCTGGGGATAAGATTCCTGCGGATGGTATTTTGCATACAGGAAACCTGAAAGTCAATAATTCTGCTTTAAATGGAGAAGCAGAGGAGTGTGAGAAGAAAGCAGCCGGAGAGGGTGTTTATCTTGCGGAGGAGATTACAGGAGATACATTTGTTGATTCATATTCTCTGTTTCGTGGAGCTGTGATCTTTGATGGTGAAGGTATAATGGATGTTCAGAAGGTTGGACTTCATACGATGATGGGGAAGATGGCTGAGGAGATGCAGGAAGAAGAACCAGATTCTCCATTGAAGGTAAAACTTTCAAAACTTGCTGATCAGATATCGAAGTTTGGATATATCGGTGCGATCGTGATCGCAGTTATGTATTTTGTATATTTCATTATAATGGCAGGTGGATTTCAGGCATATTTTTCTATGGGACCAGCAAAGGTTGTGCAGGATTTGATCGATGCAGTGTCACTTGCGGTTGTGATCATTGTATGTGCAGTACCAGAAGGATTGCCGCTTATGATATCTCTTGTATTAATGCAAAATACAAGTAAAATGTTAGATCATAATGTATTAGTTCGTAAGGCAGAAGGAATTGAGACAGCAGGATCTTTAAATATTTTATTCAGTGATAAGACAGGAACGATCACAAAGGGAGAATTGGAAGTTGTAGATTTCTTTACAGCGGATGGAACTTCAATTTCTGCAAATGAATTAAGACATCATGGGAAGGTGAAAGGGCTGTTAGATCTTGCGATTGGGAAGAATACACAGGCGATGTTTGATGTTTATCATAAGGTCATTGGTGGAAATGCAACGGATCAGGCGTTGTTGAAATTTATTGGTGAAGAGACATTTTGTATGTTGGATGGGAATGACGGATGTAAGGTTAGTGCCCATCAAGGATTCAATTCTTCCAATAAGTTCAGTCAGGCGAGAATTGAGAGCATAGGCAAGACATTTTATAAAGGAGCACCAGAACGATTGCTTGCAAAAGCAACAAAATATTTAGATGGCGATGGACAGATCAAAGAGATCGATCAGAAAGCATTAAATCAAAAGATTGATTCTCTGGCAGCGAAAGCAATGCGTGTTCTTGCTTTTGGATATTCAGAAAAAGAGCTTGTGAAGAATCAGATCAACGACGACCTTGTGATCATTGGACTAGTGGCGATCAGAGACGATGTCAGACCATCAGCCAAAGATGCCATCAGGCAGGTACAGGAAGCTGGAATTCAGGTTGTTATGATCACAGGAGACCGCCTGGAGACGGCAGTAGCAATCGCGAAAGATGCAGGATTGTTAAAAAATGAATCAGATAGAGCTTTATCTTCTGCACAGTTAAATCAGATGAGTGATGAGGAAGTCAAAGCTATTTTACCTCAGATCCGTGTGATCGCAAGAGCATTGCCAACAGATAAGTCAAGAATGGTGCGCCTGTGTCAGGAAATGAATCTTGTTGTAGGTATGACAGGTGATGGAGTGAATGACTCCCCAGCATTGAAACGTGCAGATGTTGGATTTGCAATGGGAAGTGGAACAGAGGCAGCGAAAGAGGCAGGAAAGATTGTTATTTTGGATGATAACTTCTCATCAATCAAAGATGCAATCTGGTATGGAAGAACGATCTATCATAATATCTTGAAGTTCTGTAAATTCCAGTTAGTGATCAATGTGACAGCAGTTGTTGTCAGTGCAGTTGCACCATTTTTGGGAATAGAAGAACCATTAAAAGTCACACATTTATTATTTGTAAACCTTGTGATGGACGGGCTCGGAGCAATGATGCTTGGAAATGAACCAGCACTTTCAAAATATATGAAAGAAGCACCGAGAAGACGTGATGAGGGTATTATCAGCAAAGATATGATGACGCAGATAGGATTTATGGGGATATGGCTGGTTATATTAAGTTTCTTATTCTTAAAATTACCAGTGCTCACGAATCTATTTGACAATAAAGCACAGCATTTAACAGCATATTTTGTTTTATTTATCTTTAGTGCATTATTTAACGGATTTAATGTCAGGGATGAACGATTTGGGATTTTCAAAAGATTAAATGAGAACCCGGATTTTCTGAAAGTATTTTTTATTATCATGCTGGTACAGATTATGATCGTAAACGCAGCGGCAATTCCATTTCAAGTATTTATATGGATCGGAAAGATGTTTAGTTGTATTCCATTTGGAGCAAAAGGCTGGATTGTTACAGTATTGTTATCAATGACGATGATTCCTGTGGATTGTCTGAGAAAATTTCTGTTTGGTTGTAGAAAATAGGCGAGGTTTTTATGATGAAAATAGTGGTAGCGATTGATTCACTAAAAGGAAGCTTAACATCAATTCAGGCGGGAGAAGCTATAGAAAAAGGAATAAAAAAAGTCGATTTAGAAGCAGAAGTAGTCATAAAACCTCTTGCAGATGGTGGAGAAGGATGCTTAGATGCCCAGACAGCGATGGGAAAAGCACCAATCGGAGTAGCGAAACTTGCGAAGAAATATGGGAAATTAGTCTTGGGATTCTCAGGGGCAGTGACCAAAGGTGCAACTGCTTGCAATGAAGCAGGGATTGATGCATATTTTCCAATTGTAAGATCTGCGGTATCATTAGAAGATGCTATGAAGAAGAAAAATGCACAGGAGAATTTGATAGATACGGTAGAGCAAGTGTTCCGTGTGATAAAAGCATTAAAATAAAAATATCGTAAGTAAAAAATAGTGAGATAAGAATAAATAAAAATTCTGGTCTCACTATTTTTGTATGAATATATTGCTTTTTACAAAAAATATATTTCAAAAGTTTGTTAATTATAATAAAATAAAGCAAAAAAATGCAGAAATTATATAAAATTAAAAAGTTTTATACATTAATTGCATAAAACTATTGAAAATAATAAAATAAAAAGCTAAAATATAATAAAACTTATAAAAGGAGGATGGTAAAATGGTAAGCAAGAGAATCAGTCGTGATGATTATTTAAATAAGTTAATTGCATTTAAAGATAAGCAGTTGATTAAAGTTATTACTGGAATCCGAAGATGTGGAAAATCTACAATTATGGAAATTTATCAGGATTATTTGCAAAAAGAAATGAATGTAACAAAGAAGCAGATTATAGCAATAAATCTTGAGGATTATGATTTTTACGATTTGAGAGATCCTAAAAAACTTTATGCATATATCAAAGAACGATTACTGCCAGATCAAATGAACTATATATTTTTGGATGAAATTCAGCAATGTGAAGATTTTCCAAGAGTTGTAGATAGTTTGTATATAAAGAATAATGTTGATTTATATGTGACAGGTTCAAATGCTAATATGTTATCATCTGAAATTGCAACATTATTATCTGGAAGATATGTAGAAATTAAAATGCTGCCATTGTCCTTTAAAGAATATGTAGAAAGTACTGGGAATGAGAATGATCTACAAAGAAAATATACAACATATCTTGAAAATAGTTCCTTTCCATATGCATTGGAGTTAGCTGGACATCCGAAAGAAATCAGAGATTATCTAGATGGAATTTATAATACGATTATAGTGAAAGATATTGCACAAAGACATAAGATCACGGATACGATGATGTTGGAAAGTGTTACGAGATTTATTTTTGATAATATAGGAAACCAATTATCCACGAAAAAGATCGCAGATACAATGACTTCCGATGGAAGAAAAATAGATGTAAGAGCAGTAGAAAAATATTTGGCTGCATTTATGGAAAGTTATGTTATATATCAGGCAAAAAGATATAATATCAAAGGAAAACAATATTTAAAAACATTGGAGAAATATTATGTTGCAGATATTGGATTAAGATATATGTTATTAGGAAGCAGATCAACGGATGTTGGGCATATATTGGAAAATGTTATATATTTGGAATTAATTCGAAGAGGATATGACGTATATGTAGGAAAACTTGATGATTTGGAAGTTGATTTTGTTTGTATGGATCAAAAAAGAACCATCTATTATCAGGTAGCTGCTACAGTACGGGATGAAAAAACATTAAAGAGAGAATTATTGCCGCTTCAAAAGATCCATGACCATTATCAAAAGATTTTGTTAACACTGGATGAAGATCCAGAAGCGGATTATGAAGGAATCAGAAGAATCAATGCGCTTGACTGGCTGATTGGAAAAACAGAATAAGAAATCGGCCAGAATCTTAAGGTGCCATGTGATATTGTAAAACGATGCACGACAGATTTCTAAAAACATAAACTTTTACATGAAAATCTTTCAAAACTATTGAAAACTACAAACCAAAAGGTATAAAATCGTACCTAAGACCAAAATAAACGTAACGATTGCTAACAGTTACAAAAGAATGATTTTAAGAAAAAAGTTTGGGGGAATACAAGAGATGTATAATATCGTATCAAAATTACTGATCTACGGTGACATGGACGAAGAATCCATCTTAATGCAGTTAAGTGATATTTTCCGCTGCATGGACGAAGGATCACAGACAAAAGATGTTTTAAGAACAAGAGTATTTAAACAGGTAAAGAGAATCTTAGAAGTTGCAACAGACTATGCATTTGACAAGAATCTGTGGCACAACTATTTAACATACTTACTGATCACAAATGAAAATCCATTCAGTATCACATGCGAGAAAGTCGGAGCAAGTGAAGGAAGTGTCAACCACTTTGCAAAGAGTGATTTTAAGGCATTTAAAGAATTATTTGACTTTGACTTTAGCAGAATCGAAGATGAATTAGGTGTAGATTGCTTCAGCAGAATCTCTGATTATCAGGCAATCGGTAAACCAGAATTAATGTACAATAAGAATGTCAGCGAGAAAGTTCAGGCATTAAGCGAGAGATTAGAGACAGCCAAAGATGAGAATGAATTCTTTGACATGGTCACAGACTTCTACAAAGCCTATGGAGTTGGTATGTTCGGTCTTAACAAAGCATTCCGTATCGAAGAATGTGGAGAATGGACAAAGTTGTATTATCCGATCTTGTCGGATATGAGATTCAGAAACAGAAACTTGTTGAGAATACAGAAGCATTTGTAGAAGGAAGAAAAGCAAACAATGTTCTGTTATTTGGTGACAGTGGTACAGGTAAATCCACAAGTATCAAAGCGATTGTAAATGAATACTATGATCAGGGCCTGCGCATGATCGAGATCTACAAACATCAGTTTAAAGATCTTTCCAATGTGATCGCACAGATCAAGAACAGAAACTACAGATTCATCATCTACATGGATGATCTTTCTTTCGAAGAATTTGAGATTGAATATAAGTTCTTAAAAGCAGTCATCGAAGGTGGAGTGGAAACAAAACCTGAGAACATCTTGATATATGCAACCTCCAACCGTCGTCATCTGATCAAAGAGACATGGAATGACAGATCTGATGTGGAAAACAGCAACGGAATGCACAGATCCGATACAATGGAAGAAAAATTATCTCTGGTAAACCGTTTTGGTGTGACGATCAACTACTCAAAACCAAGTCAGAAAGAATACTTCGAGATCGTTTTCGAACTTGCCCACAAAGCAGGAATCAAGATGGGAGAAGATGAACTGAAACTCGAAGCAAATAAATGGGAATTAAGCCACGGAGGAATCTCTGGACGTACGGCACAGCAGTTTATCAATCATTTGATGGGACTTCAGGCTTAAAAATCATAGGAATTACATAGTTTAAGAACTTTCTGCATGGAAAAGATGCAGAAAGTTCTTTTTTTCTATATGGAACCCTTGCGAAAGAATTTGTCTTTAGGCTATAATAAACATAAGTATGTAGATACATGCACAAGATGATATTTTATAGAAGAAACAGAAAGTGAGAATATACAATATGTGGTTAGCAGACCAATGGAAAGACTATGAAGTCTTAGATACATCAAACGGTGAGAAATTAGAACGCTGGGGAGATTATTTTCTGGTAAGGCCAGACCCACAGGTTCTATGGGACACCCCAAAGAAGTTAAGACAGTGGAAGAAGCCAAATGGACATTATCACAGAAGTCACAAAGGCGGCGGACAGTGGGAATTCTTTGATCTTCCTAAGACATGGGATATTCAGTACAAAGAATTAAAATTCCACTTACAGCCATTCAGCTTCAAACATACAGGATTATTCCCAGAACAGGCAGTGAACTGGGACTGGTTTTCAGATAAAATCAGAAAAGCAAATCGTCCAGTAAAAGTATTAAACTTATTTGCCTACACAGGAGGAGCAACACTTGCAGCGGCAGCAGCAGGAGCATCAGTCACACACGTTGACGCATCCAAAGGTATGGTAAATTGGGCAAAGGAAAATGCACAGCTTTCAGGATTAAGAGAGAAACCAATTCGATGGTTAGTCGATGACTGTGTGAAGTTTGTAGAACGTGAGATCCGAAGAGGTAATCATTATGATGGGATCATCATGGACCCTCCATCTTATGGAAGAGGACCAAAGGGTGAGATCTGGAAGATCGAAGAGAAGATTTATCCATTCATTGAACTATGTACAAAGATTCTGTCCGATGACCCATTATTCTTCCTTGTAAACTCCTATACAACAGGTTTACAGCCAGCAGTTTTAACTTATATGTTAGAGACTCAGGTAGCAGCGAAATTTGGTGGAAAAGTAGTCTCAGATGAGATCGGATTACCAGTTTCATCCAACGGATTGGTCCTTCCATGTGGGGCATCTGGACGCTGGGAAAAGTAAGTTCTTAAGATTTACTGAAATTTCGCAGAATATGTAAAAAATCGTTGAATTTTCTTGGAAAATGTTTATAATAAGAGAGTATGTGTACGTGTGTAGAACTGCACGTATACGGATAAAGTAGAAATAACATAATAATGATAGATAAGAGAAAGCGAAAGGGGAATTTTTGCTATGGCAGCAGGAACAGATATTGGAATTGATTTAGGAACCGCCAGCGTATTAGTTTACGTCAAAGGAAAAGGTGTAGTATTAAAAGAGCCATCTGTAGTGGCATTTGATAGAAATACAAACAAGATCAAAGCGATCGGAGAAGAAGCACGTTTAATGTTAGGAAGAACACCAGGTAATATCGTGGCAGTTCGTCCATTACGTCAGGGAGTTATCTCTGATTATACAGTTACAGAGAAGATGTTAAGTTATTTTATCAGCAGAACAGTTGGTAAGTCTTTATTTGGAAGAAAACCTCGCATCAGTGTTTGTGTACCAAGTGGTGCAACTGAAGTAGAGAAGAAAGCCGTAGAAGATGCAACATATCAGGCAGGAGCAAGAGAAGTTTCCATCATCGAAGAGCCAGTAGCAGCAGCGATCGGTGCAGGAATCGACATTGCAAAACCTTGTGGAAATATGATCGTTGATATCGGTGGTGGTACAGCTGATATCGCAGTTATCTCTTTAGGTGGAGTCGTAGTAAGCAACTCTATCAAAGTAGCTGGAGATGACTTTGACGAAGCAATCGTACGTTTCATGCGTAAGAAACATAACTTATTAATTGGAGAACGTACAGCAGAAGAGATCAAGATCAATGTAGGTACAGTATACAAACGCCCAGAAAATCTTACAATGGACGTTCGCGGACGTAACCTTGTAACAGGACTTCCAAAGACAGTGACTGTGACATCTGAAGAAACAGAAGAAGCTTTAAGAGAACCTGCATACCAGATCGTAGACGCAGTACACAATGTACTGGAGAGAACTCCACCAGAATTAGCAGCTGATATTTCTGATCGTGGAATCGTTTTAACAGGTGGTGGATCTTTAATTCAGGGATTAGAAGAACTGATCGAAGAGAAGACTGGAATCAACACAATGACAGCAGAAGATCCTTTAACAGCTGTAGCAATCGGTACAGGAAAATATATCGAATATTTAGCAGATGATGATAAAAAATCAAAGAACAAATAATCATTAGAGATTCAAAGAGGCCAGGATGGCAATTCATCCTGGCCTTAATTCACGTTATACTGTAGATCAGAAGAAAGGAGAGAAAACAATGGCATATTTGAAAGGATACGTAGATCATATACGTTTTCGGAATGAAGATAACGGATATACTGTATTAAGCCTTGATGTCGATGGAGATGAAGAGACTGTCGTTGGATCATTTCCTTTCTTAAATGATGGAGAATACATATCTTTGGAAGGAGATTATGTCGATCACCCAGTGCATGGACCACAATTTCAGATGAGAACTTATGAGATTGTGGCTCCAGATGATATTGACAGCATGGAACGTTATTTAGGTTCCGGAGCGATCAAAGGAGTCGGACCTGCACTTGCAAAACGTATTACAAAGAAGTTTAAGATGGATACCTTCCGAGTTATCGAAGAGGAGCCAGAACGTCTTGCAGAAGTAAAAGGAATCAGCGAGAAGAAAGCCAGAGCGATCGCCGTGGAATTCAGTGAGAAGCAGGAAATGCGTCAGGCGATGATGTTTCTGTCTGGATATGGAATCAATAATAATCTTGCTGTGAAGATTTATAAAGAATATGGGGATCATTTGTATACGATCATTCAGGAAAATCCATATAAGATGACGGATGATATTGCAGGAGTCGGATTTAAGATCGCAGATGAGATCGCAAAGAAAGTCGGGATTGGAAGTAACTCAGATTACCGCATCATTTCTGGAATTTTTTACACCTTAATGCGGGCACTAAATGAAGGCCATGTATTTTTGCCAAAACGTATTTTGTGCAGAAATGCAGCTCATATCTTAGGGGTAACACCAGAAGATAT
>QWCY01006504.1_pt1 | contig 10214 bp, 9 predicted proteins | sample 1972631 | NCBI WGS metagenome assembly QWCY01 (sample SAMN09866696, study PRJNA288562) | Human gut metagenome isolate pre1_stool, whole genome shotgun sequencing... | isolation source: gut | host: Homo sapiens | place: USA: California
GCAGGGGCCTTCGTCGGCCAGCTGCTTGATGATGCGGCTCTGCAGGATGAAGACCTGATCGCCCAGCGGAAGGTCATTGCCCATCGTATACAGGCTGTAGAGCAGGCTGTGGGTGTGCCGCTTCTCGCTGGCGGCCACGGCCTCCTCGGACAGTCCGGAATTTTTGGCTGCCATGGTGATCAGCTCCTTGTCGTAGAGCTTGATGCCCAGTGCGCGCGCCACGTCCTTTGCGATGTAGCGTCCGCCGGTGCAGTACTCACGGCCCAAAGTGATGATCGTCTTTGCCATAATGTATTCCTCCCATATTGATGATTTATCCATTGAAAGCGTCTGGCGTGCCCCCTCAGGGGGCAGGGGACAGAGTGCTTTGGTTGGCTTCGGGGGCCGGCGGCGGGGTGGGCAGCCGCACTTCGGCAAACTGCATGGTGCCGGTCTGGTCGATGATGTAGATGCTGCAGCGTCCGCCGCTGGCCGTCTGCTCGGGCGGGAAGCGGAAGCCCCCCGTCCGCGTCCGCTCCATCCGCCGGAAGGTGCGGTGGGCGGTGGTGGCATGGGCCACGCCGTCGTGGGGGCTGCAGGCCGCCCAGCCGGAGAACTCGGCCGGGAGGAGCTGGCGCTGGCCCCGGAGAGACAGATACCAGCAGTCGTCCTCAGTGCTGTACTCGAAGCTGCAGGGGACGCGCCGGGGCCGGTCGGCCTCGATGTCCCGGGGCTTGGGGCGGAGGGCGATGGCCCGCCCGGTGAAGTAGCGGGCAAAGTCTGTCACTGCCATCGTGCAGTTCACCGCCCCGTCGCTGTCGGCGGTGGGGTCGTTGAGGAGGACGAAGTCGGCGAGGACGGCGTCGTCATGGCCGAAGCCCCGCAGGCCCATCCAGACGCCCACCGGGTCGCGCTGGCCCCGGATGCGGCGCTCGATGCGGACGGCCACCGAGCAGCCGTCGTGGATCTGTTCCCGCAGGTCTTTCAGGTCCATCCACGCCTGCCAGCAGGGGTAGCCGCAGCAGCCCGCTGCGGCCGCCGCAAAGGCGGCGTTGCCGGTGCTGCCGGTGGCCTTGTCGGCCATAATGTGGGCCACCTCCTCGGGCAGGATGTCCTCGCCCCAGCGGTTCATCAGCGCTGCCATCACCAGTGGCAGGTCCATCTCCCGCCCGAAGCTGGGGTCGTGGGCGGAGAGGCAGTATTCCGGTAAGTAGAGGCGGCGGTTGATGGGGTGGCCGTCCTGCTTTTCCCACGCGAGAGGGCGGACCGCTGCCGACAGCAGCCGGAGCGCCGGGGTGACTTTGTCGTCGTTGGTGGAGAGATTCACCTGAAGCTGGACGCCGGTGCCGCCGCCGGGCAGAGCCACGGTCACGGTGTCGCCCATCAGGAAGATGAGGCCGTCGTCGCTGTGGGCGTTGATGCTGCTCCGGGGGTAATCGGGCGCCCACTTGCCGAAGCTCATCCAGCCCGTCCAGTTGCCGCCTGCGTAGACCCGGCAGCGCACCTCCACCATGGTGTTCTGGGGTGCGTGGGCGTTCCAGCTGACATTCAGATTACAGAAGGCCGGCATGGCGAACTCAGGCGTGGTATAGCTACCGTATTGCAGATACCGCCCGGCCACGCTGTCCAGCACGACGCTGCCGTTGTCCAGCGCCACATTATCGAGCTGCCCGCGGGAAAACGTCTCCGTGCCCTGCAGCACCAGATTGTTCCGCTGTTCCATTGCACGCATCCCCTTTCCGCGTCATTGCGCTGTTTATTCTTCGCCGTCGCTGCGCTCCGAGGCCATCTCGGCCTCGTACTCGGCGTCGTGGAGCTTGCGGATGTTCTCCTCGATGTGGAACACCCGGTCGAGGTCGCCGTAGACGATCTGGCTGGTGATCTCCACCTGAAACCAGAAGCCGAACACCAGCATGAGCAGAAGGCCCAGCGGCATACAGAGGATGACGAGGCCCCAGAACAGCACCGTCACGAGGGACGCCGCCAGCGCGTGGGGCAGGAAGGCGATCATGCAGTTGACGCTGTTTTTGAGGGTCTGGCCGAGGGGCTGGTCCAGCAGGACGATCTGGGGCCACATATAGGAGAAGAGCATATGGAAGAGGATGAGGTTGAGCACCGTGGCGACCCACATCCCCACGCCGACGTTGGTGCCGTGGTAGAGCATATTGAAGCAGAAGTAGACGAGGAAGACCTGCACCGTGACCACGACGCAGTAGAGCATCCCCGGCAGGATGCTGGCCTTGAAGTTCTGCCGGAAGGCCTTGCGGTAGGTGGTCCACCAGTAGCCGGCCTCGTCGCGCAGGGCGCGCAGGACGGTGTCGTACATCCCCGCCAGCACCGGTCCGGCCAGAATGCCGCCCACGGCGGCGCTGAGGACCATGACCGGCAGGCTGTTCATCAGGAAGCCGATGTACACCAGACAGATGACCGGCAGAAAGCCCAGACAGGTGAGCAGGTTGGCGAGGAACATCCCGCTCATATCCCGGCCCACCAGCTCGAAGAAGCGGCCGACGCCGGTCTTGCGGGGGGCGTCCTTTTCCACGCCCGGGCCGGACTTGAAATCGTTTGCAGAAGGGAACAGACTCATGGTATGTGAATATCCTCTCTCGCTGTCTCTGGGACAGCTCCCATTGCACAGCACGGTTTGGCATAAAACACCATTGTGCTGGCTTTCTGATTATAAATATACCCGGATTTTGTGGATTTTGCAAGCCGCAAAGCCCCCGAAATGTAAAAAAAGTGTTTCCTCTCCCTTTTTGGGGCGGAGTGTGTTACAATAGAGACGGCTTTTCAGCCGAAAGGAGGAATCTCTCTGTGAGCATTTTCCGCACCATTGCGATGTTCACCTATCTGTTTGGCTACATGATCGTCCACTACGGCGTGCTGCGCAAAGCCGAGCGTGCACAGGCCGCCGGCGACACCGAGACGGTGCGCCGTCTGGTGGAGCAGCATATCCCCCATTGGAGCCGGGGCATCCTGAACGTCACCGGCGTCCGGCTCAGCGTCGAGGGGCTGGACAACATCCCGAAAGAGGGACCCTGTGTTTTTGTGGCGAACCATCGCAGCTATTATGACATCCCCCTGCTGCTGGCCAGCCTCGACAAGCCCTACGGCATCCTCGCCAAGGAGGAGCTGGAAAAGATCCCCCTGCTCAGCCGCTGGATGAAGCTGCTGGGCTGTGTCTTCGTCCAGCGCGATGACGTCCGCGCCTCGGTGCGCGCCCTCAACGATGCCACCGCCATCGTAGAGAGCGGCAGGAGCTTCATCATCTTCCCCGAGGGCACCCGCTACAAGGGCGAGGAGGGCGGCGCCGGTGAGTTCAAGGCCGGTGCTTTCCGTATCGCTGTGAAGACTGAAACCCCGGTGGTGCCGGTGGCGATCTCCGGCGCACGGGGGCTGTTCGAGGCCCACGGCAACCGGACGACGCCCGGCACGGTGCGCATCCGGGTGCTGCCGCCCATCCAGACGGCGGGCATGAGCCGCGCTGAGCAGAAGGAACTGCCCGCCGCCGTCCGCCAGACCATTCTGGCACAGCTGTAACACAAAAACTGGGAGGACACTGCCGCATGGCAAGCTACCGTTACGAGCGTGACATCGACCCGAAGGACATCGCCCCCCGCAGGGAAAAACAGTACACCCGCAAGGAGCGCTGGGCCAACTGGTGGGACTATAACCTCAAATGGGTCATCCTCATCGGCATCGCTGTGGTCTTTGTGGCCTACAACTTTATCGGGCAGTACTTCTTCGTCACCAAGCCCGACTACAACGTGGCCGTGGTGGCCCCCTACTACCTGCCCGAGGACACCGTGAACGCTTTGCAGGAAGCTCTGGCGGACTACGGCGAGGACCGCAACGGCGACGGCAAGGTGGTCGTGACCCTGAACGTCTACACCCTCGATTACGCCGAGGGCGAGACCCAGACCGAGAGCGACGCCTACCTGACCATGGCGGGCACCACCAAGCTTGCCGCCGATGTGCAGGGCGGCCTCAGCTCCGTCTTTCTGCTCTGGGACCCGGCAGGGTTTGAGGAGAGCACCGGCTCGCTGCGGTATCTGGACGGCAGCCTGCCCGCCGCCGACAGCGACGAGGACTGGTGGAACATGGTCTATAAGTGGAGCGACTGCCCCGTGCTGGCGGGCCTCGACCTCGGCAGCTACGGCCCCGACACCACCCAGAGCCGCAGTGGGTCCAGTCAGGAGTATATGTCCCAGTTCTACGTCGGGATGCGGGGCGCATGGAACAGCGGCACCGCCGACAACCTCGCCGGCGGCGAGGAGCTGTGGCAGAAGCTGACGGCGGGGGCTGTCTCCACCGTTGCGCCGGAGGGCTGAGCCATGCGGTTCCGCGTTCGGCGCAAGGGCAGGGCGGGGCACATCAGCGTCCCCGAAAAGCCCGAGAAAAAGGCGGTGCCGTTAAAAGCCGCCGACCTCGACAACCCCTATGGCCGGGTGTTCGGCACCCCCCGCAGCAGGGAAGATCTGCGCAAACAGGACAGATCAGTGAAATGACCCTCTCCGACCGCCTCGGAGAGGGCTTTTTTGTTGCAATCTCTTCGCGTTGACGGCCCCGGATTTGAAATATTCTCCACCCTCAAAGGGAGAGGCGCTTGTTGTTTCCTCGTCCGGGTTATGGTATACTTACTAGGTATCGTCCCAACAGGAGCTGAAATTTTACCCGAAGGATGTGGAACAGATGGACACACTGGAACAGGCCCGCGCTGAGATCGACGCGGTGGATGCGCAGCTGGCCGCCCTGTTTGAGCGGCGGATGGCCGCCGTGCTCAGCGTCGCCCAATACAAGCAGGCCCACGGCCTGCCGGTCTATGACGCCGCCCGGGAGGCGGTGGTGCTGGAAAAGGCTGCGGCCCGCATTCAGGACCCCGCCCTCCGGCCCTACTACAGAGATCATGTCCAGAACATGATGGACGTCGCCAAGCAGTACGAGGCGGAGGTGCTGGGCGAGAATCGCGCCGCCTATCAGGGCGTGGAGGGCGCTTTTGCCCACATCGCGCTGCGGGCGCTCTTCCCCCACGCGGAGGCAGTGAGCTACCCGACGTGGGACGAGGTCTTCGAGGCCGTCCGGCGGGGGGACGCCGCCCACGGCGTCGTGCCCTTCGAGAACAGCCACGCGGGCGATGTCTCCGCCGTGCTGGACCTGTGCTATAACTACCCGGAGCTGTGGGTGGTGGACGTCTACGACCTGCCCATCTCCCAGAATCTGCTGGTTCTGCCCGGCACCCAGCTGGCCCAGCTCCGGCACGTCTACAGCCACCAACAGGCCATCGCCCAGAGCGAGACGTTCTTAAAGCAGTTCCATCTACCCGCCACAGCCATGCCGAATACGGCCATGGCGGCAAAGTTCGTGGCAGAGTCCGGCGACCCGTCCCAAGCCGCCATCGCCAGCGCGGAGACCGCTGCCCTCTACGGGCTGGAGGTCCTTGTGCCCAGCATCAACACCGACGGCGACAACACCACCCGCTTCATCGTCCTCAGCCGCGAAAAGCCCACGGGGGGCAACCGCTTCTCGCTGCTCTTCACGCTGGACAACAAGCCCGGCAAGCTGGCCGAGGTCATTCAGGTCATCGGCCGGTTCGGCTACGACATGGAATCCATCAAGAGCCGTCCGCTGCCCCATGTTCCCTTCGATTACTATTTTTACGTCGAGCTGGTGGGAGACCCCGCCGACGACGAGACCGCCGCGCTGCTGCGCGAGCTGGATCATACCTGCCGCACCGTGCGGCTGTTAGGAGTGTATACGAAATGAGTGGATTTATCGGCACAAAGCTCACCATGAATCTGGGTGAGCGCAGCTATGACATCATCCTGAAAAACGGCGCACTGGAGAACCTGTACCAGTTCGCCCGCCTCGACCGCCGTGTGGCGGTGGTGACGGACGCAGGCGTCCCGGCAGAGTATGCCCAGCGGGTGGCCGACCAGTGCCGCGACGCAAAGATCATCACCGTGCCGCAGGGTGAGGCCAGCAAGAGCATGAAGATTCTGGAAAGTGTCCTGCGCCAGATGCTGGAGTTCAATATGGGCCGCGGCGACCTCGTCATTGCCGTGGGCGGCGGCGTCGTGGGCGATCTGGCGGGCTTTGCCGCCTCCATCTATATGCGGGGCATCGACTTCATCAACTGCCCCACCACCACTCTCTCCATGATCGACTCCTCCATCGGCGGCAAGACGGCGGTGGATCTGGGCGAGACGAAAAACATCGTCGGCTCCTTCTGGCAGCCCAAGCTGGTCATCGTGGACCCCAGCACCCTCGCCACCCTGCCCCGCCGCCAGTACATCAACGGTCTGGCCGAGTCGGTGAAGGCGAGCCTTCTGGCCGACCCGGAGCTGTTTGCAATCTTTGAAAAGGGCGACATCGACGAGCAGATCGGAGAGATCATCTATCGCAGCCTCCGCTTCAAGAAGAGCATCGTGGAGCAGGATGAGACCGAGCGCGGGATGCGCAAGGCCCTCAACTTCGGCCACACCATCGGCCACGGCATCGAGGCCGTCAAGGGCGTCAAGGGACGCCGCACCGTGGGCCTTTACCACGGCGAATGCGTGGCGCTGGGGATGCTGCCCATGATCGAATCCAAGGCATTGCAGAAGCGCGTCCGGGCGGTCTACCGCCGTCTGGGCCTGCCCCTGCGCACCGCCTACAATAAGGATAAAGTCTACGCCGAGATGCTCCACGACAAGAAGGCGCAGGGCGGACAGATCACCGTCATCAAGGTGCCGGGTCTGGGCTGCTGGCGTGCCGAGACCATCCCGGTGGAGGGCCTGCGCACCCTGCTGGGCATGGAGGACTGAGCCATGAAAAACACCTTTGGCAGTGCATTGGCGCTGACCATCTTCGGCGAGAGCCATGGCCGGGCCATCGGCGGCGTGCTGGACGGCATGGCCGCAGGGGTGCCGGTGGACGAGGCATTCATCGCCGCCTGTATGGACAGACGCCGCGCCCGGGGCGATGGCCTCTCCACCCCCCGGGTGGAGGCCGACCGGGTCCAGCTGCTCTCCGGCGTCGTGAACGGCCACACCACCGGCACGGCCATCGCCCTCATGATCGAAAATCAGAACACCCGCAGCAGCGACTACGCCAAGACCGCCGACCTGCTCCGCCCCGGCCATGCGGACTACACCGCCTATGCCAAATACCACGGCTTTCAGGACGCCCGGGGCGGCGGGCACTTCTCGGGCCGGATCACCGCTGCGCTGGTGGCGGGCGGAGCCATCGTGCTGGGGGCGCTGGGCCGCGCCGGCATCGACATCACCACCCACATCGCCCGCTGTGCCGGCCTCTCCGATACCCCTTTTGCGCTGGACGATACCGCCGCGCTGGCCGCGCAGGTCAGCGTGCTGGAAAATAAGGGCGAGGGCTTCGCGCTGCTGGATGCCTCCGTCGAAGAGCCGATGAAGGCGGCCATCCGTGCCGCCGGGGCGGAGGGCGACAGCGTGGGCGGCATCCTTGAGACGGCCATCCTCGGCCTGCCTGCCGGTGTGGGCGAGCCGTACTTTGACAGCGTGGAGAGCCTGCTCTCCCACATGGCCTTCTCCGTGCCTGCCGTCAAGGGCATCGAGTTCGGCACCGGCTTCGGCTTCGCCGACCTGAAAGGCTCGGAGGCCAACGACGCTTTCCGGATGAAGGGGAACACCATCGTTACCGCCACCAACCACAACGCTGGGGTCAACGGCGGCATTTCCAATGGGATGCCCGTGGTCTTCCGCACCGCCGTCAAGCCGACGCCCAGCATCTACAAGGAACAGGAGACGGTGGACTATCTTGCAAAGCAGGATGCACCCCTCTCCATTCAGGGCCGCCATGACCCCTGCATCGTGCCCCGTGCCGCCATCGTTCAGACCTGCGCCGCCGCGCTGGCTGTGGGCGACCTGCTGACGGCCCGCTACGGCACGGCATGGATGGAGCGGCCCACCAGCTACCGCAGGGAGGGACTGTGATGGAATACGGACTCATCGGCTCGAAGCTGGGCCACTCCTACTCGAAGCTCATCCACGAGATGCTCTGCGGCTACCGCTACGACCTCTGCCCCCTGCCCACCGAGGAGGAGGCCCGGGCCTTCCTCACCAAGCGGCAGTTCAAGGCCATCAATGTCACCATCCCCTATAAGCGGCTGGTGATGGAGTACTGCACCTACATCGACCCCCGGGCCAAGGCCATCGGCGCGGTGAACACCGTCGTCAACAAGAACGGCCTGCTCTACGGCTACAACACCGACTATCTCGGTTTTGCCCATCTGTGTGACGCCCACGGCGTCGATTTCGCGGGCAGGACCGTCCTCATCCTCGGCACCGGCGGCACCCACAACACCACCAGTGCCGTCGCCCGGGACAAGGGCGCGGCGAAGGTGCTGACCGTCAGCCGGACGCCCGACGCCGCCAAGGGCCAGCTCTCCTATGAGGAAGCTGTGTCCAGCGGCGCACAGATCGTCATCAACACCACCCCCGCCGGGATGTACCCCAACGTAGGGGTGTGCAGTCTGGACGTTGCCCGAATGCCCGGGCTGGAAGCGGTGCTGGACGTGGTGTATAACCCGGATAAGACCGAACTCATCCTGCGGGCTGAGGAGGCCGGCGTCCCGGTGGCCGTGGGAGGCCTCGAGATGCTGGTGGCGCAGGCGGTGTACGCCGCCGAATACTTCCTCAGCCGGAAGTTCGACGATGCGGCGGGGGAGATCCGCCGCATCACCGCCGCGCTCCGCCGCGATATGCTGAATGTGGCCCTCATCGGGATGCCCTCCAGCGGCAAGTCCACGGTGGGCCGTCTGCTGGCAGACAAGCTGGGCAAGCGGTTCATCGACCTTGACGAGGAGATCGTGAAGGCCGATGGCCGCAGCATCCCGGACATCTTCGCCGCCGAGGGCGAGGACGGCTTCCGGGCGAGGGAGTCGGCCCAGACCGCCCGCTTTGCAAAAGAGGGCCGTCAGCTGCTCTCCTGCGGCGGCGGCATCATCAAGCGGGGTGAAAATCTGCGCGCCCTGCACCAGAACGGCGTCGTGCTCTTTATCGACCGGCCTCTGGATGCGCTGACGGTGGGCGGCGGACGGCCTCTCTCGTCCAGCCCCGAGGCGCTCAGGCAGATGGAGGCAGAGCGCCGCCCCCTGTATCTCGCGGCGGCAGATGCCGTCATCCCCAACAGCGGCACGGTGGAGGACGCCGTGGCCGCCGCAATGGAGGCTCTGGATGAAATTTTTAGTCATTAACGGCCCCAACCTCAATATGATGCACTTCACCGAGCCGGGCGTGGCCGGCCAGCTGGACTACAACGGCCTGCTGGATTATCTCGAGCTGTGCTGCACCCAGATGGGCCTCGAGGTGGAGTTTTTCCAGTCCAACCACGAGGGCGACCTCATCGATGAGATCCAGTCTGCCGCAGGCCGGGCAGACGGCATCATCCTGAATCCCGGCGGATACGCTCACTACAGCGTCGCCATCCTCGACGCGCTGCGGCTCTGCGGCGTGCCTGCCGTGGAGGTGCTGCTGAGCGAGCCGGACGAGCATGAGCCGTTCCGCAAGACGGACATCGTCTCCTTCGGCTGTCAGGGACACTTCATCGGCGAGGGCATCAGCGGCTATCTGCACGCTGCGGCCTATCTGACCCAGCTGCTTCGTCTGGACGGCAGCGCACACACCCATCTGGTCATGTGAGCGGAAAAGAAAGAGTGAAAGGAACGAAATTCTATGATCATCTCCACCAAAAAGGGCACCCCCAAGGAAGAACTGGAAAAGATCGTGGACCGCTTTGAAAAGCAGGGCCTCGACGTCACCCTCATCACCGGCAAGGACTACAATGTCTTCGGCCTCGTGGGCGACACGACGAAGATCGACGAGCGGGACGTCCTCGCCAACCCCTGGATCGACAACGTCACCCGCGTCTCTGCCCCCTATAAGCGGGCCAACCGCCTCTTCCACCCGGCAGACTCCGTCATCGACTGCGGCGGCGTCAAGATCGGCAGCAAGGAGAAGATCGCGGTCATGGCAGGCCCGTGCAGCATCGAGAGCGCGGAGCAGGCCCTCCGCATCGCGCAGGGCGTCAAGGCGGGCGGCGCGACCCTCTTCCGGGGCGGCGCATACAAGCCCCGCACCTCGCCCTACTCCTTTCAGGGCCTCGAGACCGAGGGCATCCTTGACATGGTGAAGGCCCGGGAGGCCACCGGTATGCCCATCGTCTCCGAGCTGATGAGCGAGGACCGCATCCCCGAGTTCGAGGAGTATGTGGACGTGGTG
>QWCY01010993.1_pt1 | contig 10204 bp, 8 predicted proteins | sample 1972631 | NCBI WGS metagenome assembly QWCY01 (sample SAMN09866696, study PRJNA288562) | Human gut metagenome isolate pre1_stool, whole genome shotgun sequencing... | isolation source: gut | host: Homo sapiens | place: USA: California
ATTGCCTGAGGAATGAAGCACATCAATATAACAAGCCCCAGCAAAAAGCCGGGGCTAATACTTCAATTATTTTAGGACATTTTCAAAAACGCTTGACAGAGTATTATTGAACATTCTATACGTTTTAATAGCACTCGCTTTTTGATTAGTTCTAAAGGGAGGGAAAATGACTGTGATTTTTATTTGAGCGGATTAACATCTGGTGATATAAAAAATAGTCTCTCAAATAATTTCACCAATTGGACGTCTTCTTTTATCGATGTGATTTATAAAGAAATGCCTTGTTGTCCAGCATCATTTATAGATGTTGTAGAAGTCTTGAAGTATTATCTGGATCAGGAAGATAATATAGACGTAATTGCGAAATATATTCATCTTTCTGACAATGCTGGGAATATCACTTTGTACAAATCAAATTTTACATTTGACAAACGATATTTGGAAACACTGTCTTTTATCTATCTGTTTGAAAATGGTGTACCGAGGGAGATTCTATATGACATAGGTGTACTTGAAGAACAGCTTGACAATTTAAAAAAAGCACAATACATAAAATACAGTGCCGGAAATGTGAAAGCGTATAGTAAATTATATAGAAATGCATTTCTTAAAGAAAATTTGCATATATGTACTGACTATATAGTTTGTTGCCTTAATAAAATTGTAGACAATGCAACTAATTACGAAAATTTGATTTTTCTTCCCGAAATTTATACAAAATATATTGAAGTCACCCCAAAAAGTGTAATAAATATTTCAACAGATCTGCTGGAACATATGCGAACATGTAGTTACGTTTGTGATTATAGAAACATGTATAATTATGGGAAAATTGCATACTATTTTTTGAATCAAAAAGAAGCAGTAGAATGGTCGGAATCAGATTATATGATATTATTTTACTATGGGATTTCTTTACTTCATTGTGACCGAAAGCGTGGCGCTATCGAAATTTTTCGGAAAATAAAAAATAGTACACCTATTGGTTCTAATGTAAATTCTATGGCTAGTTGCGAATTGTACAATAATTTGTATAGTCTATTTCAAATTGATCAATTAGAAGGTGAAATACTTATCACTTTAACAGAATTGGAAAGGAAAATTAACTGTCTAAAGGATGAAACTGATTATTTAGCATTGGATATTCGAATTGCGTATTCTACTTGCATGAATCGCTATATGATGATTTTGTTCATGCAAGATAGGATTTTGGATGCTACTGGTATCTTCGAGAGATATATTAAATATAATAATAACATTCCTATTTCTTTGTATTCATATAAGTATAATTCCATGATAGGAGAATGGCTCTTAGATTACGCACGGGGTATTTCCTATGTATGTCCGTTATGTGCGGAAATCTATTATAAAAGAAGCATTAAATTATTAGAGAACGGTAAAAATGAAAAACGGTATATTTTAGCAAAAATGGATTTTGCTTTCCTGCAGTGCGTGTATTTCGAAAAGTTTGATGAAATAGAAACAATCCATAACTTAACAATTGATTTGCAAAGAGAAAATTATATCAATGAATATTTTCGTGGATTCTTACGTGAAAACTTATGCAAATTAGTACAATATTTTAAAAATCCAGGTATCGCAAATTCAAAAGGAATTAAAGCAATTGCACAAAAAATGAAGGAAGAAGCTTTAAGTATCGAACTGGATTCTATGCTATATATTAGCGGACGTCTTGCTTATCAAACAGGGATGTATTTTTCTGCTCTTGACACAATTATTCAAGATTTTGTTGAGGCAAAAAAATATTTAGAACGGAATCTTAATATGGTTTCCAAGGCTGGTGGCTCATTTACAAACATAGCTTTACATAATTTGAGATATTATAAACAAATCCAAAATATCGAGTGGGGAAATATGGAAGGGGGTTACTCTCCCCACTCATTTATTTTAGATCCGCGGATATGGTGACAAAAGGACTTCAAGCTTCTTTTTAGAAATAGTCTCTTTTTTGTCCCAGTAATCCGCTCCATTTGTTGCTTTTTTGATCAATGTATTTGTATAGCCAGAATCAAGAATACAGTTTTTCATTGCATTCGCCAACGCATATTCAGAGGGTTCGACGATTTCTCCAAATAATCCGTTTTTTAAAACCTCACGTGTTCCAGGCGTATCACAGGCAATTACCGGTATATGCATACAAAGTGCTTCCTGCACGGAAACTCCGAAAGCTTCTGTATATGACGGACTTACATAACAAATGCAATTTTTAAAGTATGGAAAAGGATTTGGAACCGCAGGAACCAGGTGTACTTCATCTATTAAATTATACATCATAATCATTTCCTTTAAATCGTGTTCTAATTCTCCTTTTCCTATAATGATTATTTTGAACAGCATATTACAATCTTTTAGCAATCTTGCAGCTTTTATAAGCCTGTCCAACCCCTTTTGCGGAGAATACCTTGAAAGCACAAGAAAATACGAATCCTGCATTTGTTGCTGATGTTGTTGAGCACATTCATTACAAAATGCTGAATGTATCAAAGGATAAATAACTTCTTTGTTTTTGAAATTATTTTTTAAAGTTTTATCAAATGCATTTTGAACAGATTTCGAGCAGAAAACAATATTATTAAATTGGCTGTATGCATTTAATTCTTCTTCATCATTATCATATGCATTTGCAGAAAAATGATATTCTTGAAAATTAGAATGAACCCATGCAATTTTTTTCGATTTTTTATTTTTACTGGTACTAATAATTTTGGTGGCATAACTCTCTTGAAATGCAATCTCTACGTCATATGTATCATGTATTACGGAATAATATACTTCCTGTGGTTCGTTTTTCATAAATTGCTTATAATCATTTGTTTTATAAGGAAAAATACTGAATAACTCAATTTGATTGCTAGTATATCCTAGATCAAACTCAAAATCCATCTGCATTCTATAATTGTATAATAAATACAAATCAATCTTATAGCCAAGAGATATAAAAACAGGCAAAAAGCGCAACAGCATTTTTTCTGCTCCACCAATATCAAGATGTTTTGTAATGATTAACATTTTCTTTGGCATTTAAATATTTTGAATCAATGTATTCAAGCGAAGTAGATTCCCGTTCAAATCTAATACTAAGTCTGTCGGATTATTACGATTGCGGATCCAATTATCATTGGACGCGATTTGTGAAAAAGAATCACATAGAAATAAATATGGACCCGGATAATGCAAGGAAGTAAACGAAATACAGTCATATAAATTGATCTTTTCGTCAAATCGTTCCTCCAAAACTATTACTTGTTCATAATTGATTCTTAATTCCTCCAATATTCTTCTCCAAGCTGTTGAACTGCTTAAATTATAAACGATATATTCAACAAAATCCATATTAAAATTTATTTGCTGAGACAAATATTTTTCCAAATCATTGATAATATGGCTATGCCATTGCTGATAAAAGTATGCTCTTTGTCTACTGATATCAAAAGCCGTCTTTTGGCGTGCAACACCAGAACAATGATATGCAATTGCTTCAGCACAATACATACAAATATAACCGTGAAGAGACATTTTTAGTGTTAGTTCCATTCCTTCGTGAGAATTAAAATACGTCTCATTAAACCCACCCAGTTGCCAAAAAACTTTCTTTTTTACTGCACACAACGCCATTGTTAATGCTTGTCGAGATGCTGATTGTTTAATAATCTTATCCGTTGACTTTCTCATAGAAAAAAGGTGTCCGCTCTTAAATTCCGAAAACACATGTCCAGTACTTTGAACCAAACCACTTTGCGGGTATAGAAGTAATGGTTGTACAGCCGCGATTTTTTCATCACTGTTTAGTGCGCAAATCATTTTATTGATGCAATCATTATTCGGAAACACATCTGTATTAATAAAAACCAATGTTTCTGATGTGGCTACATTTACTGCCAAATTATTTACTTTTGCGAATCCTAATTTTTCCTTCAGCTTTATTAAACGAATTCTCAAGTCTATTTGAGCCAGTGAGTTAAGATAATCCATTGTGGCAGTACTGTCACAACCGTCACATGCGATAATTATTTCATCATCCGGTTTTACTGAAGGTAACAAAAACCCAAAGAAATTACTCATGAGTGCATATGTATTATTCATTGCAATGATATAACTAATCATATATATTCTCCTCCAACCAGCGGATAACTACATATTATCCATATTAATAAATACCGTAGCTTTCTTTCTGACTCCACAACCTCCAACCGGACAAACTCATTCTCGGTATTCACCTCACAAATCTCCGTCATAACACTTTGGATATTGTCTAACTTGAACAAGAAAGCCTTCTTAAAAATTCTTCTTGAAAAAACAATTGAAGACACACCTGATACTCAATTCCCTCAGCTTTTGCCTGGTTACGCAATCTTGCCAATGTTGAAGCTACACGATTTTTCACAGCCATATTCCTAAAATCCCCCTTACCTTTTTATCTACATGAAAGACAGATGCATATTTTCCAAGTCTTCCCTCATTCTTTTTACCATCCGCCAGATAACACTGAATCGCTCCATTAAATACTTCCGCGTTTAACTTATTCCTGTGTTTCAAACAATCACATATCGTACGTTCCCTATCATAAATCTGAATTTCTGACCCTTCAATTTCTACAATTTCTATTCCCACAGAAAATTTGTCAGAGACCACAAAATGAGGCTTTACAATAGGGTAATCAATTTGAAATCTTCTTCTTGAAGTCTGTCTGTCAACCGCAATATGCCAAGCTGAAGGAGTTCGTTCTGTATATCCATAATAATCCAATGCACTCTCCCTGCACAGCACACCGTCAGGAAACAGTGCTTTCAAAATTGAAATATCTGAATAAGAATCGTCATCTATATACTGATAATATCCACGACGTATTTGCTCAATTTCACCCTTTTCCAACAATTCTTGTATCTTCTGATAATAATATCCCAATTGACGCAGATCCTTTGTCTGAAGAATCCCGCCTTTTTTTAAAAATGCATTTCTAAGGTCTTGATTCACAAATAATTCGCCTCCATTCCTAAACCGTACAACTTTTTTAAAAAACGTGTGCAGTTTGCCAATTCAGTATAAAAGAAAATCCTCCCAAAATCAAGTAAGATCAGTGAAAATATCTTATTCGTAAGCACATCGTTCCCTTGAAATCATCTATTATGACGTAACAGGCTAATGCTCATCATCTTCGCTGCAGAGTGTACGATATGCCTCTGCTTCCTCTGGCATATCATTCCTTTCATATATTTCGGCAACATATTCGGCTGTCAGCAGAACATCTCCATATGCTCCCAGTTCATTGTCTATTTCCATAGAAGCCCGATAATTTTCCAGTGCTTCATTATCCCTATGTAGCTTATCATACACAAGGCCCAAATTAAAATAGCCGATACTGATCTGCCCGTGTATTTCTGGAAGAGTCTCTTTTTTAATTGTCACCGCCTCACTAAATATATCCGCCGCATCATTAAGCGCTCCCATTTCATAATAAATCAGGGCAAGGTTATTCAAACTGATTGCGTAATCCAAACTTTTCTTCCCATAAATGTTTTTACGTATATTTAAGCCTTTTGTGCATATATCAATAGCGTCATTGTATCTTTCCATTTCCCGGTATGCAGTTGACAGGTTATCATATATTGTTGCCAGAAATACCGAATCCTCTGTAGAATTTCCACGGTATTTTCGGATAACTGTTTCAAACAGCGAAATAGCTTCGCTATACCTTTCTTCACTGGCATAAACCTGCGCAATATTATTTTTTGTTGCAAGAACCATCGGATGATCTGGTGTATAAATCTCTTCTCTTATACGCAGCGCACGTCCATACAACTCTTCTGCTTTCTGATAGTCTCCTTTACTCCGGTATACAAGTCCCAGATTATTATAAATATCCGATTTAAACGAAAACGGGCCTGACCAGATTTTATCTGCAATTTCTAAAGCTTCATTTAAATAATCCAGTGCCTTGTCATATTCCGTAAGTTCATAATAGATTAGTCCGATGCTTCCATAGGATTGAACAATATCCGGATGCTCTTTCTTTAATGTTTTTTGTTTTATCTCTAATGCTTTTTGAAGTAAAGAAAGCGCTTCTGAATATTTTCCCATATTATCATAAAGCAACGCATACTCATCATAAAAGGCAGCCATTTCCGGATGAGGCTTGTCACCATAGATCTGTTTCATCCCTTGTTCTGTTTTCTGATAATAGATCTTTGCCTTCTCGTAATCTCCCGGATATCCGCGTTCCCTAAAAAAAGAAGCCATATCGGAATAAAGTGTACTTAACTGCAGGATATCGGTTTTCGGATTCCGTTCAAATTTATCTGCCGCCCAGGAATATAGTGCTTCAGCGCGATCCGGCCGGTTCAGTTTTACATATATTCCTGCCAATAATTTTATAAGCACAACAACTCCAATATCGTCAGACGAATAATGCTTTTTCCGAATTGCCAGAGCTTTCCGCAAATACAAAAGAGACTTTGAAAACTGGTACATATTATAACTTACATCTGCCAGATTGTAGTAATCCGAAGAAACGGTAATGGAATCCGGACCAGTTACCCGTTCATCAATTTCTAATGCTCTTTGAAAAAATTGATACGCATTATCATAGTTTCCTATATCATAATAAACATATGCCAGATTCGTCAGAAACTCGGCATCCTGTTCATCACATAAATGATCCCGTAGTACATCGGAAATGGACCAAGAAAATGGGATTAGGTAAGACTTTTCTGAACCGTGTTCCTGCTCTTTGCATTCCATTTCTTTTGTAATGGAATGGATTACATATCTGCATTTTTCATATAGGCACTCCTCATTCTGAAACCGTATAGCAGAGGCAATTACAGAATGCATGATATATGTTGAAACAAGTTTTCCGTCACTTTTAAGCCAGCCTGTCTTTACCAAATATTCCAACTGTGACTTATGTTGAATCTCAATCCAGTTTCTCACGGCTTTATATTGAAATGGAATTGCCGGTATGACGGAAAGCTGGCACAGTAAGTCCTTATCCTGGATACGACATTTTGAAATCGTAAATAAGATTTTTAATTGCTCTGTTACCCTCTTTTCTGATTGCAATAATGGATGGTGCGAATCGACTTCTTCATTACTCATGCGGAACCCTTTTTGAACAAGCAGCTCATAAAACTCCTGCAGAGTTTTTTCTTCCATATTAGCTGTCTTAGCCAAAAGTTCCAGCATTACCGTATGATATTCTATTAATCTCAGAATCTTATCCAAGTAATGATTATCATGATTCCCAACATAATAATGATAAAAGATATCCCGGCAGTCTTCCTCCGGCAAATGGTCTACGGAACATCTATAAAGCCCACCGATCTTTTCGGTTCTGCTTGTTACCAGTATCCTGCAAGGCAGGTCTCCCACTCTTTCAATATCCCGATCCTGTTCGATCATTTCCACATTATCAATTACAATCAGCAGTTTCTCTCGCTGGGTTTGTATCCTGTTATATACATGTTCCCATGCCTCGTCCCTGTCTGTATACCCTTTTGTATCATAAAACGCTTCAATCAGAGAATCTTTCAACTTTCCATTCGTATAAGTAACCCATGCAATCTGATAAATACCCGTAACATCACAAGGTAAAGAATAGATTTTTTTCAGAACAGCTTTTGCCATTTCCGTTTTACCTATTCCGCCCATCCCATATAGAAGCGCTGATTTTCCGGCTAAAATAAAGGCTGTCCATAATTCGTTTTCAAGCATCGTTCTATCCACATAGAATGAATCAATATCTGTAGGCGGATCAGAAATATACTCCGGTTTTTTCTGCTGCGTTTCTTTATTCTCTTTCATAACAGCCTGCAACAATGCCAATACCTGGTCTATTTTTTTATCCTGCTCCCTTTGCAGTTTGCCACTCAACTGTATATTATTCATCATAAACATAGGATACAAGACATTATCTTTTATGATTTGGTTCTGAAAAGTACGATACCACTCCAGAATATCGTTCTGCTTTGCGTATGCAGAATAGCGGTAAAGTATGTTTGCAATCTGTTCAGGGGTTAAATAACCTTCCAGACACCATACGTCAAAAATACATTCGCAAATTGCAGCGGATACATCTTCCCCGGTTTCTTTGCAAAGATACTCCCCAACACTTTTCTCAATTGCCCCATATAACCTGCATTCAAACGAATCAGGCTTATCACTTATTTTCTTTTTCAATTCTGTCCAAATTTTTCCCGTACCAACATCTGCTGCTTTCTCCGTCAGATAGCCGATTACCGAAAAACCAGCAAACTCTTTTGTTGCTGCTGATATAATGATTGATGCCAGGCTCATGTGCATTCCTCCATATTCCTTATGACAGATTCATCATCAAATGATTGCACCCAATATCTTCAAGTTGCCAAATTTCTTTTTTATAAATTATCATACAAACGAATCAATCTTGTCAATAAAGTATGGAAAAATACCACTGAGAGCTAATTTTCTTATTTGTCCGATTAATTTACAAAACCACCGATTTTGAATTCCGACTTTCCACTGAATTCAGCTTTGCATATTCGAATTCCACATATACCCTCACCAAAAAATTTATAAAACTGGTCAGCACAAATATAAATTCTTCCGCATCATTCTTTTCCCCATCAGGATATTCGCCATAGGCGTCCCAGATAGCATCTGGCCTCTCGTGACAGAATTTGAAGCGAACGGCATGATGTATTCTTCCCCTTTCTTATGGCAAAAACTATCTTAAAATTTATATTATGGTATACAAAAAAGACCGCCCTTTTTTGACCGATCAACCAAACGCCCTTTATGTTATATTCTTATTTTATGCTGCACCTACAATGCTCATATTATTCCTAGGATGCATTTCCCGGAGAATCTCCGCTTGTTTTTTTGCTGCTATATGAATATAAATTTGTGTCGTTTTAATGGATGAATGTCCTAATATCTGCTGAACACAGCTCACATCCACGCCTTCCTCAATTAGATAGGTAGCAAATGAGTGTCGGAACATATGTGGCGTAATGTTTCGTTCGATTCCTGCCTGTCCAGTATACTTCTTCAACATCAGACGAATGGACTGCTCTGTATATCTGTTGCCTCTGTTGTTTATGAAAAAAAAACCACTCTTTTTTATTTCACTTTTGTTTTCTTCATAATACTTTCTTAGAATCATTAAAACAGAGTCATTACTAATCTGCACATACCGTTCTTTTCCCCCCTTCCCCATAATCCGTATCAGACCGGAATTAAGATTCACGCTCTCTTCTCGTATATTGGATATCTCATATACCCTGGCACCGGTTGCAAAAAACGTTTCTACAACAGCTACATCTCGCAAACGATATTTGTAGCCGACAACAGAAGCATCCCCTAAGCACGCATACATATAATTAAGCAGCTGCTCGATTTCTTCCCTCGGTATAATCCGCGGAAGAATCGTAGTCTCTTTGAATTTAACCTTTATCTTATGAAATGGATTCTGCGCTATCAGCTCCTCTTCTTCCAGATAATTATAAAATGCCTTTACAGATGCAATTTTTCTCTTCACAGTTTTCTGCTTGTATTTTTTATGCAGTCCAGTAATGTACTCTTCGATTTTTTCCTTATCCGGTTCATCACAACATACAATAGAAAAGTACTGCTTCAAGTCAATCCGGTATGCTTTCACTGTTTTTTTGTCCAGTTCTTTTCTATAAGTGCAATACTCCAAGTATGGTATCAGTTTATCCTGCAATTTCATCCTAAACGCCTCCGTTTTCCACCATCATATCATACTGCCATTTACAGTAATAGAATATTCTTCACCATTACTTTCATTTTTCTGAAACAGATAAACGTATTCCCCCAATTCAAGCAAGCAAACTCAGCTCTCATAATCTGCTCAAGCTGGTATAAACAGATCATTAGCATACAATTCTTCAGTAAAAGGCCAGAAGTTTTCTACTCTGCTCCTTCTGTCCCCTACTGCTGGGACTTACTATATCCTTCCTAGCGTGATCACAATCTCCTTCCAAGTATCAATCGTTCTCAGCAATTGTCCTGCCTAAACACAATACTTCTTTCAATGCCGTCGCACGAAAGCGTTTGCACATTTATTTTCGGAAGAAAATTCTGTAAAAATCCGTTATCTCGATTTCAAAGGATTTTCTAATTACCTTATATTGTCATACTGTTTCCTCAAATCGCACCAGTACCATTGGATAATTCCAAATTATCC
>QWCY01006923.1_pt1 | contig 10202 bp, 10 predicted proteins | sample 1972631 | NCBI WGS metagenome assembly QWCY01 (sample SAMN09866696, study PRJNA288562) | Human gut metagenome isolate pre1_stool, whole genome shotgun sequencing... | isolation source: gut | host: Homo sapiens | place: USA: California
CAACACGGTTAGACCGCAGACATCCGGCAGCGCCGTGTCCATCAGCAGCAGATCGGCAGTCTGTTTTTGCATACATAATAAAACATCGCGGCCACTGCCGACGGTTGCGAGGGAGAAAAAATCATGATTTGCCACATTTTTCCACATCAACCAGCGAAATTCCTCGCTGCCGTCGGCCAATAGCACACGCTTGCGACTGGTCATATTCTAAATCCCCCCCATATTTTCAGATACAGAAATACTGCAAAAAGGGGTCTATGCGACCTCCTGCTGATCCTGATCCCGGAACTGCTTTTTCATCTGCGCAAGAAACGCCGCCAGCTCATCTGGCTCCAGCATCAGTAAAAAGAATAAGAGAGCGATTGCAGAACAACAACTGCAGCCGCGCTCTAAATCGCCATAGGCCCGAACCGTGATATGTAACTGCTCGGACATTTCCTCTTGGGTCAGCTTCCGCTTCTTGCGAAGCGCTTTCGCCTGTACAGAAAAGTACTGCCGAAGTGACTCTTTATACCCGTTCATTCGTCAAAACCTCCGTATATCTGACTGATACCGAGATTCTATGTCAGGTGAAAGTAGGCTTCCATGAAGTGCACTTCCTCTTTTTCGGGTTTCACACGGAATTTACGGATCAAACCCTGGGGGCGTAGATAGAAAACTCCCCTGCTGAACGTTTTCTCAGCAGGGGAGCGGTACTTCTTGCATATTTGCATTTGCGCGAATGGATCCGTTTGGAAGGAGCGGCCTTCGATCGCTCAGACGGCGGGTTTGGCCATAAATTCATCCTCTACATCGTCCCGGATCCCCAGACGCTGGTAGAGCCTGTGCATGAAAGAGAAGGTGAAGCCGCCGGGCAGCATCCCGTTGACAAAGATCGCCGCCAGCACGCCGATGCCGGTGTCCAGAATACGGTTCATGGCGTAGGTGATATAAGTGTCCGTGGGGGTGTTGAACAGCAGAATACACAGCACCACGCCGCCGGGCTGTACGCCGCCCACCCAGATACGCTGGCACAGCAGGATTAAAATGATCACGCCGACGAAGGTCAGGGGGATCAGGACCCAGGCGTTGCTGCCGTCAGGGAACAGCTCCATGTAAATGGCAAACAGACCCATGCCGATAAAACCGCCTACCATTGTGCCGAAGAAGCGGTTGCCGCCGTGGAGACGGCTTTGCATAAAGCTGCTGCCCATGCCGAAAATGGCGCCGATGCAGGCGAAGGTTGGGTTGCGGTCCAGAAAGTAGTAGACCAGCGCACACAGGGCTGCCGCAAGGGCGGTCTTGACGTTGCGCATACCGATCTTAGGAAACAGGCATCCTGCTTTTTCATGGTGTTCCATGGCATTTTCTCCGTTCGGCATCGTTCCGCAGCGGATAAAGGCAGCGGAAATATTGTTAAGAACGTGTCAAATTATACCATGGAACCAGTTAGCTGTGAACCCCTTGCAGGTATTTTTATGCAATTCACAGGAGAAAACGTTTGCGAAAATCGATGATTCTGTGAAAATGTTTGCACTTTTGCGAAGAAAATGCGGCTTCGCGGCAGGATGTGGGGACAGTGGGCCTGTCATATTTTTCAGATATCCGGGTAAAGCCAGCCGCTCCCGGCCCGAAGACTCCCGGCGGCGATCCGGAGACCGGAGCCGCCCAGCGCCGCGGCGAAGCGGTCCGCCAGAGACCGTTGGGTCTCCGTGTCGATCTGATTCAGGAACATGGTATCGCACAGCCGCTCCGCCAAAATGGCCTTTGCGGCCTGTTCCGGCGTGACGGGGTCTGACGCAGCGGCGCCGGTCAGGGCGCAGAACTGCTCTGGCCGGTGGACGCTCTCCCGGATGGGCTTCCCGAAACCGGATGCCCCCACCACGCAGATCACCTGACGGCTGACGGCGGGGATCACCGGCTCGTGGGCTTCATGGGCCTTCAAAGGCAGCTGCCGGGAACCGTCGGCCTCCACCAGCACATAGTCCGCCAGCGTCTCTATGGAAAGGGAGGGAGCGGTCAGCTTGCCATTTTCGCAGGGGGTCCCCAGACAGAGGACCCGATAAGCGGTCAGAGCCTTGCGGATGTCCTCCGGCGTAGGAGCCGTCAGCAGGGGGTATTCCTCAAAGGGGCGGATATGGGTGGTGGTACAGAGGAGGACCGTCCCCGGTAATTCCTCCGCCAGACGGCGCAGTAAACTGGTTTTACCGCCGCTGCCGATGACGGCGGTGACGCCGGGGTATACTTCCAGCAGCTTGGAAAAATCCATAATCCACCTCTTTTCGTTTGCTGTGCTCGCGATGCTGCGGGCTTGTTTCCTCTACCGCTTCACCATCAGGCGCTTCATGCCGGCTTCCAAACCCTCGGCGGAAAGGTCGAACATGGGGAACATCTTGGCCAACTGCAGGTGGGTCAGGGTCCAGAAGTCCTGAAATGCCGGCAGAGGCTCCGGGTTCAGCCAGATGAGATAAGGGAAGTGTTTTTTGAACAGCTCCAGCCATTCCAGACCGGAAGGGCCGTACCGCTGGTTCCGCCAATCGTACTGCTTTTCCCGCAGCTCGTAGGGATTCATGGCGGCATCGCCCACGAGAATGACCTTGTAGCTGGCATCGAAATTCTGCAAAAGCCATTCCGTAGGCGTTTGGCCGTCCTGCCAGAGGCGGGGGCCGTTGTAAACGTCGCCGTAAATGCAGTTATGGAAATAGTAGGTGTGCAGCTCTTTAAAGTGGTTGGACTTGGTGGCCGCCTGGAACAGCTGGCTGCACAGGCCGGAATAGTAGTCCATAGAACCGCCGGAGTCCATCAGCAGGAGAACCTTCACCGTGTTCTTCCGGGGGTTCCTGTACCGGATCTCCAGCCGCCCCGCGCTCTCGCAGGTATCGTGGATCGTGGCGTCCACGTCCAGCTCCTTTTCGGCGCTCCGCTCCTGCGCAGACAGCTGACGCAGCGTGCGGAAGGCCATCTGGAACTGGCGGGTGTCCAGCTTATTGTCTTTTCGGAAGTCCCGGAATTTTCGTTCTCCCGCCACCATCATGGCAGTGCGGTGCATGGACTGCCCGCCGATTCGGATGCCGTTGGGATGCCAACCACTGTTGCCCCAAGGGGTGCGGCCCTGGGTCCCAACCCAGTAGTTGCCGCCGTTGTGCTCTTCCGTCTGCTCTTTCAGACGTTCCTCCAGCATTTTCAGCAGTTCCTCCAGCGTTTCATCCGGAAACCCGGCGGAGCGCAGGTCGGCAATGGTCCGTTTCAGATCCTCGCTGGGGTGGTTCAACCAGTCCAGCAGGTCCTCCGGCAGCTCCCCGGCGTAGGGCACGTTCTTGAAAAATTCCAGAAAGATCTGGTCAAAGCGGTCAAATTCCGTTTCATTCTTCACCACGATGGCCCGGCACAGGTGATAAAAGCCGGTGAGCGTCGAATGGTGCAGTCCCTTTTCCATGCCCTCCAGCAGCGTCATCCACTCGTTCAGGGAAACGTGCAGTCCCCGCTGACGCAGCAGGTAAAAAAACGCGGCGAACATGGCTACTTCACCTTTCGCAGGGTCTGAAGATCCTTGTCTTTTTTCAGCAGGACACCGGCGAAGGGAATCTCCTTTTCGATGCGGGCCGGGTCCACGCCGCCAGCCACCAGCGCCCGGATCCAGTCCACCAACTCAGAGGTGGAGGGCTTTTTCTCAATGCCCCGCAGCTCCCGCAGCCAGTAGAAGGCGGCGAGGGACTGCTTTACCAGCTTTTCCTCCAAATCACCGAAGTGGACCCGGAGGATGGCTTCCATCTGCTCCTGCTCCGGGAACTCGATGTAGTGGAACACGCACCGGCGGAGGAAAGCGTCCGGCAGTTCCTTCTCTGCGTTGGAGGTGATGATGACGATGGGGCGCTGCTTGGCCTGTACGGTCTCCTTCGTCTCGGGGATGTAGAACTCCATCCGGTCCAGCTCCCAGAGCAGGTCATTGGGAAATTCCAGATCCGCCTTGTCGATCTCGTCGATCAGCAGGACCACCTGCTCATCGGCAGAGAAGGCTTCGCCCAGCTTACCCAGCTTGATGTATTTTTTAACGTCATCCACACCGGCGTTTCCAAACTGGCTGTCATAGAGCCGCTGTACCACGTCATAGACGTACAGGCCGTCCTGAGCCTTGGTGGTGGATTTTACGTTCCAGATAATGAGTTTTTTCCCAAGAGCGTCCGCCACGGCCTGAGCCAGCATGGTCTTGCCGGTGCCCGGCTCACCCTTGATGAGCAGAGGCTTCTGCAAAGCCACGGCAATGTTGACGGTCTCCATCAGGTCGCGGGACGCCACGTAATTTGCGCTGCCGCTGAATTTTGTATCCATATTTGTTCTCCTTTGCGTGGGTTTGGTGTGCTGGGCCGATTATAGCAGACTTTTTTTCGGGAGACAATGTAAGTTTACGTTTTGACACACTATCCCAGCGCCACGTCTAAGATCATCATAATTAAAAAGCCTCCCACAAAGCCGCAGGTCCCGGCTTTGGAATGGGCTTGAGGCACCAGTTCCTCCACCACCACATACAGCATGGCTCCGGCGGCGAAGCTGAGGAGCCATGGCATCAGAGGTCGGACACCAGCAGCTACCAGCACTACCAGAATACCGAAAATCGGCTCCACGCTGCCGGAGAGGGTCCCCAACAGAAAAGCCCGGCCCCGGGAGCTGCCCTCCTGCCGCAGAGGAAGGGAGATGGCGGCGCCCTCCGGAAGATTCTGGATGCCGATGCCCAGCGCCAGCGCCGCAGCCCCGGCCATGCCCTCTCCCTCTGCCGCCAGTGCGAAGGCGAGGCCCACCGCCATGCCCTCCGGTACATTGTGGAGGGTAATGGCTGCCATCAGCAGCGTGCTTTGGCGGCGGGTCAAGTCCATGTCCTTTGCCCGCCGTAGATGGGGCAGAACGGCGTCCAGCGCGGAGAGAAAGCCCACGCCCAGCAGCAGCCCCGCCGCCGCGGGGAGCCAGCCGGGAACGCCGAAGTCCGCCGACTGCTCGATGGCGGGCAGCAGCAGGCTCCAGACGCTGGCCGCCGTCATCACCCCGGCGGCGAAGCCAAGCATGGTTCGCTGGAACTGGGGCCGGGGCTCCTCCACAAAGAAAAATACCACCGCAGCCCCTAAGGTGGTCATCAGAAAGGTAAAGCCGGTGCCCAAAGCGGCCCAGCTCAATGCTTGCAGCATACGAATCAACGCCTTTTCCTCGATTCAGGCGGAATTTTGCCTGTACGCCAGTATAGGCGACAATTCCCGGATGTGTGCCGACGGAGAGGCTTGCCTTTTTCCCGGCGCCGTGGTATGATTAAACTATAAAAGGAAATATGGCTCATATAATTCCGCTGATGGGATCGTCTCAGGCGCGGAAGTTTCTATGAGATCGCCTAAGATCTTGCTATGAGCGTCCGCTTATGCGGGCGCTCTTTTGTTTTGAAAGGAGGACGCAATGACCACTATTCTGAAAGGAAATATCGTTTCCGCGCCGGTCTGCGGCCGGCTGGATGTGACGGAACACGGTTATCTCATCGCTGAAAACGGCGTGATTACCGGGGTGTATCCGGTGCTGCCGGAGCAATATGCCGGGGCGCCTGTGGAGGACTATGGAGACTGCCTGATCGTCCAGTCCTTTGCGGACCTGCATCTCCACGGCGCCCAGTATCCCATGCTGGGCATGGGGATGGACCGCCCTCTGCTGGACTGGCTGAATGCCTACGCCTTCCCCACGGAGGCCCGGTTTGCGGAGCCGGACTACGCCCGGACGGTGTACCGGCAGCTGGCGGGGGAATTGGTGTCCTGCGGGACGACCCGGGTGTGTATGTTTTCCTCCCTCCACACCGACGCTACCCTGATCTTGATGGATGAGCTGGAAAAAGCGGGGATCACCGGCTATGTGGGCAAGGTGAATATGGACCGCAACGGCGCACCCGGCGTGTTGGAGGAGACCACGGAGGAATCCATGCGCGAAACGCTGCGGTGGCTGGATGCCTGTCAGGATCTCCGGCACATCAAGCCAATTCTGACACCCCGGTTCACCCCCTCCTGCACGAATGAGCTGATGGCATTTTTGGGAAAGCTGGCGGCGGAGCGCGATCTGCCGGTGCAGTCTCACCTGTCGGAAAACGGCGCGGAGATGGACTGGGTACGCCAGCTCCACCCGGATTGCAGACAGTATTGGGAGACCTACAAGAAGTACGGCCTTTGGAATGATCGCACCGTGATGGCCCACTGCGTCTGGTCGGACGAGCGGGAGCGGCAGGCCATGAAGGACGCCGGGGTAACGGTGGTCCACTGCGCCGACTCCAATCAGAATCTCTGCTCCGGCGTGGCGCCGGTACGGAGGATGCTGGACGAGGGCGTAAAGGTGGCTCTTGGTAGCGACATCGCCGGAGGCGATCATTTGGATCTGTTTGACGTGACGGCGGCCGCCGTCCGGGCTTCCAAGGCCCGGCGGATGATGGATGACTGGAACACCCCCTTCCTCACCGTGGCGGAGGGGTGGTATCTGGCTACCTCTGCCGGGGCCGCTTTCTTTGGAGAGCAGCCGGGCTTTGCCGCGGGAAATTCCCTTCACGCCATCGTACTGGCGGATGACACACTTCCCCAGCCTCGCACCTTGACTCCGGCGGAGCGGCTGGAACGGGCGGTGTACCGCCGTCAGGAGGGGGCTGTGCAGGCAGTCTGGTCCGCAGGAAGAAAAATCTACGCGAAGCCGTAAGAAAGTTGTCCGCAAGAGTTTGGAACATAAAGAACGCAGCCGTTTTCGGGAGATTATCCCGAAAACGGCTGCGTTGTTTTTGCATTTCATTGCGGTCGCGGCGTATTCCATTGGTTCCGTTGGAATTACTGCACGGTGACGGGCTTTGGATACACGCCCCGGAAGTCGAACCAGCCCCGAGGGTCCCGGATGGCACCCAGATAGGTGTCCCGCAGCTTCCAGGCCGTTCCCACCGTGTAGAGGGGGGATATGGCGCAGTCGATCTCCAGCAGCAGGTCCTCCGCGTCATGGAGACAGCCCATACGGGCCGAGCCGTCCTCTGCACCGGCGATGATGGACATCAGCGTATCGTAAGCACTGTTCTCATAGTGGAGGAAATTGTCCTGATTGCCGGTGGTCCAGTCCATCAGGAAACATTCCGCGTCATTGCACACGGCGCTGACGGACATACCGGCCAGCGTGTAATTCCCGCTGCGCATAGCGGAGGCCAGTTCCGCCGGCGTTACGGCTCTGGGCGTCACGTTCACGCCCAGATAGTGGCCCCACATACCGCACAGGGCCATGGCCACGGTCTTGCTGCTGCCCTGATCCACATAGAGATATTCCAGAGCACCCAGCTCCGCACTCAGGTCGCTGCCCCGGTCATATCCGGCATTCTGCATCAGGTCCACAGCGTCCTGGCAGCGGTCGGCGTAGCTTTCCGGATCGTTGTCCAGCAGGCTACCGCCGCAGGCGCGGAAATCCAGATCTGCGTTGTCCTCCGGCACGCCGGGGGGCACCAGTCCCTCGGCGGGCTGTGCCGTAATCCCCGCCATGGCGGTCAGCTGTTCCCGGTCGATCACCAGGCTCAGGGCCTTGCGGATGGATTCATCCTCCAGACGGCTGCAGTTGAACATGACGGAGTAAGTCTCCAGAACAGGCTCTGCCTGCCAGGTCTCATCCGCTTCCATCTGCTCCGCCATCTCCTCCTCCGTCAGAGGCCAGACAGCGTCTACCACGCCCTGATCATACAGGACCTCCGCCGTTTGCGTGTCTCCGAAGCGGAAGGTCAGATCCTCCGGACCGGTCAGCTTTTTGCCGTAGGCAGTATTTTCCGTCAGCGTCAGAGCGTTTTCGTCCTCTGCGGAGGCAGTATAGGGACCATTGGTCACCAGACGGGTGGGATCGGACCACCAGCGACGGGGCGTCTCATCCTCTTTCAGATTATCGTTGGCGGCATCCGCCTCCTGCTTGAGCCGCTGTACAACATCCTGCCGCAGAGGCATGGTGGCGATGGAGGTGCAGACCTCCCGCAGGAACCAGTCATAATGACCGGTCAGGGTCATCACAAGGGTGGTGCTGCTTTTTGCGCTCACCGCCAGCAGACTCATGTCGCCGGAGGCCTGAGCCTCCGCATAGCCGCTGACAATGGACAGCAGCGGGGCATACACGGAGCCGGTGGCGGGGTCCGCCAGACGCTGCCAGGCGTATACAAAGTCGCTGGCCTTGACCTCTACGCCATCGGACCACTTGCCGCCCCGGAGGCGGAAGGTGTAGGTGACGGTGCCATCGCTGTTCTCCTTCATGTCCACGCTTTTGGCGGCACCGGGGACTGCGATGGTCTGGCCGTTTTCGCCCGTTTCCAGCCGCATCAGATTTTCATAGAGGTGGTTCAGGATGGTCTGGTCCCCGATCTGCTGGGCGTAGATGGGATCATAGGTGGCGGGGGTCTCACCCACGCAGACGGAGAGAGATGCCCGGCCATCTGCCGATTCCTTCCGGCCGCAGGCGGTCAGGAGGGTAACGCACACCAGAGCGCTGAGACACAGCGCTGTCAGGCGCTTCCATAATTTCATAGGGACTCCTTTTATGTTATGCCATGGTCAGGCTGCCGTTTTCATCGAATTTCACCGGCAGGATCTCATTGCGGGTGTTCTTGGCAATATCGTCGATCCGGATCTTGGAGGGGAAGTCCGCCACAAAGCTGACGGCCACGCCCTGCCGTTTGGCCCGGCCGGTACGGCCGATCCGGTGGACATAGTCCTGATTTTCATCAGGAATGTCGCAGTTGAACACGATGTCCACATCATCCACGTCGATGCCCCGGGCGGCCACGTCAGTGGAAACAAAGACCCGAAGCTTACCCTTGCGGAACAGATCCATTACCTGCTCCCGCTTCTTCTGGGGAATGTCCCCATGGATGCACTGGGCGTCGATGCCCCGCATCTGTAGGAACTTGGTGATGCGCTCCGTGCTGCCCTTGGTGTTGCAGAACACCATGCAGCGGTCAAAGCCGGTCTCGTTCAAGATCTTGGCGATGGCCTCCGCCTTGCCGTCGAAGCTCACATCCATGCGGAACTGCTTGATATCGGGCTTGTTCTGCTCGTCCTCCCGGACGGTGACCTCCTCCGCGTCCCGCTGATACACCCAAGCGATGTCCATGACCTCACGGGAGATGGTGGCGGAGAACAGTCCCAGATTTTTCCGCTTGTCCATGCGGTCCAGCAGCCGGGTCACGTCATGGATGAAGCCCATGTCCAGCATCCGGTCCGCCTCGTCCAGCACCACGGTTTTCGCCGTATCCACCCGGACGGTGCGGCGCTTCATGTGGTCGGACAGCCGTCCCGGCGTGGCCACTACGATCTGGGGATGTTTTTTCAGCGCATCGATCTGGCGGCCGATGGGTGCGCCGCCGTACAGGCACACTGCCCGGATGCCGGGTTTATAGGTGTAGAGGATCCGCAGCTCATCGGTGATCTGGATGGCAAGCTCCCGGGTGGGGGCCAGGATCACCGCCTGAACGCTTTCGTCCTCCGGGTCGATATGCTCTACGATGGGGATGCCGTAGGCAAAGGTCTTGCCTGTACCGGTGGGGGCCTTGGCGATCACGTCCCGCCATTCCAGCATGGGAGGGATGCAGCCCGCCTGCACCTCCATGATTAAATTCCTCGCATTTGCAGATATTTGCACATAATTAAAGATATTATACACACTTTCAGGTCATTTGTAAAGGGGACGTCCCGGACGGCTTTTTTAATTCCGATGCACGGTTTCGTGCAATTTTTCACCTTCGGCGGCATATACTGAGTAAGTTGCAAATGCAGATATCGCAAAGGAGGGAAGCGTATGGAGCTGAAAAAGCCCGTGGGCGATGTGGATGATCTGATCTTTCAGGACGCCTGGGAGGTCAGTCAACGATAAAGGACTGCCGCTAAGCGGCAGTCCTTTTGTTGTGCGGTTTTGCTGTGCAAAAGCATAGCAAAATAAGAAATGTGCCATTTCCTCGCCCCTGCGGGGCAACCGGAAATGATGCACGAAACCTTCACGCACTGGCATTTGCGCATGTTCGTGGTGCACTGCTCATGCATGAAGTTTTATACAATGAAGCCGCCGTCGGCGGTGAGGACCTGACCGGTGATAAAGCCTGCCCGCTCCGAGGCGAAGAATGCCACGGCATAGGCGATATCCTCGGGTGTTCCCAAGCGGCCCAGAGGCGTCTCGCGGATCAGCTCCTCCACGGTCTCCTGCCCCAGCACCTG
>QWCY01006519.1_pt1 | contig 10191 bp, 19 predicted proteins | sample 1972631 | NCBI WGS metagenome assembly QWCY01 (sample SAMN09866696, study PRJNA288562) | Human gut metagenome isolate pre1_stool, whole genome shotgun sequencing... | isolation source: gut | host: Homo sapiens | place: USA: California
AAATGGCATATAGCGACGACCACCCCAATTTGAGGACGCATTTTGTGATGTTAGACTTGAGGTCGCAATTTGCGTCCTCAAAATTTCATATTCTTTTTCCGAGAGTACAAACATAAAATCGTCGCCCTCGAAACGCTCGATATTGCGCCTTACGGCCTCTTTCAGCCGCTTTGTCTCCACTTGGTAGAGTTCGGCCAGGTCGAAGTCCAGCATTACCCGCTGGCCTCGTATTTCGTGTATTTTGTTTTGAATGGCTCCTGATTCCATGTATGATTTGTTCAGTTGGTTCGATTATACCCCGGGCCAAATCCGGCTATTTGGTGAAAAATTGTTTTGTCGGTTCAATTTTACGGCTTGCAGATTTTGCAGGCGGTACGGTGGTATTTGTTTTCAGCATCGGATTTCGTGATCTTCACAATATCACCTTGACAGTTGTTCAGTCCTCGGCAAGAACTGGTCTTATGATATTTTGTTGAAGAACTGCCTGTGCAGATATAGACATAGGTCGTTTCAGACGCTGCGGTTTCGGTCGTCGCAGGAGTGCTTGCAAAGGAGCAGAGCAGGGCAAGGATCAGAAAGATAGAAAAGATGGGTTTCATGGATAATTGACATTAATATTCAAATATTTTTCAAATCATTAATAATTTCATCTACGGAGTATCCTCCTCCTACATATTCATAGATAGAGGTTGTTTTTATACGTTTTTGTTCTGCTATATTTTTTAGTCGATAAATCTGATCGTCTGTTAAACTGAAAACTAATTGAATTCGTCTCCATGATATTTTTCTATTATCATCATAAATGTCGTCTTCATATGAAAGGCAACAATATTGGCAAGGTGTCATATGATAACTAAATTCAGCATCATCTAAACTAACTTTAATCACATGTTTACTTTTTACCAAACCCTTACACCTTGGACTTGTATGAAAACGTTTAGCGTATCTTCCTGTTGAGATATACACGTATTCTCGGAAGCTATACTCTCGATAGTCATATTCTCTTACTTTTACAGCGGCCTTCTTGATCTCTTCTATTTTTTCTTTCTCAACTATCTTTTTGGATTCGTTTTCTTTTCGTTGTGCGAATTTATATACTACTCCTACCCATAGTAATGTTATTATAAGGCTTATTCCTACTATTTTTTTCCATTTGATATTGGTAAGCAATAAGATAATGGTAATGACTAAAGGCGGACAAAGAATAAGACAGATAATCCCCCAAATAATTTGAAGGCCACCAAAATTTCCAAATAAAGTTGGAATAATAGCAAGAAACATGAATAACAGTACACAAAGTAAATATTTCAGTGTAGACATAGACAATATTGGCTATTTTATAGTTTCCCAATATATTTTGCCTCTATCATCAAATTTTAATACTCTATTTTCTTTTAGATCAACAATGTGTGCTTCATATAGTTTCATATAGCGGGGCGACGTGGTTGAAATTGAATACCAAGTGCATAATGTTGCTGTCCATAATAGGATAACAAGAATAGCCATAATTTTCCAGAATCGGTCTTTCATAACATTATTGGTTAAATTAAAATAGTTCTGCCTGCCCCCATTCGTGCGCCCACCAAGTATATTCCGGATTTAAGCGCTGGGAAAATGCGTTGATCAAATTCCGTCGATTGCGCCTTATCCGACATGCTTGCTGCTGATGTCCGATGAAGCAGTCGATGAGTTTTTTAGTTTTTCAAGTTCTATTTTGAGCCGAATGTTTTCCTGTAAGAGTTCTTCGATCTTTTTATCTTTTTCTCGAAGATAAATAATTAAATCATTGTCTGCCGTAATATTTGACAAGATCATATTGCCTTTGCCTGTTAATAGCCACATCGGGTTTGCATCCGGAATTTCCGATAATACATTTTCGATGGCAGTCGAATTCAAAGGTGTCTTTTTAGCGGTTCCCCTAAAATTGGCAGAGGTCATGCCAATTTTGGTATAAAACGCTTCTTTTGCTATTCCCTTATATTCAATAAGTTGTATTACGCGATCTTTGATCATCGAAAAATTATTTACGGTTTTGTATAATTATTGAAAATATATTTTCTATATTTGCATTGTGTTTAACAAACATAGTACCCAAATATAATTAAAATCATGGATAACGCAAAAAATCCACCGGTTATGGCTTTGCCTTTCGAAATGGGATATGTAAAGAAAACTTTGCCCGTATTCCGGGTCGGGATGTGGGCGAGAGATGCCAATGGAGTGATTTGTTACATTGCCCAGGATATACCAGCGGAAAATGCCTGGTCGGCTGTGGGGCGGATGATGCTGCACATGAGGGCGACAGATCCGAGAATCAGCATCCGTCCCGATGGCATTTCCGTGATTCGCATTCCTGGCGAACGCACGACACAGCCCAATGACGGGGAAATAATTCAGTAACAAAAATAGGACATGGAGACGAATCAGATGAACAAGGAGGTAGAAATCGGCAGGATTCCGTTCACGTGGCGTGACGTGCTGAAAACCTTCGAGCCCGGAGATGAAAAGAAGTATCCCGCGCTTTCGACGACGACGCTTTCGACGATACGAGGGGCTATTTTTCGCTATCAGACCAATACGGAAATGCAGTTCACGACGAGCGTGGACGAAGAGGGGTATATTCATATCAGGAGGATCAAATAAAATGACCGGGCGGGACAATCCAATCACGGGAGGAGCGGATATGGAAATGAATGCAGTATCTATTTTCAGTCATATATCCAAACTTGAAGCAAAATGCGAACAGTTGGCGGCAATCCTTCAGGACAAGGAGATGAGCTGCGTAGATGCTTCGCGCTTTTATGCCGTGGCATTGACTACCGAAGAAGTGGCGAGGTTTCACGGTGTATCGGCGGCCCGGGTCCGGGACTATGCCGGCCGGGGATTGATCGAACTGCATCCCAATTCGACGGATGCGAAATTGCTGTTTCGAGCGAGTACGGTGCTGACGCTGGATTTTTCCAAACTGAAAAAAGAAAAATCCTACTTGAAACGTGGGGAATAAGGCCAAATCCGGAGAATACAGGAAATGTATTGAAGGGCATGGCCGATCACATAGGAACAGACTTTTTAAGATGGTAAAACGTGGATATGTCAAAGTGCCGAGGAGTGTGTTCCAGTCCGAGGAATGGATGGAAAAACGTAGCTTTTCCCATTTTGAGGCAATGATGTCGCTTTATGAACAAGCCTCCTACACCGATGGACGGTTGGTGCATGTTCGCGGGGTGGATGTTCTGCTTCGGCGCGGGCAACTGGTGGCGAGTGTGCGAACGTTGGCTGAAAAATGGAGATGGTCGCCGTCAGCTGTCGATCGCTTCCTGAAAAAGATGCGAGACAGTAAACGGGACGATTTTCGGATAGATGTCGAAACGCTGAAAGGAACGGTATCGTCGAAAGTAACTATTTGTAATTACGATTGTTGCGTCGATAATATTGATGTGACTGAAATAGTATCTGAAACACATTCGGAAACGGTCGGCGAAACAGCGAACGAGACATATGATGAAAGAAAAGATAGTAATACCGGGAACAGAGAGCAGAAAGAAATACCAACCAACCAACTGGTAAGAGACTTCAAAATCGCGTGCGCGCAGGCTGACACCCGCGAGGCGGCTTTCGCCTGCTTCGAAGAGTTGTTGGAACGGGGATTTTTCGCTTCCGAGAGCGCGACGCTCTCCGACGAATACAGAATGCTCGCGTGGATCTGGCTTTACTATCCGGAATTGCAGCGCAAGTTCGACGCGCCGCTGATTGCATGGCAAGCCCGGAAGATTCTCGCAGAATACGGCGGCCCGGATAAGGACATCAGTCGGGTGATCGAACGGATGGCGAACACGAAAGGTATCGAAACGAAATACAATTCTTTCTATTCCACGCTTCGCCAATGGCTGAAATCGGATTTTGTGAGGAAAGAACGGGAAGCGCAAAACAAGAACTGACATGAAATACATGGAATTTTCCTTCGAACTGAGGACGAAGGGCATCTACATCGAAGCCGGCTATCTGCGGTTCATGGTCGGATATTACGAGCAGGGATCGCTCCAATATGAACCCGCGGTACGCTGGTGTCGGGATCAGTCCGGGGCGTTGCCGACACTCGAACAAGCGCTCGTGTTGTGCGAACACCGGGCCGAGATCAACGATGCGCTGAAAGCGGCCGGACAGCAGCCGATCGGAGACTGCCATTTCTGGACCCGGCGCCGGCATGCCGTATCGTCCGGATCAGTGTACGATGTTAGTATGCGTAACGGCAACATCGACCGAAGCAGCAAAGAGTATTACAATGCGGCTCGGGCAGTCACGACAGCATAAAGCGGTGCTACATGAAAAAGACGGATGATTTCGACCTTGAAAAGGCGCAGGCCGGGGCTTCTTTGGCGACACGTGCCGGCTATCCGGTGACGGTGTACAGTTTCTGCCGTCGGTTTCCGGCTTATCCGATTGTCGGAGTGATTCATTTCCCGACTTACGATTTCGTGGCGACATGGACGCCGCAGGGGAGGGCGACCCGCTTGCTGGATAAGCAACACGACAACGATCTGATGCTTTGTACCGAATGAAACGGAACGACGATGAGTGAAGACACGATATATTGCGGCGACGCTTGTTTTCGGACGATAACTAACATTTAACCAACAACCAACAACCATGAGCAAAGAGATTAAAATATCGATTAAGAACCGCTGGACAGGTTCTATTATTTTCGAGTATTCGAGCGTTGAAAATACGCTCGCCAAAACAGTATTGGAAGCTTTGAAAGGCGGAGCCGACCTGCGCGGAGCCGACCTGCGCGGAGCCGACCTGCGCGGAGCCGACCTGCGCGGAGCCGACCTGCGTGAAGCCGACCTGCGTGAAGCCAACCTGTGCGGAGCCAACCTGTGCGGAGCCAACCTGCGTGAAGCCAACCTGCGTGAAGCCAACCTGCGTGAAGCCAACCTGTGCGGAGCCAACCTGTGCGGAGCCAACCTGTACGGAGCCGACCTGTACGGAGCCAACCTGTACGGAGCCAACCTGCGTGAAGCCAACCTGTACGGAGCCAACCTGTGCGGAGCCGACCTGCGTGAAGCCAAAGGTATATACATGGCTTGCCCCACCGATGGCAGTTTCATCGGATGGAAAAAGGCTTCGGGATATATCGTGAAGTTGCAAATCCCGGAGAACGCTCGACGAAGTTCCGCCGGAGGCGAAAAATGCCGTTGCGACAAAGCTTATGTGGCAGAGATTCAGAACATAGACGGAACCAATGCCGACATCGAGACGGTTTGTTCAGATCATGATAAAAACTTCGTGTATACGGTCGGAACTACCGTCGAGGTTTCCGATTTTGACGATGATCGCTGGAATGAGTGTGCTCCGGGAATCCACTTCTTCATCGACCGCTGGGCGGCTGTGGAGTATTAACGGGGGAAGGCTATGAACCGGGACTCAATATATTGCGGCGACGCTGCCGATGTGCTGGCCTCCTGGCCTGACGGGTGTGTTGACTGTTGCGTAACCTCTCCGCCGTATTACGGCCTCCGGGATTATGGTGCAGAGGGGCAGATCGGCTTGGAACCGACTCCGGAGGAGTACATCGCCCGGTTGGCCGGGGTATTTCGCCAGGTGCGGCGTGTATTGAAGCCCTCGGGCACTCTTTGGGTGAATATCGGGGACAGTTACGCCGGCAGCGGCAAGGGCGCATGGAAAAACAAGACGGCGCAAAAAGAGGTTTATGTGCCCGATCCGGGGGACAAGGTTGCCCGAATCCCGAAAGGCTGGGCCGGGATCAAGTCAAAAGACCTGATCGGGATTCCGTGGATGCTGGCATTCGCTCTGCGGGCCGACGGGTGGTATTTGCGTCAGGATCTTATCTGGTCGAAACCGAATCCGATGCCGGAAAGCGTGACGGACCGCTGTTGCAAGTCGCACGAGTATATTTTCCTGCTGTCGAAATCCGCACGGTATTATTTCAATTCGGACGCCATCAAACAGCCTGCGAAGCCTTCGACTCTTGCCCGTGTCGCGCAGGATGTGGAACACCAGGCGGGATTTGCCCGGAACCTGAAAACCAACGGACATATGAAATCTGTGATCGGCGGCCGCAAGCGTCAGCGGGCAAACGAATCTCTCGATTCTTCCGATCCGATGTTTCGGCATAATACATACCGGGAGTACGAATATACGGGCCGCGTGAACAAACGGAGCGTGTGGAATGTTTCGACTACTCCGTTCAGCGGGGCGCATTTCGCGGTCTATCCCGAGGCGTTGATCGTGGACTGCATCAAAGCCGGGTGCCCGGAAAACGGCATCGTGCTCGATCCGTTCATGGGCGCCGGAACCACGGCGTTGGTGGCGAAAAAACTGAATCGGCATTTTGTCGGGGTTGAACTCAATCCGGCCAATGTGGAGTTGTCGCTCAAACGGACCGAGGGCGTCCGGAAACAGCAAAATTTATTCTGACCATGAAAGTCATCGTCACCTTTTCGGGCGGAAAAGACAGCCTTGCGGCGAGCTATTACGAGTTGTTATGCGAATGACCATGAAATTACGAGTATTCACAAGTTTTTCCGGCTACGACAGCCAACTTATGGCCCTCCGGGACATAGGTGCGAATTACGAGTGCGTAGGCTGGTCGGAGATCGACAGATGGGCGATCAAAGCCCATAATGCAGTATTTCCGGAGTTGGCAGACCGAAATTACGGCGACATCACGAAAATCGATTGGAACGCCGTTCCGGACTTCGACCTGTTCACCTACTCGTTTCCGTGTACCGACATCAGCAGTGCTGGAGAACAGAAGGGCTTCGATGAAGATTCGGGTACCCGGTCATCTCTGTTATGGGAATGCCGTCGGCCGATCGCGGCCAAGCGTTCTAAATTCCTGCTGATGGAGAATGTGAAAGCCCTCGTGTCGGAGAAATACCGTCCGCTGTTTCTCAAATGGGAATCGTGGCTTCGCTCGCTCGGTTATGTCAATTATACGGAAATACTCAACGCCAAAGACTACGGCGTGCCGCAGAACCGGGAACGTGTGTTTATGCTCTCCATTCTTAACGGATGCTGGTATGAGTTTCCGCATCCGGTTCGGTTGGAAAAGCGGCTGAAAGATGTGCTGGAGCTGGAGGTAGACGAGAAGTATTTTTTGAACGAGCGCGGGATAAATTACGTCAAAAAGAAGTTGGGGAAATATACGGCTATCAACGGTGAAGTGGCGATGTGTTTAACAGCGAAAGGTTGCGCAAATTGGACTGGTACCTTCATATCCGACAAGTCTATTCAGATCGGTGCGACAAAGGAAACGGACTGGAACCGACAGCAATACCGGGTATACGATCCGACCGGCATCAGCCCGACGATAACGACGAAATCGGGCGGCGGCCTCGAACCAAAAATCCTGATGCGGGGACGCGGATTCAATAAAGGCGGCGAAGCGGATATTCCCGGAACGATTACAGGAAGTGCGTGGGAGCAGAACAATTTGCTGGACTATGCAGGCCGCATCCGCCGCCTTACGCCCCGAGAATGTTTGCGGCTGATGGATGTTTCGGACGGCGACATCGACAAGATACAAGCTGCGGGAATCAGCGATACGCAGCAATACAAGCTGGCCGGGAACAGTATCGTAAAGGCTCCGATGATGGGGATATTCAGGAATATGTTGAAATACGGACTATGCGAATAGGTTTGGTTGACATAGACGGGCATCATTTCCCGAATCTCGCGCTGATGAAGCTGTCGGCGTGGCATAAGGCACAGGGTGACAGCGTGGAGTTCGCAGATCCGATGTTCGGTCGTTACGACCGAGTTTACATGTCGAAGGTCTTCACCTTCACGGCTGATTGTTCGGACATCTACCATTGCGAGGTGATCCGGGGCGGAACGGGATTCCGGGACTATACGACGATATTGCCCGAGGAGATCGAACATATTTGCCCGGATTATTCGCTGTACGGAGTGGACGAAGCCTACGGTTTTCTTACCCGCGGCTGCCCGAACCGTTGTCCGTGGTGCATCGTTCCGCACAAGGAGGGAGCCATCCGGCCGGCGTCCCCGCTCCGGGAGTTCCTCGGCGGCAAGCGCCGGGCTGTATTGCTCGACAACAACGTACTGGCATCAGATTTCGGACTGGAACAGATCGAGGAGATCGTCCGCATGGGGATTGCAGTCGATTTCAATCAAGGGCTGGACGCCCGCCGGGCTTGCTGTCGATGCGAACACGCTCCCCGAAAATCCCTATGAGTTATGAGACATGCAGTAAGAATGCCGTTGCGTCTCGTGGATGGCAAGTTTATGCGCGGGGATGTAGAGGTAAAACCTGAAATCGGCAATCCCGAACAAATCGCGCTTTTGCAGAAGATCGAGCGCGAACGTATACAACGGGAAAAGGCCGCCAATGATGGCCGGTTGGATGTAGACATTCATGTGGAAGATATTAAGTATAAAGTCGTCTGTGAGTTCACGTGCATTTGCGGAAATGGGATTCAGGCGAGGGGCATTAATTATACTGACGATTGGGAAGAATTGGGAGACCCTGTTTATGAGGATGGGCCAATTATCTGCGATAAATGCTACCGGGAGTATGAGATTGATGGTTTACATGCAAAGTTGATTAAACGATGAAACCGGTAACATTAGGTATTCGATGGGCCGAATTGTTCGGAGAGCATAAAGCCGACATGTCGGATAAACTACGCCGTGAACGCTGGGAAGCATGGAAAAAGTTGAGTTGTGAAAGCGGTTATCCCGAAAGGATTGAGTGGTGGGGTACCCCCGAGGAATATTGCCTTAATTGTGAACATTGCGATGGGGATTGGTGCCTATTTCAGTCGCTCCCTTGCACGGTGAATCCAATAACGACATTCTCGAACAATGACATCGGTTTGGCTTGTATGGGAGCAGGTTTTTGCAATAAACAAATGCAATTTGAATTGAAATGAAAACACGCCTACTGAAACGACTGCGGCGGGAAGCATCTGAATACTACTACGCATATTCGACGTACCATCTTGCCGCGGGATCAATAGAATCCCCAAAACAAATACAGCAGAACCATATCCTCCGCCGCGTTGCGGAGTTAAAAGGAAAGAGAAAATGAAAATCAACAGACAAATAAACGAATGTTGTTGCGACAACTGCCGAAAATACGAAGAATGCCGAGCCAAAGGAGTATTCGACGACGATCCGGGCTTCGACTTCTGTGTGAACTATGAGGATGTGAGCTATCCCGATGAACCTGATGACGAAAACGATTGAGTTATGAAAAGCGAAAAAGCAAAACGATTACTGAATAATGGCCGATTCCATGTGTTCTGTTTGAAGGGGGAATATCCCGAACAGCGGTTTTCGCCAGAGGGGAAATATATTGAATATGCCCAGGGAGCGTCAGCCGTTAAACTTGCCGAGCAGGAGGCCGAGGAGCGGATGCGTGAAAAAGCGATTGAGGCATTCAAGTCCTCTTGCGTATACAAGGATGGTTGTGGTGGTGCTGGTCGGGCTTGTGATCTTGCATTGTGTGAAGATTTGAGATTGTTTATTCAAAAACTGAATGAGGGATGAAAAACTTTTTGATTGACGGCATTTGGCAGGGACCGCCGGATGGATTCGACGTAAAGGAATGGCTCAATGAGGTTGTCGCCTATTCAGGTCTCGATGAATACCTTCGGCCGACGGGAGTTATTCGGCGATTCCAGAAAATAGAACGAGTGCGCCGCAATGGCCGAGGCCGGGGCAAGACCGTCGAGGCTATCGCCGCAGAGATCGATCGGTTGAACAAGAAACAAGGGTAAATATGGACACGAAATTGACAGTCGATGAGATTCAGATCGCATTACGCAATAGCGGGATTTGGAACAAGCGGCAGGATATATTCATTCCGAACCTTTCGTGGGGGCTGCTCAATTACGAGGCAGATTTGGTGATAATCACCAAGTCGGGGTATTTGACCGAGGTGGAGATCAAACGGTCGTGGGCCGATTTCAAGGCTGACTTCAAGAAAGGGCATGAACACGACGATCCGCACGTCTATCACTTTTACTACTGTGTCCCGGAATCAATCTGCGAGCGGGTTGCGGAGTTCTTGCAGGAGAAGTATGGCGCAGGGCGCCCGTCGGTGCTGTGCGTGTCCGAAGAGGGTAATATCAGACATTATGACGGAGGCGTTTCGTATCGGGGCGGCCGTAAATTATTCCTCGAAGAACAGCTCACCGCGGCCCG